>MTKX01002125.1_pt1 | contig 11368 bp, 21 predicted proteins | sample 1042771 | NCBI WGS metagenome assembly MTKX01 (sample SAMN06212183, study PRJNA360534) | anaerobic digester metagenome | biome: Wastewater treatment plant; material: sludge; isolation source: anaerobic digester fed with sludge from wastewater treatment plant | place: Denmark: WWTP Randers ... | reverse complement strand
CAGCGAGCTTATGCTGAAATTCGATGAGTTCCGGGGAGCTGTGGAGCTGCCCTCCGACTATCTTAGCACCGACACCAAGCTTGCGGTGAGGTTCGCCAATGGCAACAGGTTCATCGCCAGGCCAGGGAGTGAGAAGACGGCCAGATCCTTCTCGGCTGTAACTCTCCTTTTGGAAGATGAAGCTAGTAGAGTCCTGGACGATCTCTTCAACAGTGTCCGGCCCATGCTGGCCGTCTCCAATGGCCGGCATATCCTCATGAGCACTCCTTTCGGCAAGCGAGGTCATTTCTATAAGATCTGGAGCGAGGAGAGAGACCTATGGGAGTCCTACGAAATTCCTGCCGAGCAATGCCCACGCATAAGCCCCGAGTTCCTGGAAGGGGAGAGGAGATCGAATCCCTGGTTTGAACAAGAATACCATTGTCATTTCATGGAAGCTTTGGGGCAGGTCTTTAGTGATGCTACAATTGAAATGATGTTCGACACTGATGAAAAACCATTATGGGGGAGTACACATGCATATTGATGACGAACCACTGCGACCGGGCGAGGTCCGAGCTTTTGTTAAATACAAGTCTACACCAGCACGACCAGCACCACAGCGGTATTTTGTGGGATGGGATATAGGCCAGAGCCAGGATTACAGCGCCGTGGCTGTCTTGAAAAAGACGGATGCGGGAAACTATGTGGTGAACCACCTAGAGCGGCTGTCTTTAGGCATGAGCTATCCTAGCCAGATCGACCACATTTATAGCCTGGCAAACCGCAAGCCGCTTGCCGGGGCGGATACAACGGTTTGCTTGGATAAGACAGGAGTAGGTGCGCCGGTATATGATGCGACCCGTAAGAAAGGCATCAATGCTGTTGGCCTCACCCTTCACGGTGGAGATGCAGTTACATGGGACGAAGATAGGATGGCTGTCAAGGCTCCCAAAAAGGATGTAATCGGCTGTCTGGTGGTCCTGGCTCAATGTGGCTCGATTAAGATAGCCAAAGGGCTACCATACGGCGATATTCTGCTAAAAGAGCTAAGAGACTATCAGATCAAGTTCAACCCCAACACGGCTAACGTCTCCTTTGGCAATGGCCGAGAGGCCGAGCACGACGACTTAGTTCTAGCCGTGGCAATCCCGTTATGGATCGCAGAAAATCGCTATCCTCGCCCCAACCCCATCTGCCGGCTCATTTCTGTAGGCGGCAGGCATCGATGGTGATAGGAACGGGCAGGGCGCAAACTCCAGTCTTTAGGCCAGGGGGGAAGTCACACTCCTGGGCTATGTAAATTTGATCCCCTTCGGTTACCCATTAGGACACAAAGGTTTTTCGTTAGATCCACCAGTTATCTTGCTGATGAGGAGGGATTTGATGGGAATCACAGATAAACTTCCGCTATTAAATAACAAGAGTAAAATAGTAAAGATGGTTGGATATGTTCTATATGCATTTGTTATTTTAATGATCATTGGAGCAATGGCACCGGCCCCATCTGCTAAGGATTATTCTACTCAAGAGAATGTAGCAGAAAACCTACTGCTTGATCTCGATTTTGATCTGGGGCTTGATAGTGCAGAGGTATCTATTGACACCCAAGAGGTTACTTTTAATTGCATCACTAATCATAAGGACGCACCTGACGCCTTAGGACAATTCGGGCATTTTGTCACTGGAGCTTTAGTGGTTTATAGCAGTCTCGTAGATTCTACGCCGGAAGTTGGCGATCTCATGATCGTTGCGCAGGAAGCTAATCAGCCTACTGTAACGACAATGACCTGCTCTAAAAGCCGGATTAAAGAGGTAGACACAACAAGCGAAGATGCAATGAGTGAACTTATGGCTCAAGTCATCCTGACTATGAAGAAAGTTCCAGCCTGAGGGAAAAAGATGGTGAGCAATGGGCAGGTCAAAGTGACCTGCAGAACTGGGATGCGCCACGGCAGCGACCAAAGTGTGTGTAACCTACAAGAATCCGCCCTATTTTTTCTGCCAGGATAGCCTAATGAAAAGCGGCAGACTATTATTATAAACCTCTTTTCAGGCTGTTAAGCCCACATGTACGATATGGGAAATAGGCTTATCGGAATCGATAGCAGTAGAAAAGATAGACCGATATTAGGAGAGCGATCAATCCAGCTTGTCCATTATTCCATAGACTTTGGAATAGGCGTTTTGTCCGAGATGGATTTAGGCCATTCCTGGCCGGATCAAGATGATTCTATAATTAAGTGCGTGTAACGTGCATCCAGGCCAGGAAGGTTCTATGTCATTTTTACAGAAACTATCCAGAATGACATAGAACTTTTCGCCATTTAAGCTTCCATTCTCGATAGATTCAAATAGGAACCAACTAAGCTTAATGCAAGGAGTACTTTTCCTATGGTATGCTCAGACATGGTGCCAATTGGCTCCGCGGCCTTGATGACGCGCGAGGAGAGATTAAGCGCACTATCACCTAGCGAACGCGAGCACTTCCTTGAGAGCTTTGCGTACCATAAGGACATGCTGGTAGAGCTAGCCAATAGGTAAACTCATTCGAGCTTCACAACCTTCTTTTTAATCCATTTCACTATTGCGTCGATCTCTTCTCCTTCTGGACACCTGTATTCAGCTATTTTTACCATCACACGCACTATCTCAGTCCTATCACTTCTATCAAAGCAATAACCATCTTGCCTTAAAATGAGATCAGCCAGCTCAAATGCGGTCCTCTTTTGGCCATCCCAGAAAGGATGGCGATCAGCCAAGAACAACGCTTGCGCCGCCTTTCTGAACACATCTTGCTCTCGGTTAATGGCTTCGACCACAAAGAACAACGTAGCAGGATCACGAATGCCAAGCTCGCCGCCAGTCTCCTCAATGAGGAAATCATGAATCTGTATAACCTTCTTTTCCTTTAGGTCTTCCATTTAGAGTCAGGTGCCCAATGGAACTTCAAGAGCTTTAAGCTTCCTACGAATCAATATTATTCCCGCAACAATTTCTGTGCATCCTCATGCATACCGGCCAGCTTCTTAGTGATAGGATGCTGTGGGCCGTACTCCTGCTCCGCCAGACCCTTGATTCGCCAGATCTCCGAAAGAAGCTTACCGATCTCTTTTGTTATATACTTGCGATTTTGCTCGGTCATGAGACTTCCATCCTGAAATTAGCCTTCGTATCAAAAGGTTTTTGTGTGATGGTCAGGATCCTTCGATTCTCCAGCAAATAGCTGAAAGTAGATTTATGATTTCTGAAATTCAGCAATAGTAAATCATAAGTAGTATTTCAGCATACGAATTATGAATTATGAAAGTCATCGGAGTAGCTATTCAGAAAGGTGGCGTTGGGAAAACCACGACCGCAATCAATCTTGCTGCCGCCCTGGCAATAAAGGGAAAACGTGTACTCCTGGTAGACGTAGATCCTCAGGCACATGTGACAATTGGCCTCGGATTCGATGAATGGAGGCAATCCGCAACCATTTATGATGTCATGGTACGCGACAAGTCAATAAACGAGGTAATCAAACCGACTGGAACGCTGTTGCTAGACGTTGTACCCAGCACATACGATCTGGCTGGTGCGGAAATGGAACTCGCGACCAAACCGCGACGCGAGTACATACTGCGAGACCAGATTAGCAAATTGAAGCACTACGATTTTGTTATACTCGATGGACCACCAAGCCTAGGAGTGCTCACAGCAAATGTGATAGTTGCCAGCACCATGCTGCTGATTCCATTACAGGTTGAGTGGTTAGCAATGACAGGTTATGCACATCTCATCAAGACATTAAGCCTAATAGGTAGCCATCAGCCAGAACAGCGCATACTTCTGACTATGTATGATGGGCGCACCAAAACAAGCGATGAAGTGGCAAATCAGATTAGGGATTATTTCAAAGAAAAGGTGCTCAAGACGGTTATACCCCGGAATATCGACCTATCAAGAGCACCAAGCCACGGCAAGACGATTTTCCAGTATGCTCCTGATTCAGCGGGTGCAATAGCCTACTCTCAGCTTGCGGAGGAGATCTTAAATGAGTAAGGAATTGGGTAAAGGTGCAGCAGCAATATTCTCAGATGTTTCTCAGCCTTCAGAAGTAGAAAGTCATACTCTGAAAGAAGAAAAAATAAATGCTGAAATTCAGCTTTCAGAAGTAGAAAGTCACAAGATGAAAGATGATATAGATCTGGATGCCCTCGGAAAGGCGATAGAAGAAGGGATGAAGTACCCCAAAGTGACTGTTTATTCTCCGATCATTGCCGCCGTTATGAGGTATAAGGAGATCACGACCCCGAGATTCAAGCTGAGTCCAGAAGCCGAGACGCGCTTGGAAAAGGTTCTACGGAAAGAAGATCCTAGACTGTGGAAAGCGGTTGAGGAAAATATTACGTGGAATAAAAGGAAAAAATGAACAGATACCAGCTATCATTGAAGCCCGGAGAAGAGGAGATCCAGAAAAAGGATGGTGGAATCTTTGGTAGACGAAAGCAAAATAGAAGGAGAAAGGCCTAATAGGCAAACCGACCCGCACTTCATCCCTAAGCTCAGAGGCAAAAAGGTTGTTATCCGCTTAGTATCTGGAGGCCAGCCGATCACTGGAACTCTGGAAGGCTACAATCCCTATGAAATCCTTATCCAGACGGTGAAAGGTCAAGTCCTGGTCTTCAAGCATGCCATAGCCGTCATAGAGCCTATGGACATGTCCAAGCAAGAGTTCACTATGAAAGTATGACGATTCTGGAAATAAATGAGGAAAGGCGATCCGGATAAAGGAGGGAGATAAAACAATGGTCGCATCGGATCGCCACCAACCATTCAGATTGGACTGTAGTACTGGAAATAATCGACTATAATAAGATAATGTGATAAAGATTAACATGTCGCAGACTCCCAGGGATCGTATCTTATGGATACTATCCAACAGCGGCAGCAAGATGGAGAGGAGCAGGCTGAGGAGGTGCGCCGGAATGAAAATGGCAGACTTGAACATCATCCTGGGTGAGCTGGTCAGGGAAGGCAGGATCAGGATAACTGAGGAAATGGTATCAATAATATAAGGAACCGTTATTTTAAGTTTTAAAGCCATGATTATTTAGCGATTGACCATTTTATCTTAAGAATACTTTAAAAGCCTAAATCCTGCCATTCTACGAAGGCAGGATAGAGCTTTGGCAATCCCAAGAGTTGTTTGTGGCCCGAAGCCTGGAGTTGATAGAGGTAGGACAAGCCCCGAGCCAATAGGAGATAGTATCAGACATTTATGAAACCAGCGGGAAACTTTGATCCGGCCCGGATGGAAGCTGGCCTCACCCTCACCCTTCCACCCAAAGCTCCTGCGGCCACAGCCCATCTTCTCGGGAACGCCTCTCCACCTCCCCCCCGGCCTGGAAGCGGTTCTCGATCATCTCATCCACCTCCGAAAGCCTGACCCCAAAGACCTCCGCCAGGATCTCCCTGGCAGCCTCCAGCTCCATGGCCTTCCGATTAGAACGACATGCAACAGCCTTCCTTTGTGGCCACGCCAACCGCTCAAGAACTCCTGCCATGATGACCTCATTCTACGTACAAAGCTAAGTACTTTTGCCGGAAAACAATATCAATGGACCATATTTACATAATAGAAAGTATGAATAAGATATAATGGTCTGAATGAAGATCGCCGGCAAACATAACATTTTTCGGATGAGTCAACAAATGACTGCCTGATGAGAATAATTATCCCGATATTAGCCTTGGTCTTATTGCTGCCCTCCCTGGCCGCCGGTGCGCCGGATGAGGCATATGGGAGAGTTATCAAGGTCGTGGATGGAGATACCTTCGATATTGCCCTGCAGGATTACAGCAGCAGCCAGATAGCTGAGGATGTAATTAGGATCAGGCTTGCAGACATCGACACCCCGGAGACTCACGGTGCGAAAGCCTGCGAAGCTGGAAAGGTGGCATCTGCATATACTCGGACCTGGCTTTTGAGCAACTATGTATTCCTAGACTTAGACGATAAGACGGGCAAAGACCCGTATGGCCGATGGGTAGCCGTGGTCTATTTAGCCGAGGACGGTAAGCCGGGCCGGAACTTCAATAAGCAGCTTGTGGATGCGGGCCATGCGGTAATAGAAGATTTTAAAAATAACGAGTTTGATCCATGGAGCTGGTAAAGATAGGATGCCCAGACAGCTATCTCTTAAGCCCGGGTGGTGCTGGAGCCAGAACAGTTCTATGACATTTAGGGAGATTTTTAGGGAGTTAAGATCCTAAAACCGTATAATTAATCACTATACGGTTTTGCGGGGGACCTCTAGGAAAGCGTATAGTTCATTGCTATTTATATATTAATCTGTTTATTCTTCCTCTTCCTCAAAGTAATTGGTAGCGAAATTAATCGGTTTGTCATGCCGTCGAAGGCTGCACTATATGAATTCGGCCAAAAACCGAATACCGACTAATTATACGGTTCTCTTCTCTCTTAATCTTATAATGTTCCTTTGAGAATGACTCTCTGAAGGGATGAGGATAAACCTTTGATCCAATGCGATCGCGGTCTTAAGCTGAAGCATCCGGCTCTTTGACCTCTTGACCATCTTGGCTGCCGTGGCAAAGTCGCATTGCTTTCTGCCTATGGCTACCATTTCCTTATACAATTCATCCAGGAGAGGAGAATCATTCTCTGGTTCTTTTGCGGTAGATTCCCGGAGCTGATTAATCAACCTGAGCTGGATGAGCTGATTATCTGCCTGAATCTCTTGCGTGGCTTCCTGGGAGGCTATCTTTTCGCCCTGGTTGGCAACTGTGGCCTGGAGCTGTTCAACCTCATCCTGCAAAGGCTGAATTGCATCCTGGATCGCTTCGGTGATGATCTGCCGGAGCTGGCTGGATGTCAAGACGAAAATAGGATCTTCTGAGGGCGGTACATCGGCTTTTGGGGCGATCCCAAAGCTATTTAAGCTAGCTATGGCTACATTATCCATACGTTAACACTCCTACATCCTGGAGTCTCCTAGCCAGATGTTTGCGGCATCTGGCAGGAACCTAATTTTCTACTGGCTATTATTTTACTCAGATTATTAACAGGTCTAGCAACTGCTATATCCTTAGTGCGTGCTATCACTATCTGTCATTGCACGTCACCAACGGCATTGACAAGGGCGGGCTTCGGCTCGCCTTCATGCTTCCATGACAGGGACGCTATTTTTTGTAAGGTAATCCCTAAGAGCTTCTTCAACGATTTTACCCATTCCTCTCATGCTCCCGTTTTTGTCTACAACATGTTTCCTTAATGCAAGGACAACAGGATCAGGTATCTCGACGTTAATCTTCGACATGGTATAATGGATAAGTCTCTATTGGTTTATAAATCTTATCTCTTTAGCCAATTAAAGGATTATCCTTAAATAGGATAAATGGCTATAGTATGTTTGGTGACGTGTAATGTCTGGAAGAACAATCTTGAACGTAGAGAGCCCAAAAACGCAATCTATCGACAGTGTGAAAGCCCTTCTTAGCTGGAAAGGGAGAGCAAGCGACCCATTACCAGCCTTTGTAGAAATGGGCAAGAAAGAGTGTCGCTTGGTGCTGGTTCTGAGTAATAAGAGGGATGCCTACTACACCGTGACCGCGAAGGACTGCTCTTGCCCGGCGCGAAACTGGCATCCTAATGGCCCTTGCAAGCATATGAGAAAGCACTTTTCGGGGTCCAAGCAGGCCACCAAGCCAGCCGCTGCTGCTCCTAATGGGGGAAGGTGGCATGGTAAAAACGGCCCATGGATCGAGGATGAGCCCACCGCGAAGTCTCCCTCTCCTCTTTCTTTGATCAATTGCCACGATAGCACCGACATGGACGCGGCGTATCATAGCATCAAGGCGGATCGCGAAATGTGGCCTGCTGAGGTTTAAGTGCTAGGCGTTTAAATCTAGCTTTTACCAAAGGTTTTTTTGTAGACTAGACAAATGGACGTGTGAGGGATTCTGTTGAGATTGGAAAAAGTTTTGTGCATAGTGCTCATTTTTTTGATTCAGCTATCTATACCAATGCTAGGGCAGAACAACAGAGGCAATTTAACTGGAATGCCCCAGGAAGAATTGTTAGATATGCATGACCTCCTATTGGAGCAAAGATGGGGGTCTGGTCCAGGTATAGATCTTGCAGCTTTTATGCAGATTTATGGTCTCTCAGGTAATGGACTGCATTCACCGGGGGAATATCTCAATGATAGCGAATTGAATGACGTTATTACATCAAGCGATTATCTATTTCAGCATCAAGGAGACTTGATTAACCAAAGTAATTCGCTATTAAATCAAGGAAAATACAATGAAGCTTCGCCGGTCTATGATGCTCTATTAGAACTAAATTCGATCATAGATATAACAAAACGGTGCAGATGCACTGCTATATGTATATTTGCTCATACTGTACCGACCACTCCTCTGGGAGATGACTATTATCCTTCAGGTGAACCAAAACAGCCCTTGACTTATGAATCCGTGATGGAAAAGCGACAGAGTCAAGAGCAGTTGTATTTAAGATGCAATGAATGTGAATATGAAGTAGAAAGAGCCAAATACAGCGAAGATCCTAGGTTAACGTCTCTAACAAGAAACATGGAAACTGCAAAGGCCGCATTGGATGAGATAAAGGCCGAAAACTCTACTCCCGCGATAAGCCCAACAGTATTTACAGGAAGTTCAATACCTAACAAAGGTTTTGGAAACTATACCTTTGATGGGGAAGATGATGTCAGAGTCTCCGTGAGAAAGGGGACTGATGTCGTTCATATGATGGCGATCGAAGAAATTCCAACTGAAATTGGGTATACGAAAGATTCAGCGCAGTACACGGTAACCTCAACAGGAAAAAGGATCAAAGGATACATCGACTATACATTAGACGGTTATGTTATCGTTATGCAACCGAGACCTTCATTGACGAAAGGCGAATTCATGGAGTTACTCGATACATTCCGGCGGACCGATTAAGATTTCTATAACAGCTCTGAGGGCAGGCATGGCCCCAAATTTTCTTTTCTGGAATAGGAAAACAGGAGAACATAGGTTCCTAATGATATCTATTTTTAACAAAATATCGTGCTAACCATGCTTGATTTGAAAATCAAAGAGCGCTTTGGTTTCCGGCCTCTCATCAAAAGCATCTTGGATGATATCTTCCGCGTCCTCATCGCCTAGGAACCCAATCAAAACTTTTATATGATCTTTCAAAATATCCGCGCGTTCGCGCTCCTCCGCTGTCGGTTCTCTGAGGATGTCCACGAACCCTCGCCTGATAGACGGTCGCACCTTCATGGCAGGGTCCACTTGGACCTGTAGAACCTGGTTTCCCGAAGGCACGAGATCTCCGTTAATGGGAGGAGTCCCCGCCGTTATCAACATGTTAGTAACCAGGTTCATCAGCGAGAATATAATTTCATTTGTGATTATTTTATTCAATTGCTTATATGGCAGTTTCCCTAGAACGAAATTTACGTCTGTGATGTCACTCAGCCATGTTTTTAATTTCTTTCGTACGATAAATTCGTTGGCTTTCTTGATCTTAAGTGGAAATTCGTTGCTATCTCGATTTTCTAATCTCTCCCGTTCGACTTTTGTTAGCATAGCATTTACTGGTTGGTCTAAATACATAACCCTTTTGGTTTATTTTTGGCGGTAAAGAAGTTCGATTTTAATAAACCTATGGATGGGTTAAAAGGCAAACCTTAAATAGCCTAAAGACATAACCACAAACATATGATGGAATTCGAAGTGTCACGAGAACGCAAGGACTTCGCGGCGGCGAGGCTGACAAAAAAACAAGGCGCGGCAATTTTGCGGCTTGCGGAGACCCTTCACGGTTCAAGAGCAGCGGCCATAAGAGTGGCTATCGACGCTGGGCTGAAGCAACTTGATAGTGAGTATGCGGCGAGATAGAGATGAAAGAAGGAAATAGCGGCCCGGCTCAGGACCAGGGCCAGCATAACGACAACGATGAGGCTGCCGTTGGCCGATTTAAGCCTTGCGCAAAAAGTACCCCGCTCCACCTATTCATGAGTGGCCAGGGAGAACAACAGGACCAAGACTCATCTTTAACAGGCTGCCCGTATCACATGTGCTGCAAGTCGGATAGCTCCTTATGCGGTTTATTCGCCAGCGATAGCTGCCCCTATCTGGCTCGACCCGCCCGCTTTGAGCATGGGGAAGATGGTCTGTAATGGCCGCCGCCTTTGATCGCTCCGACATCCTGCGAACCTTCCAGCTATTCCACCGACCAGGAGACATAACAGAGCTGAGGATCTTAAACGCTGGAAAGTTTAGGACCATAAGCGGCTACTTCGATAATGCCGGTGCTATGGTGGATGCTGTGGTGGGGCTGGCCGATGATCCTTTCCCTGCCTACTATTTCACCATCAATCCGGTTCGCCCTGATCTCTTTGCTAGATCTGCGAATAAGTACACCCGGTACGCCAAAGAGACGACAGCCGATGCTGATATTATTAAACGGCGATGGCTGCCGATTGACTTAGATCCCATGAGGCCTTCAGGCATAAGCTCTAATGAGGAGGAGCACGACGCCGCCATACAGAAGGTCAGGGACATTAGGGACCGGCTGGTATCTATGGGCTGGCCGGTAAGGGCTTTTATCCTGGCTGATTCTGGCAACGGTGGACACCTGGCGGTTAAGATTGATCTGCCCAACGACACCGCCGCGAGGGACTTAGTTAAGGCCTGCCTGGAAGCCTTAGACGCGGTATTCTCGGATGATCGGGTAAAGGTGGACACCACCACCTACAACGCGGCCCGGATATGGAAAATATACGGCACTATGGCTCGGAAAGGCAGCGATGTACCCGACCGACCGCACCGCTTGTCAAAGATCCTAGAAGCACCCGAGCCGGAGGAGCTGGCCACGGTCTCCAGGGAGCAGCTAGAAGCCCTGGCGGCACTCCGACCGACGGAGCAGACCACCACCACAGCCGCCGCCGGAGTAGACTTCGACCCGGTGAGGTATGCTGAAGCTCATGGGGCGACTGTTGCGAAGGTAAAAAGCGGATGGTTGGACCCCAAAGGCAAAAGGTGGACCCTTGCGATTCTGGAAGAATGCCCATTCAATGCAGATCATAACCGGGGCGAGGCATGGGTTGGTGTAGCCGATAGTGGGGAACGTGGCTTTGGCTGCCCTCATGATGGCTGCAAAAATAACGGATGGCATGCCTTGAAGCGGCTATGGGGATCCCCCAACGGCAACGGTAGCGATCCGGAGATCGGAGGACAGTTAACTGTAAGCGGTGAGATCTCCGAGGAGGAGCTTGCCAACTACTCACTACCAGAAGGCCCTAAATTTGAGTGTGCTCTTCCTAAAGAGCACTTCATACAACGGTTTATGGCCTATGGCTCTGAT
>MTKX01017108.1_pt1 | contig 11382 bp, 6 predicted proteins | sample 1042771 | NCBI WGS metagenome assembly MTKX01 (sample SAMN06212183, study PRJNA360534) | anaerobic digester metagenome | biome: Wastewater treatment plant; material: sludge; isolation source: anaerobic digester fed with sludge from wastewater treatment plant | place: Denmark: WWTP Randers ... | reverse complement strand
GCCGTACAGCTGCCTTCGGACGAGCGCGGCAATGTGGACCTCATAGCCCTGGCTGAGCTCTGCGATGACACCCTCGCCGGCATCATGTTCACCAATCCCAACACGCTCGGCCTCTTCGACGAGAACACCGCCGAAGTCATCCGCATCGTGCACGAAGCTGGCGGTTTGGTTTACGGCGACGGCGCCAACATGAACGCCTTGCTGGGCGTCTTTAAGCCCGGTGAGTGCGGCATCGACGTCATGCACTACAACCTCCACAAAACCTTCTCCACCCCTCACGGCGGTGGTGGTCCCGGCAGCGGTCCGGTCATGGTCTGCAAAAAGCTGGTCGACTACTTGCCAGATCCTCACGTTGTGATTACCGATCCAGGTGACGAGGAAACGCCTCCGACCTTCGGGTTTGCCCGTCCGGAGAAATCCATTGGGCGCGTCAAAGCCTTCCACGGTCACTTCGGCATGCTCGTGCGCGCCTTCACTTACATCGCGATGCTCGGGCAGGAGGGCTTGCGGGATATCGCTGAAAAAGCCGTCCTGAACGCCAATTACCTGCAGGCAAAGTTGAAAGGCACCTACACCCTGCCCTATCAACGCTCATGCATGCACGAATTCGTGCTCGAGGGCTACTGGAAAGATGTACCGGACGTCCATGCTCTGGATATCGCCAAGCGCTTGATGGACTACGATTTCCATCCGCCCACAAACTACTTCCCGCTGATCGTGCACGAGGCGCTCATGATCGAACCGACCGAGACAGAAAGCGTCGAAACGCTGGATCGCTTCGTCGACGTGATGTTGAAGATTGCCGAAGAAGCCCGCACCCAACCGGAGCTGCTCAAGAACGCCCCGCATAACACACCCGTGAAACGCGCGGACGAACTTAAAGCCGCCAAAGACCTCATCTTCTGCTGCTATCCAGTGGGAGAATGGGACAGAAATAAATAACTGAGTGTAGGCTATAGCCAGCCCAATCCTTTTGCTTTACGAGGCTGATCAATCACTTGATCAGCCTCATTTTTTGCGTCTGATCGTGCCGGTCTCTTGCAAAGCACCCCAGTGCTGAAAGCGCTTGTGGGCAGACCGAGCACGGGCATTTGACAAGCATCAGTTGTAGGTCGGAATGAGACTGCCCTGCAGCCTTCAACTCAAAACCAACTAACGCGGGCTCACTCCGACAAAGTGCGTTATCCAGATCCTAACAGGCAGATCGTCACGTAGAAAAGCTCGCGATGACTGATTGATTCGTCTGTGCGAGGAGCGGGTAGGGTGGGTTGGCGTCATAGAACTTATGAAGGAACAGATCGGGTTATAGCCTACCCACCGAAGCACAAGCAGATCGATTCATCCGCGTTTTGCTCACGGCATATTGTTGTTTTGGTGGGTTGGCTATATCGAAGTTAAGACACGGCGAGAAACTATGACGCCAACCGCACCCTACGAGGGCGAGATCGGATTCAACGTCGTTCTTTCATGGTCTCCAAGAGTTGTAACGCGGGCTCACTCCGACAAAAAAGAAAAAAGCCGGGTTCAGAAGTGCAACCCGGCCCACAAAACGTAATCCTCGACGGGGCTAAGCAAGAATGAACTTGCTTAGCCCCAATCATTTAGTTTACTTACGGCAATTCAATCTTTGACAAATTTATGCCGTAATTCACGAGCAGGTCGTCCTGGGTGAAGATTGCTCCATCCAGGGCTGTTTTGAAAGTATAGGTGAACCCAGAGAAGGGCAGATCGATCACATATCCAACCAAGGGCTTGGTCGCATAGCTTACTCCAATATAGACGATCCGCTCAGACGCTGCTGCCGGGAATTCTATTCTTACGGAATTTCCCGGACCTGTGGTGATGGTCGCCATTGATTGGGCTAAAGGCACACAATTCTCATCGTAGAGCGTAGTGGTTGGGAGTACGTTAGGATAACCAAAAGGATCGGTCACATTTGAGATGATGATCACTGAAGCCTCAGCCGGAATGAATGCCTTGGCGTAGTAGTAGAAGGCGGATGGCGTAATTCTCTTGATGTAAGTCGAACCAGTCTTTCTGTTGTAGGCGGTTGTGATAACCAAACGATCAAGATCCGGAGCAAGATTTGCAGCAAACGCGCTGCATTTCGTCCTGGTTGTGGTGACTTGAGAGCGCACATCCACAATCGCATTGGTCACGATTACCTCGGCATAGGCTGGGCTGGCTTCGGTGATAGTCACCGATCCTGACGCCGGGCTCAGAATTGGTGTTCTAAAGAACCAACCTTCTGGTGCGGACGGGAGGGTAGCTTCGCTAACGGAGCAATTCGACCCGACGGGGATGCCATAGAAGGTTTGAGATTCACCTGCGGCTAAAGTGAAATAGGCCCAATTTTCTCCGCCGCAATCATAAAACAGTGCAAAGTTCCCGGTAAAACCGGAGGTCAGTGGGTCAAAAACCTTGCTGATCTTCAGCTCACCCGTCGCAGCAACATCTTCAACAATGGTATTGGTGACAACAACCTCAGAAGGAACCAGGCTGATGATCGCGGTCCCATTGATCGGCAGATAAGTGGGTCCGTTGAAGCTCCAACCGGCTGGAGCGACTGGTAACTCACCTTCGCTGACATGACAAGTGGTGCCAGTCGGGATACCCGTGATGGTCTCGAATTCGCCGGCAGCGAGGTAAACCGTGCCATCGTGGGCTGGATCGTCGTCACAGTCGTAAGTAATGGTAAAGTCGCCGATAAAGCCCGAAGTCAACGGGTCGAAGACCTTGCTGATCTTGAGCTCGCCCAAATCGCGGCTGATCGTGTTGGTAACAGACACCCAAGCTTCAGCAGGAGCCAATATTTCACTGCTTCCTTGTGTGCCAATCACCACAGTTACGATCCCGTCTGCAGGGCTGAGGACAGGTTCCCCAAAACTCCAGCCAGTTGGCGCATCAGGGAGGGTGGGTTCGGATATGGTACAGATGGTACCGGTTGGAATGTCCGTGATCGTATCAGATGCACCTCCCGCCAAGTTTACCGTGCCGTCATGGGTTTCACCGTCGTCGCAGTCATAATTGATCGCGAAGGTGCCCTCAAACCCTGAGGTTAGCGGGTCAAAATACTTGGTGATGGTTAATGTTCCAGTATCGCGGCTGATGGTATTTGTAACAACGACCTCAGCATAAGCCGGGCTTGCTTCGGAGATGGTCACAATGCCTGTCTCAGGATAGAATGTGGGCAACCCAAAGCTCCAGCCTGTCGGTGGGATTGGCAGGGTGGCCTCTGTTACGGTACAGACCGTGCCAAGGGGGAGCCCGCTGATTGTCTCTGATCCAGCCGCCAATAAATTAACTGTGCCATCATGCTCAGTGCCATCGTCACAATCATAGTCAATGGCAAAAGTGTCAGTAAAACCGGAAGTCAGATCGTCAAAGGTCTTGGCGATCACCAGCTCACCGGTTTGGGGAGCATCTGCGATAATAGTATTGATGACGGTCACCTCAGCAAGGGTCTCACTGATGGTTACTGTCGCGGAGGGGCTGAAGGTTGGAGCTCCGAAGCTCCATCCTGGTGGCGGGGTTGGTATCCCTATTTCTGATACGGTGCATTGATAGCCTGCGGGAATGTCGTTGATCGTTGTTGTGTCACCCGCACCTAAATCAATGAATCCAAAAATATCTCCGTCGCAGTCATACCTTACTACAAAGGTTCCTACGTAACCGGAGGTCAGCGGGTCGAAGACTTTGGTGATCTTGAGCGAACCAGTAGCCGTAGTCTGCTCCAGCTCATAGGCGCCAATGTCACAGGCAGTTCCTTGCGGGCGTGTCACACCGCGTTGGTCCTCAAATACTTCACAAGTCGGTGCCGCGTCAATGGCTGGGCTGCCGTCAGGCAGCGCGAAAACGTAAGTTAGTGTATATGTCCATGGATCCTCCGGCAAATCCGGCACGTCAGGTACATCAACTGTGAGAGAATCCAACATCGGGTCGATAGGTTCGGTTTCTGTTCCAACCAAATCTCCGCTTACCCAACCGCTTGAGCCAGTGCCATCACCGATCAGGTTGCCGCCAAGAGAGGTAAACGCACCGATGACATCATCGCTCGGGGTATGGTCCAAAGAGAGATCAACGTTACCAGCAACGATGCTATTCTGAATAGTGACCGTCGCATCGGAGATAAAGATACCACCTCCACCTCCCCAGGGTTCCAATTCGTAGTTCTGGTTTGCGGTATTACCGCTGACAGTGGAATGGATCAGGTTGACTGTTCCTCCATTGACAGCATAGATACCTCCGCCATAGTTATTCGTGATATTACCGGTGACGGTGCTGTTGATCAACGTTGTGGTGCTGTAATAGGATAATATGCCTGCGCCTCCCATTGAGCCAGTGCCGTGATTATCTGCAACTGTGCAGCGGTTCAGGGTGAGAGTACCTCCTTCGCTTGCAATTCCTCCGCCAGCATAAGTGACAATATTGTTTGGTCCGATGACGCAGTCATTCAGGGTCACAATTGAACCAGGTCCCATAATAATCCCGCCACCTTCGCCGGAACGCCCGTCACGGATGGTTAGCCCCGAAATCGTTGCTGTGACAGGACGCATGCCATATGTTTCCCAATCATAGACCTCAAAGACCCGGTCATGAGAGCCGTCAACTTCATCCGATAACAAAGCACCGCCACTGATGGCGATCAAGTCCGCGCCTGGGCCTGTGATCGTAAGTGCTTTTCCGATCAGGATCTGCCCATTAACGAGTGTGATCGTGGCGGGGAGAGACGCCGGGTCGATGGTGAAATCAATCGTGTCGCCGATTAAAGCGGCATTTACCGCCTCGCGCAGGTTGCAGTGAGTTCCGTCGCAGACTCCATCATCGAAGTCGTCAAGCGCGTTGACATGCAATGTCGCGGGAGCGTGCACTTCCACTAAAACGGTGGCGATATTCGAGTCATAGTGTGAGTCATTGACATGGAAAGTGAAACTGTCCGTGGTAGCGCCAGGATTAGGTGTATAAGCGACCACAGCAGTGCATACTACGGAGCAAGTGTACTCATCGCACATGGTTTCGCAAGATGCGGAGCTTGGGATGCCAAGTGATCCGCTAAATGGACCACTATCAATTATGAATGTTATCCTGTCAGTGGAATATTCATACTCATCTGGGTCAGTAGCAGTCAGGATGAGGAGAGTTGAACCGGCATCACGGGCGGTCGAGCTACCATCCAGAGCGGTTGGCGCGAAGTTGGCGTCTACCCAGAGTTGGACACTTGCTACATTTGAGTCACCATTGACGCCATCATTGACGCTGAATGTGAAGCCATCGTACCCGACAAGTAGCGGGTCGGTAATTGTGGGGGTGTACACCACCGTTGCCCGGCACATCATTCGGTCGCTTGTTTCCTGGGCTATTTCAGCCGACAAAGCTGCCTTCTGATCCGCAGTGATTTCGATACCTTCATGACCTTGATCTGAAAAACGCTCGATCTGATAACCCGTTTGATTGATCATTAGCCCAAGGGGACCCTCTCCTTCAGCCGGGTCGCAACTCACAAAAGTTGGATCTCCAAGCGAACCGTATTCTGGAAGAGTCGCAATGTTAAAGCCCAGCTCGGTGTAACCAGCAGCGGCATACGCCACCAACTCGATGGTGGTCGGGTCGATGTTAGAGGTCAGCCAGGTGTCGTAACCTTCGGCGAAGTAGTAAACCACGTCATGGGTTATCGTCCCGGTAATTGAGCCAACGACGCCTTCTTCAGATGCTGTAACCCCAATCGTGAAGGAACCAATTGTTCCATACGTGTGGGGCGGTAGATCACAATAACGAGCACCCAAAACAGTAGTGACGGACTCAACGGGACTGCCGTCTCCCCAGCTGACCGTGCAGGTGAATGGACCGTTACTATAATCATCGATATAGGCATAAGGGTAGATCGTTTCGCCGACAAGAGAAGGCTGTGGGTACGCATTGATGTAAATATAAGTTGGAGGACCGTTAGGCACAGTCACCCATTGACTGTCGTAAATGTAGTCATAAATGGTAGGTTCCCAGATCCGCAGACATACCTGGTACTGGCCACCGCCATTGAACGGGATGGTGATAGGACTTCCATACCCTACGTAATAAGATTCAATTTCGCAGGAATCACCGGGATCGTAGCCACGAGTCCAATAATACTCATCGTACCCCGAAATCGCCGTGAATATTGCCGACTGCCCCTCAAGCGGTTCAGTTGGAGCCCAGGTGAAGAGGTGCTCAGGAAGGACCGTCAACGAGTAAGTGATGGTATTGGTAATCCCATTGGCATCCACAGCCTGTATCACAATATCGGGGAAAGTGCCAATCTCGGTTGGCGTGCCGGTAAACGAATCGGTTTCTTCATCAAAAGTAATCCCAACCGGCAAGGTTCCTGAAGCGAGGGTCAGCGTATAAGGACTCGCCCCTCCGCTTACGGTGATCGTTTGACTGTACGCTTGGGTCAATCTTCCAGGTAGGAGCTCGTCAGGGTCAAACTCCAGCAGTGGATCGACGATCCAAGTGTAGTCACGGCTGCCATCCGCCCAACTCTCATTCCCGTATACAGAAACAGTAAAATGGTAGGTGCCTGCCGATAAAGGTATCTCGTTATAGAATGAGTAACACTCAAACTCGCCGGTGTTGCTCCAGAGACTGCAGTTTACCGGAATATCTTGAGAGATCCAACTCCACGAAACCTGGTCATTCCCCAAGACATTCCCCTCAGCGTCGCTGGCGGTGAATTCCTGGGAATAGTAAGTCTCAGCTGTTCCGTTTGTGAGGGTCTCGGGTAGAATGGTGAGAGCTTCGTAAGTGCAGACCGGCACCGACGCAGGTGGATTTGCGTCATGCTCATCACACCCCAGCAAAGGGTAGTCAAGGAAATAGTCATCGTTTGAGCAGGGACTGTGGGGTGAGGTTCCACTCATGTTGTCAATCCAAATCCAGGGCACTGAGACATCGGTGGTTGTTGTAGCACCAGCACTCACACTCCAGCAGTATACAGCCGTACAGTGGTCAGGCACATTTTGGGCGCGGCCATCAGCAACGTATCTCCCTGTTGGCCAATCCGATTGCGTCAGACTCCCAAAGGTTCCTCCATCAAAACAAGTCTGAGAGACAGTCTCGGTTCCGTACTGCGGCACATTCCAGTCATCAGGAAATTTCATGACCACTCCCTGCGGGTCCTCCCCGTCGGATGTCAATGTTTCGAGGTTGAAGCAGAGAGTTTGCGTCCGATTCGGGATGTAACAGGATGCGCCATTGGTCCCTGCTGAGGGAACAAAGTGTACATGCGACCCACCCAAATCAGCCACCGCAGGTGTACTGCCTGAGATGAGTAATAAGCAGCCTAAACCAGCCACAAGAAAAATAAAACGGTATTTTTTGAGAAGATTTAAAAAGGTGTTCATTTTTTACTCCTTTCGTAAAAATGAAATTGAGTGAATATCAGCCAAATTGGCTCAAGAAGCAACTAATGAAAGAAAACATTAACATGACAACCAAAAGCACCTCCCTGGCTCATCCATGAGCTTTTTTTTCGCGAGTTTCCTCGCTTCGATGTGAGATCAATTGCACCAGTTCGTCTGCACTCAAAACGCGATTGCGTTTTCCTGTCAGCACCAGCACTTCATCGCTGGAAGGCTCCACCCCGATCAGCAATAAACCTGGTTGCTTTCGCAGCAGCGCCAGGTTTAGATCCTTGTGTGGTTCAGCCAGATCAAAAAGGACCACATCAGGATTCAAGTCTTCCAGGCTGTTTTGCTCGCCTGGCTCAATGACGATTACATCGAGATTTCCATCAAGTTTTAGACTCACTCCAATACCCTCCAAATTTAGAGACTTGCCATGGATCACTACTTTCTTCTTAACAGACATGGGATTCCTCTTCTGATAGGGATAATTTGAGTCTATAAAACTTTTACGACGTATGAAATAGACCAAAGTACAGTCTGAACGAAAAAAAAGTACAGTCTTAGGTGTTAGACTGTACTTTTCTATTGATTATTGTGATTCTGTGGATAGTTGGCCCCCCAATCACCTAGAATGAAGGATCACATTATCCGAGTCCCATGCTAATTGAACAGGTTCATGAAAGCATAGAAGATATCGGGTGTTCCTCCTGATATCACTACCCGACCGTCAGCAACCGCCGTTACCGGACTTAGTTTGTACAGAACGAGTTGCTTCCAGGTGAGAGAGTCGGTGGTAATTTCGAGCAAACCCTCACTCGCAACCGGAGGATTCACCTCAAGGATGCCCTTACGAGCCCATAGAGTATATTCATCCGGCTGGTCAACTTTATTCTTATGCATGTCGGTCAAATTCAGACTGACCTTGATGTCTGTTTCCATGGACTTGGATGCGTTCAGGTTGACAGCCATGATACGATGCGCGGTCTCCATTGGCATCAACTGAACCGCATTTGGGCTCATCAAGGAGTAAATTGCTTTTGGGTTCTCAAATGGGAATGACGGCGGCACCTGCCCTGTCAGCAACAGGTATTAGGATAACAACATGTTGCGTGCCTGGGAATTCATCGTTTCTTCCGCGAGGGTGAGCATGGCTTCTTTCTTCGTCTCAAACGCCAAAGCGTTTTCTGGATCCAACAACAAAACATCATCAGAAAGTCTTAAAGCCCACTCCAGGTTGCCAGCCAGCAATGCGCTCTCCGCCTTACTTGCCAGGGCATCAATCCCGCCTGCCAGCTCAGCGGACATCTGTGCCTCGCTGATGGCAGATTGAGGAAATAGATCTCTGATCTCACCCGTGTAATAGCCGCGGTAGTATCGGTACATGTGGTAGATATCCCATTCTTTGCTGCCGTAAGTCTCCTGCAGATAGGGGCTGGAGGCAAGGTGGGGCGGTAGAACCAGTTGATCCACGATCTCACCCGGTGTTAATCCCTTGTTTATGCCCTGAACGGTCTGATCGTGCATGAATTGGATGGCGTCGCTGAAATTGGTCAGATATTGACGGACATTTTCCTCACCGACAGTAACGGGATTAGGACCGTGAAGTGCTATCAGATATTCTGCATTGAGGCTTCTGCAAAGTTTGAGGCTGTTTACATAATCGAGAGGATTTCTCTGACCACTGCCCCTCATGGTCACCAAAGCAGGAAAAGCCTCGTACATGATGCCAATTTGAATCAACACTCTTTTGTCGGGCAACCAAACTACAATAATATCTTGCGCTTCGCCAGATGCCGTTAACAGGTGTATCTTAACCCCGGCAATCGTGACCTTTAATTCATCTTTAACGGTTAATGTTGGCGGGAGAAAACCCGAGGGTCCGAGGTTGTTGGCTGCGGATAAGACATAACCCGCGTACCAACCTTCGCCATCGACGATTGGGTGGTCTTTAAACATGATCCCAGCCATCTTGATGCCACCTTCAACCCGTGAAGGATAGATCTGACCATACCACTCGTCAAACAACGTTTTCATCAGTTTTTCCTGAGCGATGATCTCGGTGTTCTCGTCAGCAAAAACAGAAGCCCCGTGGATGTGGCAATCATGATCGTGGGTGTAGATGATCGCTTTGACCGGTTTCTTATCGAAGATATTATCAAGGTGGGCATTAAAGGCTGCCTTAACAATTTCAGCTGCGGGAATGCTTTCCCCAGGATCAACTACAATCAGGCCATTGTCTCCCTCAATCAGCGTTGGATTGTCCCGGTTGTACCCTCGAGCTACGTAAACACCTTCCGTAACCTCAATCACAGCCGGCGGGAAGAATTCCTCGAATTTTTCCTGGAGGATTGGATTAACTAGCACGTTTTCAGGTATAAGCTCATGGGCAGAGGCAGAAGTTACGCTGAGCACCAGGAATCCGACAAGTATTACTAAAATTGATTTTGTTTTCATGGGTTTCTCCTTTTATTAGACTCTCAAATAAGGCGCTTTAGGAATTGTTATTACTTGTTTGTGGAAAATCAGCTTGATTCTTGTCTGTTTGACTCCTTTATCCTTCCAAAACTTCTCAAAAATTCCCTTTGTTCAATCGACTCACAGCCAAATAGGCTTCAGCTTCAATTCGATGTACTTTGAGTCTATTAAAAATCTCATCGATAAGATATGTCTGAACGTACAGTCTGCACAAAAAAAAGGTACAGTCTATTCTTTTTTGTATGTATGAAGGAAAAAATATCGAAAAGATTAAAAGCTAGGTCGGGTTAACCCACTTCGGGCTGCGAATGCGATCACCTGGGCACGATTCTGCAGGTGGAGGCAATAGAGGATCTCTCCCATATGATACTTGACAGTGCGCTCAGAAAGATTCAATGTGTCGGCTGCTTTTCGATAAGTCTGACCTTGGGCGACCAAGGTCAGGATCTGCATTTGCCGGGGCGTCAGACCGCATTCATCCACTGGTGTCTCTGAGGGATCGTCCGATCCATCTCTGGAATCGGGTTGCACTGGTTTACTGGTTTGGAGGGAAAATTCGTTGAGGATCTTTTCAGCCAGACCTGGTGAAAACGGCGGATGACCTTCTTGAAGATCCATTAGATAATCAAGAAATTGTGCCGCATCCAAGTTTTTGAGCAGGTAGCCCGAAGCGCCACTACGCACGGCTTCAAACAGATCTCCCTCATCATCGGACATGGTCAGCATCACAATTTTGATCTCAGGCATCTCTGCTTTGATCAGGCGTGTGGCAGAGACGCCATCACAATTTGGCATGTGAATATCCATCAGGATCAGACCTGGCTTGCTTTGTCGTGCTTTTGCGAGTGCCTCAAGCCCATCATGCGCGGTACCCACAACCTGGATGCCCTCTGATTTAAGCAGATTGGTGAGCCCTTCCAAGAATAGGTTGTGGTCATCCACCAACAGCACGCGAAGCTTGAATTGGGGGTTCATGCCACCTCTTCTTTCATGGCTGGCACCAAGATCCTCACCCTGGTTCCCTGCCCTTTTTGAGAGTCCAATTGGACACGGCCGCCAACTACTTCAGCTCTTTCCCTCATCATTTGCAATCCGAAATGGTTGTTCTGGATATAGTGATGCTCGTCCAGATCAAAACCGTAGCCATTATCTTCAACACAAGTGCTCAGAAATCCGTCCACTGACTCAAAATTTATCTTGATCCGGGTTGCATTGGCGTGTTTACGGACATTTGTCAGTGTTTCCTGGATGATGCGGAATAACTCGATCTCAACCATTGGCGATAGAACCCTATCGTCCACTATTTCCGAGTTGACGATCTCCGTTCGGATCGAATAATCCCTTTCAAATCTTGTAAGATACTTTTCCAGGGTCAATAACAATCCATCCTCTAAGATTGTCGCACGCATTCCCTGGATTGAATCGCGGATATCTACATCCACGCCTTTAGCCACCTCAACCAACTTTTCCAGGTAGTCAGCGGCTTGATTTGTTTCTCCCTTTTTCAGCAAACGGCAAATCGTTTGAC
>MTKX01024588.1_pt1 | contig 11403 bp, 13 predicted proteins | sample 1042771 | NCBI WGS metagenome assembly MTKX01 (sample SAMN06212183, study PRJNA360534) | anaerobic digester metagenome | biome: Wastewater treatment plant; material: sludge; isolation source: anaerobic digester fed with sludge from wastewater treatment plant | place: Denmark: WWTP Randers ... | reverse complement strand
AATATTTCCTTGCTCTTTCCGGGATCTTCCAGTTTGATGCCGTATTGTTTTTCCATCAACACGATCAACTCCAATGCATCTATAGAGTCCAGGCCCAGGCCTTCAACAAAAAGGGGAGCATTGGTGTCAATGTCATCCGGGGTAACGTCCTCGAGATTCAAAGCTTCAATGATCTGCTTTTTAAGGTCAAAAATCAATGTTTCCATTTTAGGTTCTGTAAATATTGTTAATGTTTTGTTTGTTAAAATCCACTCCCTTATCGCTTTCTTTTTCCACCATCATTACCAGCACGTTGCAATGCCCGTCCAGGTATTCGGTCCAGCCGCACAAAACACGGCAGATACCGGCAGAAGAAAAAGCCCAATCGGTAAATATGATCATTTTTTCGGCATCAAATGATTCGAGTATGAAAAAAGATGTTTCGCCCATGATTTTGTTCCGGATGGCCACTTCTCCCGTTACGATGTTGGGAAGAGTGTACACAAAAACAGCCGGGCTCGGAAAGTAATTATCCCGGCTTATGGTTTCCTGGAAACGCTTATCGGTATCCAGCGAAGAAGAACGGTTGCAAAAGACAATGGAAGTGCTTTCATCCGGGGTTTCCATATCGTACTGAAGTGATCGGAGCACCATTTCAGAAGCCAGGAAGCCTGCCTTGGAGAGGTTGTCCATCTTGAAGAATTTTGGATAACCGACTTCCAGGTGACGGTAAATATCTGTCAGACGGCCCGGGCCAGGTTCTGAGGGAAACGATATCTCGCAAGGTTTTCCGTTCAGAATTACCAAATCATCTGTCAAGCGGCAATATGCTGTTATCTTTTTCATGAATGTTTCTGATAAAGTAAGGCGGCATTGCATCCTCCAAAACCTGACAATGTCTTCACCATGAATCTTTTATCCGTATGGGCCGTAACCGTGCTAACGTTCAGTTCTCCTTCAACCCCGTGTTCTTTATAGCCCATGGAAGGCAGGACCACTCCTTCTTCCAGGGCCATTATGGAAATGATGCTCTCCAGTATCCCTGCGGCTCCCATGGTGTGACCGAAATGGGCCTTGAGGCTGAAGACAGGCGTATGATCAAGACCTGCCCTTGCAAAGGCTATGGCTTCCATCTGGTCATTGAAGGGAGTGGCTGTTCCGTGGGCGCTGATGAATCCGATATCCCGGGGAGGCACATCCTGCAGGGTGTGGCACAGTGCCCTGTATAATCCCTCGCCGGTGCGGGAGGGTCCTGATATATGATTGGCGTCGTTGCGGACATTCCCCTGGATGAGGGATATGCCTTTACCGTCTGCTTTTCCAAACACAAGGGTAGCGGCAGCTTCTCCTATATTCAGTCCCTTACGTCGTGCATCAAAGGGGCGGCAACGCTCCGGGTCCAGTGATTTAAAGGACTGGAATCCAGCCACAATAAAGTCAGAAGCCATGTCTACCCCCGTTACCACCACATGATCATAAAGACCTTTTTCCAGCATGTTGAACGCCGCGATCTGTGCGGCAGCTCCCGATATGCAAGCATTGGTGACGGTTAACGGAATGTTGGGATTATTGAAAAAGCCGCTCAGCAGCGCGGCATTATGCCACAAATGGATGCGTTCCCTTCCAAAGTCGTTCTCCGGAATGCCAAGCAGCTCAATATTGCCTTTTGTAGAGGAAAGCACAAATCCCGTGCGTGCAGAAGACGCGTCAATACCGGCTTCTTGCACTGCCAGAGAGGCAGAAAGCAACATGGCCTGTTCAGGCGCTGTATGTTTTTGAGACGGTTTGCACTTTTTTTCAAATGCTTTCAGGAGTTTTTACCTGTCAAGGCGTGATACGGCTATGGGGATACCTACAGGGTCCTGACAGGGAACGACACCGCTTTCGCCCCTGCGCACGGCAGCGTAGTTGTCTGTTGCGGTAAAGCCGAGGGGAGAAACGATATTGTATGCCAGGGGTTTAATCATAGAACATTATTTTTCTTTTTCCATTCGGTATAGAAATCAGGGCTATACAACACCAGCCTGTACTGGCGGTCCAGAAAGACCTGGGTCGTGGAACCCGTGGCAACCAGCACATTGTCTTTTTCCCTGTAAATATTGTACCGGAAGATTACCTTTGCCGCTTCCACCGGTATGTACTCAATCTCGATACGTGCTGTGTCGCCGTATTTCAGGGGATTCTTGAATTCAAATTGCATATCCACCAGGGGAGCAAAATATCCATTGTCAAAGTACGTCTGGTAGGTCAATCCGTACTTTCTTCCAAAAGCTTCCCTGGCATCCTCAAAATACAGGACATACGATCCGTGCCAGACGATGCTCATGGAATCCACTTCGCTGAAACGGATGAGGATCTGTTTGCTCTCTGTTAGTTTATGCGTTGTCTTCATGGGGCTGACTGTCAATATCGGTTAAAAACAATTTCATATGGCCAGTGGCTGCCGTCCTGCCGTTGCAACGGATCTCCGCCCTGAGCAATATGGCATTGAAGACTTCATTCTCTATCACAATTTCAGTTTCCAGAAGATCTCCCGGGACAGGTCTGAAAAAAACATTGAAATCCTTGACAGCCCCTATGATGCCAATTTTTACCCTCGTGTTGCCGGCCACACTTTTGAACCCCATGCGGGCAGCACAGGTCTGGGCCATGTTTTCCATAAGGCCAGCTTCTGAAAAGAAGCCGTTCCGGCAGAAAATGTTATCAACGGTTATGAGCAACTCGGTAGTGGCATGATACCCTTCACAGTATGTGAGCCGGTCCACCATTACAAAAGGGGGACGGTGAGGCAGCAATTCCAGTATATTGGCAGATTGGATCATAGGGTGGTGTTGTTCCAGAAATCGTAAAAATTGAACCACTGGTGGGGATATGCTTTCAGAATATCTTCCAGCTGTTCCACGTATACCTGGCATAAGGCGCGTGCAATATCCCTGGAAGTCTTGTATTGTGAACGGTCTACGTCCAGCTGTTTGCATATTATGTGATATTTCCTGGCCGGTTCACGCATTACATAAAGCGTACACACGGGTACTTCCAGCTGTGCTGCCAGCAGGAATGCCCCCATGGGAAAATGGGCGGGGGCACCGAGAAATGTAAAAGTAAACGATTTGCTGCTCCCAAAAAGCCTGTCACACGGCATGCTTACCATTTCACCTTTTTCCAGCGCTGCCTTGATGACAAACAAGTGCGACATATCGGGCATCACAGGGATCAACTCGGCCATGTTCCCTGAAAGGGCCTGGGCTCTTTTTGCTTGTAAGAAGGCCGATTCGCCTCCAAAAACCACCGCATTCAGTTTTTTCAGCCGTTGTTGCAAAAAATACCCGCAGATCTCAAAGTTCCCCGTATGTGCCCCGGCAATCAAAAAACCGCCATCGCTTTTGAGCAGTGATGTAAACTGGTCCCAATCCGTCACCCTGGATGTGAAAGGATTCTTTTTCCGGGCAAAGAGATAGAATTTGTCCAGCATCATCTGGCCAAAGAGGTAATGATTTCTGTATATGTGAAAGATGATATTCCCTGAATAACCCCTGCGTCTGAAATAATCCCTAATGGGACGGTAACCGGAACGGTTGAACAGCATGTAAAAGGGAATGACAAGGGCCAGTATCGCATATCCTGCCCTGATATCCACATAGCGGAGTAGAAGGAGCAAGGCTCTTTGTCCAAAATTTCCCCCGCCTGTGGTCCCCTTCCACGCCGGCTTTTTTTCTGATATCAACTTGCGTTAAGTTTTCGTTCAATATAGTCGTAAAATTGGGATAAAGTCTTCACTTTCGACATTTCTTCCGGTTTTATCTTGAAACCGAAATTCTGTTCTACCACCACGACGATATCAACAAAATCCAGGCTGTCAATTCCCAGGTCTTCCTTGAGAAATGCTTCTTCTTTAAGGGCGTCCGGTTCCACTTCGATATCCTCTACCAGGAATTTGTTAATAATATCAATGATTTCCTTCCTGTTCATGATCTTCTTATGTTCGTGCTAAATTTTTTTCAGTATCAGTGCGCTGTTCGTGCCTCCGAAACCAAATGAATTGGAGAGGCATATATCCAGTTTCCTATCTAAAGTTTTGGCAATTATATTTAATTTTTTTGAATTTTCATCAGGTTCCTCCAGGTTCAGGTTGGGTGCAATAAAGGAATCCCGCATCATAAGAAGGGTATAGACGACTTCGCTCGCACCGGCCATCCAGCACTCATGACCTGTCATTCCCTTGGTAGAGGAGATGGGTGTTTTTTCTTTTCCGAATATCCTGTCAATGGCCAGGGCCTCATAACTGTCTCCCAAGACCGTAGATGTGGCATGGGCATTTATATAATCAATATCTGAGGGTTTCAGGGAGGCATCGGCCAGGGCGAGGGCCATGGCTTTTGCCGAGCCTTCTTCGCTGGGCTGCGATATATGCATTCCGTTGGAAGAGAAGCCGTAACCCGCCACCTCGGCATAAATGCGCGCTCCGCGCTTAACGGCATGTTCATATTCTTCCAGGATGACGGTGGCGGCGCCTCCGCTGGGCACCAGGCCGTCACGGCCCTTGTCGAAGGGACGAGATGCTTTTTGTGGCTGGTCTGTCCTGGTGGAAAAGGCGTTCAATCCGTCAAAGCTGGCCATGCTAAGGACATTGGTTTCCTGCGCCCCTCCGCATACTATCATTTCCTGAAGCCCCATGCGGATAAGCAGGGCACCCAGCCCGATGGAGTGGGAACCGCTGGCACAGGCTGCGCTGATGGTCATGTTGATGCCCCGAAGCCTGAAAATGGTGGACAGGTTCATAGTCACCGTCGAGTTCATGGACTGGAAAATCGCCCCTGAACCCAGCAGGGTAGTATCTTTCTTGACAACGCATATCTCGTGGGATTCAATGACAGCTTTGCTGGAAGAATCGTTCCCGAACAAAATGCCGGCTTCGTTCCTGTCCAGGTAATCCGTATCAATACACGCATCCTCCAATGCTTCCTGCGTAGCCATGAAAGCGTATTCACCTTCTTCGGGCAAACAAATCCTTTGCCTGCGGGTCAGCGATTCTTTGAGATCGGGCCGTGGAACAATGCCGGTGAGCGGAGAACGGTAACCGTACTCCGTCCTGGATGGGTCAATGCCAATCCCGCTTCTTCCCTGGTAAAGACCGTCCCTGACTTCTTCCTTACTGACACCGATACATGAATAAATTCCTATTCCTGTAATGACTACTCTCTTCATGCTATCGTACTAAGTGTATAATCCCCCGTTGACAGACAAAACCTGCCCGGTTATGTATGAAGCGTTTTCACCGGCAAAAAAGACAACGGCAGCGGCTACTTCTGCAGGTTTTCCAAAACGTCCTGCCGGTATCCTTCCCTTGTGTTCATCCTGGTTGATGTCGCTGGTCATGTCGGTCTCTATAAAACCGGGAGCCACACAATTGACGGTGACTTTCCTTGGAGCCACCTCCATGGCCAGGGCACGTGTAGCCCCGATAAGACCGGCCTTGGAAGCTGCATAATTAGTCTGTCCAGGCAAGCCTGTCAGACCCGAAAGCGAGGTCACGTTTACAATCCTGCCGTAACGTCTGGTCAACATGTTCTTTAGCACCCTGCGGGTAACATAGAAAAAACCAAACAAATTGGTTTCCAGTACATTGTTCCACTGTTCATCCTGCATGAAAATCATCAGGTTGTCTTGCCTGATACCCGCGTTGTTTACAAGAACGCTTATATATTCCCCCGGATGTTCATTATCCCATGCATCCAGGGCATTGTCCACTTCTTCCTTGCTGGCAACGTTGAATTGCAGCAACTGCGCCATACCCCCTTCCGAAGCTATCATTTCCACGGTTTTCTCTGCTGCTTCCCGGTTTCTTGCATAATTGACTATCACGGAATATCCCTCTTTAGCCAGGGCAACACATATAGCGCGTCCTATGCCTCGTGAGCCTCCGGTTACCAAAGCGTACTTCATGATATCATGGTTTATTGTGGGTTATGTATTCTACAGTCTTGGCAATATAGGGATACAGTGCCACATCTTCTTTCACAGCCGGGAAGATCCCTCGGATCCTCTTATAGACAGTCAGTGTGGGCGGAGAGAGTTTTTCCGTGATATCCAGGCAGGAAACCGCCTGTGCCAGGGCCATCAGGTGAATGGAGGTCACCTGAAAGGCATTTTCAATGACCCGGGCAGTTATCAGGCCCGAGTTGGTGCCCATGCTTACCACATCCTGGTTGTCGTTGTTGTTGGGGATGGAATGGATGTAGTTGGGCATGCTAAGAGTCTGGCATTCTGCTGTAGTGGAAGTGGCGGTGAACTGGGCAGCCTGCATTCCGTAATTCAGACCGGGGATGCCCAGGTTCACGAAGGGCGGCAGGATCTGGTTGACCTTGTCATGGCATATGTAATTGAGCTGCCTTTCCATGAGCATGGTCATCTTGGTGACCACGGTCTTCATCTTGTCCATTTCGAGCGAAACGTAATCTCCATGGAAATTTCCTCCATGGTAAACATTTTCGGTTTCGGGATCCACCACCGGGTTGTCGCAGCAAGAATTCAATTCTTCCAGGAGCACACGCCCGGCATATTCAAGTGTGTCGGCCACAGGACCCAGGATTTGCGGAACACAGCGCAAAGAATAAAATGGCTGCACCTTGTCCCGGAATACCTTGTCACCGTTGACTTCCCTGTTGTACAGGAAAGATTGCCTTCTTTTAAGACACCTGCTTTCGCTGAGCATGTCAGATAACTGCCGGGCAATGAACAACTGACCGTCATGGCGTTTTTTGCCGTTAAGCACAGGAGACAGGAAGTCATCATAGGAGCCGGCAATTTCATTGACAAGAGCCGAGGCGGACATGGCCCACAGCAACAGCTTCCTGGCATTGAAGAAATTCAGCAGCCCGATGCCCGTCATCACAGAAGTCCCGTTTGTCATGGCCAGTCCTTCCCGTATATGTATCTGCATTGGCTCCAGGTTGTTTTCTTTCAGCACTTCAGCAGCATCCCTGGTCTGGCCGTGGTAATGTACCTTTCCTTCGCCTATCAGGGCCAGTGCCATGTGGGCAAGCTGCACAAGGTCTCCGCTTGCACCCACACTGCCGTGCTGTGGAATAACCGGCAATATATCCCGGTTGATGCACTCTGCCAGCAACACAGGCAGGGAGGGATGCACGCCGGAACAACCCTGGACAAAAGTGGCTAGTCGTGCAATCATGGCAGCCTTGACCTGGAGGTCCGTCAGGATCTCCCCGGTACCGGCTGCATGCGAACGTATCAGGTTCAGCTGAAGCTGTTTCAGGTTGCTGTCATCCACCCTGAATTGCGACATGGGACCGAATCCCGTGTTGATGCCGTATATGACTTTTTCTTTTGAAAATTCTTTCAGGAATTCATACGAACGGGTTATCCTGTCAATGGCTTCCTTGTCCAGTGATACGGTTTCTTTCGCGAATAGAAGGTCTTCTATGTTTTTCAGGGTTAATTCCCTGTTTAATAAGATCATAAAAAAGATAGCACTAAATCAAGCTGCAAAGATACTTTTTTTATTTCACTTCAAGTATTCCGGATAAACGGATATTTGCAGATGAACTGCCCACAAGAACCTTCACTGCGCCCGGTTCAACTGCGAACCGTTGTTTCTTCACATCCCAGAAAGCCATGTCCAGGGCTTTGAGTGTAAGGATAACCTTACGTTCTTGCCCGGCAGGAACCATGACACGTTCAAAACCCACAAGCTGCCGGTTCGGACGGGCTATCCTGGAAGAGGGATATTCAACATACAGCTGCACCACTTCCTCACCGTCAAAGGAGCCCGTGTTCCTGATCTTCACTGCTATCTGTGTGCTGTCAGCAAAGCTTTCAGGCATTTTGAGCGAACCATATTCAAAGGTGGTATAGCTCAGGCCGTGTCCGAAGGGGTATAGCGGTTTCCCTGCAAAGTACATGTAGGTTCTACCGTTGCGGATATTGTAATCCATCATGGGAGGCAGGTCGGCAATGTCCCTGACCCAGGTCTGTGTTGTCCTTCCTGCAGGATTCACTTTCCCGAACAGGACATCGGCAAGTCCGTTGCCCAGTTCCTGTGAATTGTTCGCAATATGCACTATGGACGGGATGTGTTCCTCGGACCAGTTGATGGCAAAGGGAAAGCTGCTGACCAGGGCCAGTACCGTATTCGGATTGGCCTTCAGGACCACTTTGGCCAGGTCTTCCTGCTCCAGGGTGAGCGCCTTGCGGTCNNCATCGGCTTTGGAAGCTGCAATATATGCCTTGTCCACGGAATTGGACGGTTCGTATAATATTACCACATCGGGTCCCACGGCATTGCGGATCCCTTCCAGAATGGTGACGGTATAGGCAGGAGTGCCGCTGTACCAGTCAAAGATCACCTCATCGGCCCTTGGCCCTATGATGGCAATGGAACGGATCTTGCCGGGGTCCAGGGGTAGCAGGGGAGTCCTTTCTCCCCGGGCCGGTTTGTTTTTCAGCAGGATGGCCGATTTGGCCGTTACCAGGCGTACAAAATCCTTTACTTCCTGTTTTTCCCAGGGCTTATCCGTTTCAGTCACACCAATGCCTGTGTAGGGCTGGGCAGCGTAATCCGCTGGACTGTCAAGCAAACCCAGTTTCAGGGCCACATGAAGATTCCCTCTTATGGCCCTGTCTATGTCATCTTCAGTAAGGACTCCNNACTGGCTTTCACCACGGCAGCAGCCCCTTCCCACAGGCTGGGGAAGGCTTTATGGGCCGTTATGAGCAGTCGCAAGGCACCTCCGTCGGTACATATTATGCCGTTGTTTCCCCATTCTTTGCGGGTTATTTCATCCAGGATGGGGTGTATGGTCATCGGGATACCGTTCCAGGCATTGTAGGAGGCCATAAAGGCACGGGAGCCTCCCTCTGTGATGCCTTTGTAAAAGGGATAAGAATAATATTCACGGAACAGCCTTTCATCAAAATCCGAGGAGGTGGAATCCCGACCGTCTTCGTTGCTGTTGGCCATGAAATGCTTCATCAGCGAGGCACTTTTCCAATAGCGGGGATGATCTCCCTGCAATCCCCTGATAAAGGCCACGGTCATNNGAGCCGAGGCCGTAAGACTGCGGAAAGGTGGTGGTAGGGGCGTCTTCTTTGCCTCCCCAGTGGGCCGGACCACCCAGGGCCATGCCGTGCAAACCTTCCGAGTGCCAGGCATTGCGGATACCCAGGCGAGGCACGCCCAGGTTTGTGGACAGAAGGTTGATTTTTTCTTCCATGGTAAGCATGTCCAGAAGGATGTCAACACGCATGCTGTCGGGCAGGTCTTTGTTGTGGAAGGAATAATTCTGCGCCTCAAGACGCGGAACAAGTAACATTCCTGCAACCAGAAGCAGGGAGATTTTCAAATACCTGTAATGTGTCATAACCTGAAATTTACCTGCAAAAATAAGATTATATTTGCATATTATGAGTTACATACCCTTTGAAAACAGATACGGTCAGATGTCATACCGCCGCTGTGGCCGGAGCGGGCTTCAACTTCCCGCCATATCCCTTGGACTATGGCACAATTTCGGAGACGTGGACGATTTTTCCAGCGGACGCGAAATTATCCTTAAGGCATTCGACTGCGGGATCACCCATTTTGACCTGGCCAATAATTATGGTCCCCCTTACGGCTCTGCAGAAAGCAATTTCGGAAAAGTATTGCAGCAGGACCTGTCTGCCTACCGTGACCAGCTGATCATTTCCACCAAGGCAGGATACGACATGTGGCCCGGACCCTACGGAAGCTGGGGCTCACGCAAATACCTCCTTGCCAGCCTGGACCAGAGCCTGGAAAGGATGGGTTTGCCGTATGTGGATATTTTCTACTCCCATCGTCACGATCCCGACACCCCGCTGGAGGAAACCATGGGGGCCCTGTCACAGGCCGTACATAGCGGGAAAGCCCTTTATGCAGGGATTTCCAATTACCCGGAAGACAAGGCAAAGAAAGCGTTTGCCATCCTCCGGGATATGGGAACGCCCTGCCTGATCCACCAGCCCAAATACTCCATGCTGGAACGCCGGGTGGAAAAGGGTCTGCTAGACCTGCTGGAAAAAGAAGGGGTGGGGTGCATTGCCTTTTCGCCCCTGGCACAAGGGATACTTACAGGGAAATACCTGGATGGCATACCCGAAGGGTCAAGAGCTGCCAGGCCTTCAGGGGCCCTCAGACGGCAAAACATAACACCCGGGGAGCTGGACAAGGTCAGGCGCTGGAAAAAGGTGGCCGACAAAAGAGGGCAAACACTCTCCCAGATGGCCATTTCCTGGTTGCTGAAAGATCCCCGGGTGACCTCGGTGCTCATTGGGGCCAGAACGCTGGAGCAATTGGAAGAAAACCTGCGATCAATCGCTGCCCCTGCTTTCACGCAGGAAGAGTTGTTGCTTCTGGAAGCATAAAAAACACTGGATGAAGGAACCTTCATCAAACACAAGGAACCTGCTTTCCTGGTACTATAATCCCGGCCTGATATTACTACGCCTTAACCTGATAGTATACCGCCTGATATCACAACGCCCCGATGCAAACAGGTTGTTCCAGCCTCATACGTTTCCCGGTATCCCTGAGCAGTCCCGATGTTACATCCCGGCTGTAAATTTCTATATGGTTTTCATTCTTGCAGGCCACCAGCACCCAATGGTCATCAGGTGTAATGAGGAAATGCCTGGGATGGCTTCCCGTGGGCTGGTATCCTGCTTTGGTCAGCATGCCGTATGCCGGATCCACGCTGAAAATGACCAGCCCATCTCCCTGCAACCGTGTGGAAACATAAAGGAACCGGCCATCGCCCGAAAGGGCTATGTGGGCACTCCCGCGGGCCTTGCAGGTGTCTGCCTCTATTGATTGTATCTGTTTTAATTTGCCTTTGTCGTGCTCAAAAACACTAACCATTCCCGAAAGTTCGTTTATAAGGTACGCTCTGTTGCCTGAATTGTTGAATACCAGGTGTCTTGGACCGCTTCCCGATTCAAGGTCCACTGTATCTTTGAGTAGGGGAATATCTGCTGAATCCTTGTTAAAGACATAAATCCGGTCAGCTCCCAGATCGGTTGCAAAAAGTTGTTCGCCATCGGGAGAAAAAACCACACAATGGACGTGTGATGATCGTTGTCTTCGCTCATCGGGTCCTGATCCGGTGAAAGCATATTGCTGTACAATACCGTTGCCTTCCATTCCATAGAAAGTGACCGTGCCGGAAGAATAGTCTGCCGTGACCACATAAGCTCCTGCCGGATCTGCAGCCACATGACAGGGGTCCGATCCGGGATTTTCTATGCGCCAGAGCCGTTGCAGGCCGCCGTTTTCACCCCCTGGAGCATAAGCAGATACAGCAGATGCAGGACCACTTTCGTGAACAGCGTATACCGTGCTTTTACCCGCTGCCACTGTCAGAAACGAAGGGTTGTCCGCAGCAGTGCTGT
>MTKX01005903.1_pt1 | contig 11422 bp, 15 predicted proteins | sample 1042771 | NCBI WGS metagenome assembly MTKX01 (sample SAMN06212183, study PRJNA360534) | anaerobic digester metagenome | biome: Wastewater treatment plant; material: sludge; isolation source: anaerobic digester fed with sludge from wastewater treatment plant | place: Denmark: WWTP Randers ... | reverse complement strand
CATTAAGCGACTCCTTATAATAATTTTGGAAAGCATTTAGAGAAGAATTTAATGGCGGTGCAGGGAATTGAACCCCGGACACTGCGGATATGAGCCGCATGCTCTAACCATCTGAGCTACACCGCCACAATGTCTTTTTCATATACGATATAACGGCTGCTATTGTCAATAACTATTAAGTCTTATAACTATTGCACAAAGCAATAATCGTTTGAATCGTGAATTTAACACAACTGTTTTTTGTTTTTTCGGGTTGTCATTTATGATACTATTGGGCATACTTCAATTTAAAGATATTGATGGAGGTTTTATGAAGGTTCTTGTAACTGGTGGATGTGGGTTTATCGGTTCTCATGTGGTGGATGGATTTGTTGAAAGAGGCTATGATGTTGTCATAGTTGATGATTTGTCGACAGGCAAGACAGAAAATAAGAATGATAAGGCAAGGCTTCATATTGCAAGTATATGCGATGATGGGATAGAAGAGATTTTTGAGCAGGAAAGACCTGATATTGTCAATCACCATGCCGCACAGATATCTGTACCTTTGTCAGCGAAGATACCGTTGTTTGATGCTGAGGTTAATATTAAGGGGACAATCAGACTACTCGAATTGTCAAAAAAATATGGTGTTAAAAAATTCATATTTGCCTCAACAGGAGGCGCAATATACGGTGATGCGGATAAAATCCCTACAGCAGAAGACTATGTTCCTGAGCCGGCATCGCCTTATGCGATTTCAAAGTTTTCAGGTGAAAAATACATAAGATATTATTATGGCCAGTTTAATCTCAATTATACGATTTTGAGATATAGCAATGTTTACGGACCAAGACAAATTCCTCACGGCGAAGCTGGTGTAGTGTCTATCTTTACAGAAAGCCTGCTTGCAGGACAGCATCCAACATTATACTATTTTGAGGGCGAAGAAGATGGGATGGTGCGTGATTACTGTAATGTGAAGGATATAGCACGGGCAAGTCTAATTGCTGCAGAAGGTGAAAAAGTGGGCATATTTAATATTGGCACAGGGAAGGGCACATGTACACGTGATTTGTATAATAGCATAATTAATGCGTTAAGAAAAAAGGGTGTGAAGATTCCAGAAGCATTCAATGAACCAAGACATGGTTTTGCAAGGGCAGGGGAGATAAGGGCGAGTACGCTTGATGTATCGAGGGCGAAAAAAGAGCTTGGTTGGGAGGCTGGATATGGCCTGAATGATGGTTTATCTGAAACCGTAGAGTGGTATCTTGATAAGGCTTAAATGGCAAAATTAATTCAAATCCTAAGGGGGAATTTTTAACGATGAAGATAAAGGTTCTTGGTTCAGGAACAGCTATCCCGTCTTTAAAAAGGGTTTCTTCGGCATATCTGGTTATAACCGAGAAATGTAATATCTTGGTTGACATAGGACCTTCTGTTGTGAGGAGGCTTCTCGAATTTGGTTACAGTGTGGACGATATCGACGTAATTTTTATCACACATTTTCATGTTGATCATACGGCAGATTTGTCAACATTCTTCTTTGCCTGCAATTACGGCGAAGTGATGCGCACTAAACCCTTGTTTATTGCGGCAGGTCATGGGGTGCTGAGATTCTATAAAAATCTTTCCAAAGTATATCCATGGAGTTTACCGAAATCATATGAGCTAAAGCTGTACAGTTTTCAAGGAGAAGCCGTTGAAATTTTTGATATCAAGGCTCGAGCAGCAAGGGTCAATCATAATAAGGAAAGTGTTGGCATTAGAATTGATTCAGACGGCAAAAGCGCAGTTTTTTCAGGGGATACTGACTATTCAGTCAATCTTGCCAAGCTTGCACAGGGGACTGATATCCTTGTCGTTGATTGTGCATTTCCCGAGAAAAAGGTAAAAGGACATCTGAATCTGAATACGCTAGAAAGGATAGTTAAAAAGGCGGTACCAAAAAAGGTTTTGTTGTCCCATCTTTATCCTGAATGGGAAGACTACAGGGGTGTGCTCCATGCCCCTTATCTGATGGCAGAGGATGGTATGGAGATTTTGCTTTAAGTGAATAATTTGTCAAGTTTTCTGCGAACGACTATGTAGTTTTCCTTTATCTCATAGATGTATTTTTTTGACTTGTTCAGTTCTTCGATTAGTGCATCCCAGATACGTTCAAAACAAATTATCATTTTGCCTTCCTGCTTAAGATATGTCATCCCCCTTTTTATATATGCTGTTGTGGCTTCAACAGCAGGGATTTCATCTTCCCATATGTAACTCAATGTAGGNNGAAAATTGATCTCCAAATGAAAAAATCCATTCTTGTTGGCAATCTCTTTTGCTTCCAGAAACCAGTTTTTCTTCCTGATATGCTCCCATGTCAAAGCGTCGCTGTCAAGGCTGAATATCAAATCACGGATCTTTTTGCTGTCAATAATCTTTGCAAAATGGGACGCAGTAATTACATCCATTACATCCTTTATTCTTTCCTTGTATGTATTTAATCTCATGTCCATATCTTTTTTTATTTCGACATCTTCTTTTATTTTATCAGATAGGGAAAAATATAGTTTATACATTTCCTTGATTTCGTTGATCAAATCCCTCGGACTCTTATTGAAAAGACCAAGTTGGTCCTTTTCATCATAATAGTATAATATATCTTTGATGGACATACCGATGAGCGGATTCCCAAGTCTGTAGTGTGGTGCACCCGAATCGAAGCGTGTTTGGAAGATATGGGTNNTTGGAAGATATGGGTTAATATATCAAACATCAAATGAGACCTTTCGATGCCGAACATTATGTTTTGAATTATAAAACGTTTGAGAGAATGTTCGTCCTCCCACTCTGCAACGAAGGTATTTCTCTCATGGTAAGGCAGAACAAAAGACAGATAGGAAAGACCTTCGATTATTTGCGAGCTTAACGACCCTAAGTTGGGTGTCATATCAAGTACTTTTAACCTGAAAAGGTTTTCTTTTGTGAGACGGGTTGCATTGTTGTTCAGAAATATCTCTTCGATATTCAGTTTGTATTCATAACCCCTCTTGATAAAAAGATAGTTGAATATATCCATCGTGTTGTATTTATTGATGTTTGTTGGTGCATCATGGGTATGTTCTTCGATCTTTACGCCTTTTTCATTTAGAAATGATTCAGTAATATCGAATCGTTCAGAGGGGAAAAAGGCTCTGTACGTATCTATAAGTTTTGGATATATCTCAGCCTTCTTTTTTATCCCCGATATGGAGCTTCTGCAGGATGCCTTTTTTTCTATTAAGATGTTTATGAGTTCCTTTCTTTCGCTTTCTATGATCTCGGGAAGCACATTTTTTAAACTATTCAACGAAAAGATATTGAAAAAAAGATGCAGCGTTTCTTCGTCGCCGTCGATCAGCGCCTTTTCTATATCTATCTCGATGAGCCTTTTTTCGTAGGCATATGGTTTTTTCAGAAGAATCCAGCTTCGGCCGTTTGTCAATACGCCCCAAGGTGTTTTTACATTCTTCAGTATGTAAAAAAGCTGGTAGATAGGGATCTTGTTTTCGAATTCCAGATAAAATCCACTAATCCCCTTATCAAGAGACCTACCATAACGTTTTAGCTGAAGGAGTCCTATTGCCGAACTAAAGTATTCTTTTGTTCCCCATAGTTGGGATACCCTTGATTTTTCCTGTTCATCTGCAAAAAGCGCTACATCAGGATTTTTTATATTTTCATCGAAAAATTTTGGTTTGGATTCATATGTATATCCCAGTATTTTAAGGATGGGTTTAATTAGATGAATTTCTGTGTGTATTTCGCTTGCAAATTTTTTGATATCCTGAAATTTTAATAAAATATCTAAAAAAGAACTGTATATTTCATGCTCCTGAGGTAATGACAACAACCTGTCTATGCCTGAAGGAGACATGAGTGTGTTTCGTGTGATCGAAGTGTGCATTGCTTGAATAGATGATAATCGATTTAAGTGTTATTAGTCAAGGAGAGGAATATCTTTTTCTTCCTTATCTATACCCATTTTCTGAATTCTCTCGAACTCTCTGAGTTTCATCCTGATTATTACTATAAGGCCGATAATAGCAACCCAGAAGATTGCAAGATTTTGATAAACTATAAATTGGTCGAAAGGAACCGAAGGGAATATTTCGATCTTCTCTTCTGCAAACAGGAATATGCTATTTGAAAGAACAAGGATCAGTGACAAAAAAAATCTTTTCATCTTTAAATGCTCCTATGTTACGAAACCGATTAAAGTCATGACGACAAAATATAAGGTGTATATTATGCCGATCCATGTAAACAGAGGGCTTGGTTCACCGCGACTTGATTTTTTGTCAAAAAATGGAATGAGAAAGAAAAACAGAATGCCCAACGAAATTATAATAATAGCGACTGTTTCGCCGTTCAGTCCGAGGATTTCACCCGGGAATAGCTTTAATGTCTGAAAAAGAAATAAAAAATACCATTCAGGTTTTATATTCTCGGGTGGTGGAGCGAGGGCATCAGCCTTTTTTCCGATTTCAGGAGGAAAAAATACTGCCAGCGATACCATTATGCCAAGCATGATGAGCCATATTATAAGGTCTTTATAAAACATATTTGGAAAGAACAGCATTGTTTTATGCTGTTTTTTTTCTATTGAGACAGGGATGCTCATGCCCTGCATTTGAACAAGCATCAGATGAATTACGGTGAGCAGGATTGTGATGATTGGAAGAATGGCTACATGGAATGCGTAAAACCTTGTGAGTGTTTCACCTGTCACATCAATGCCGCCCCTCAAAAAGGCCTTTATGAAACCGCCAACAAGTGGAAGATTTCCTGCACCTCCTGTTGCTACCCTGACGGCTGCAAATGCCCTTTCGTCCCAAAGCAGTAAGTATCCACTTAAACCGAATAATATCGATATCATCAGTAGCATGAAACCCGTTACCCATGTTAATTCCCTCGGTTTTCTGTATGCCTTAAGGAGTAAAGTGCTGAAAACATGAATGAATACAAAGATAATTGCTAGCTGTGCACCCCAGTGATGTACGGAACGGAAAAACCAACCCATATTAAGTTTGGTGACAATTTCAATGATGCTTTTGTGGGCGTGTTCCAAATGGGGTATGTAATACATGGAAAGAACCATTCCCGTGATAAACTGAAGGATGAAGAAAAACATCGCAATGCCGCCCGTATAATACCAAATATCATATTGATGAACGGGTATGACCTTGTGTGCAACAAGGCTTTTTATGCCTTCTACGTCATAGCGTTCTTCAATCCAACTTTTAAGCCTTTGGCAGCTCAACCTTAAACCCCTTTCTGGCTACAATCAGCTTTTCGTTTTCCACCTTTATGTCAAAGAATTCGAGTGGTTTTGGTGGAGGACCCTCAATGTTTTTTCCATCTTGATCAAACCATCCTTTATGGCATGCACAATAAAATTTCTTAAGTTCTGGTTTGTACGTGACGTTGCATTCCATGTGTGTGCATACACCTTTTAAGGCAGTGGTGGTTCCGTTTTCCTTTTTAAAGAAAAATCCAAGTTTTCCACCCCAGGCAAACGGCTTTACCGAATTGGGAGGAATGTTCAAAAAATCGTTTGCATTTAGCACAACAAAATCAGGCTCTTTTCCAAGCGTGGGAAATGCAAATTTCAAGAGGGCATAGAAACTTCCAGATAACATGGCGAATATCCAACCGCCGAATAAGGTGTTAAGAAAGGTTCTCCTTGTGATAAGAGAGTAGTTAATTTTCATCCTTTTCCTTCCCGAAAATCCTTTTCAATCTATTTTTTACGAGGGTTTTTCTCAACCCCACAATTGAGTCGGTTGGTCTTACATCTTTGGGGCAGGCTTCTATACATCTCAAGACGGTATCGCAGCCCCACACGCCTTTGTCGTTGTTGACTGCTTCGAGGAATGCCTTTGGGCGTTCATCTCTTGAGTCAAGCACAAACCTCTCAAGCTTTGCAAGTGCTGCAGGGCCGATATAGTCAGGATCCCTTGATAAAACGGGACATGCCCCATAACAGGATGCACACAGTATGCAGTTTACATTCTGATCGATCCTCTTTCTTTCCTCTTCGGTTTGGGGTATCTCTTCGTCTGGGTCAGGGCTATACCTTATAAGGTATGGTTTTACCTTTTCATACATATTCCAAAAAGGAGTCATATCAACGACGAGGTCCTTTATCACGTTCATGTTTGGAAGTGGTTCGAGAACAATTGTTTGAGAGTTAAATGATGATGCCTGTGTTCTGCATGCGAGATCTATTTTCCCATTAATAACCATACCGCATGAACCGCATACAGCAGATCTGCAAGATGATCTGAAAGCAAGGGTTCCGTCGAGTTCGTCTCTGATCCTGAGCAGCGTCATCAGGATGGTTAATCCGGGTATGACCCTTATGTTATAAGATTGAAAAAAAGGTTCTTTTTCAGGTTCACTTGAGTCATATCGCAAGATCTTGAAGGTGTATATGTCGCCTCTCAATATTTCCTCTCCATAGGCTGATATTTGGTTATCATGACATCCTTATAATATATCACAGGTTCCCCATCGCTACCATATGCGGCAAGTGTATGTTTTAACCAGTCCGCATCATTTCTTTGGGGAAAATCTCTTCTCGAATGCGCGCCTCTGCTTTCCTCCCTGAGTAAAGCCCCAAGCGTAATGATATGACCTATATCAAACATATATTCAAGTTCGAGAGCGCCAATCAGTTCGTAATTCATAAATAATTTTGTTGACGATATAGTGATGTTTTTGTAGCGTTCCCTTAATTCAAGGATCTTGTTCAAGCCTGTCTGCAGTTCTTCTTTTGTTCTGTATATGCCTACATATTGACTCATGGTTTTTCTCAATTCATCGAGTATCTTGAATGGCTTTTCTCCTCCTGGGCTTGCCATTTTCTGTATCTTTTTTTCAACCTCCTGTTGTTTGTTGATGAGAAGCCTTTCGTTTGGCTCGATTTTGTTTGATAAAAGATATTCATCAATGGATATTGCGCCAAGTTTACCAAAAACAATGGTATCAAGAAGGGAATTGCCGCCGAGCCTGTTTCCTCCGTGTACACTGACGCAGGCGCATTCACCTGCCGCATAAAATCCCTTAATAAGCGTTTCACACTTTTCGTTGGTATCGATGCCACCCATTGAGTAGTGTTGGGCAGGCATTATGGGAATAGGTTCTTTTATGGGGTCGATGCCCAAAAAATCAATGCAGATATTACGGATACCGGGAAGCCTTTCAATGATCTTCTGTGCACCGAGATGTCTGATGTCAAGATGTACATACTTGCCGAGTTCTCCTTCAAATGCCCTTCCTTNNAAATGCCCTTCCTTGTTCAATTTCGGTCTGGATGCTCCTCGAGACGATATCCCTCGGTGCAAGTTCCATCATTTTAGGGGCGTAATCCTCCATGAAACGTCTGCCCTCTTTGTTGACAAGATATCCCCCTTCCCCTCGGGCACCTTCTGTCATTAGGATATTTGTTCCGATAAGACACGTTGGATGAAATTGAACAAACTCCATATCTTTCATGGGTACGCCTGATTTATATGCCAGCCCGATCCCGCTTCCGTTATTGATGAGGGCATTCGTCGAATAATAATAAACCCTTCCATAACCTCCTGTTGCAAACATTGTTGCCTTTGACATTATCGGAACCATCTTTCCGTTCAGTTGGTCTATGGCTATCAGGCCGTGACAAATACCGTTATCCATGGCAAGCGCTGTTACAATGTGTTCGGGGTATATCTTCACACCTTTAAAAACGGCACGCTCAAAAAGTGTGTTTAAGAGCACATGACCTGTGATATCCGAAGAAAAGCATGTNNTCTCGGATATCCTGCTCCACCAAAAGGTCTTTGTGCTATCGTATTATCAGGAAATCTGCTGAAAGGACATCCCCAATGTTCCATTTCATAGACAATCTTGATTGCCTCTTGGCACATGATTTCCACTGCGTGCTGGTCTGCAAGATAATCACTGCCCTTTATCGTATCAAAGGCGTGTTTTTCCCATGTATCGTCTTTTGAGTCTGGGTTGTTTGCAAGGGCTGCATTTATTCCACCCTGGGCGGCAATTGAATGCGAACGGATAGGGTGAACCTTTGAGATAAGTCCTACATCATATCTATCGCATAAACCAACTGCTGCACGGAGACCTGAAAGACCTCCACCTACAATGAGGACATCGTGATAAAGCATGATTATGAAGTAATTGCGTAAATATATATAAGCGCTAACGAGATGATAGATGCAACCAGATTGGACATAAAAAATAAACGTTTTTCATTTCTGTATCCGAAATCCATTATGATTGTTCTTAGACCATATATGCTGTGAAATACGAAAAGAATGAGGATAAGGACATCAAGAACTGGTTGCCTGTGAAGACTGAGCGCCCAGTCTGGTTTTTTGTCCTTTGTGAACAAGAAGAAACTTGTAAGTATCTTTATGCCAAATAAGACTATTAGACAAACACCACTTATTCTATGGAAAAGCCAAATAAACATGTTATGTGGAAACTTTTATCAACAGGATATGTTTTTTGTCAAGCAAAATAACAAAAAATCTCAAAAAGTGTTGAAGTGCGTATGGTGTTATGCAAATATATCAACAACATCAAAGATGATTAAGACTATCTAATTATCGGCTGTTTAAAATAATAAATGAAAAGAGGTTGTATGGGTGAATATGATGACGAAAGACCTGACTGGCGGGAGATAGACAGACAAAGGGACAGAAGCAAGATTTTTGGGAAACAGGAAAAAGGCGGACCAAGCAAGGATAAACCAAAGGACAGATACAAAACAGGAAAATGGGAAAAGGCACTCGATAAGCTATTTATGGGCAAAAAGGGCACTGCCGAGTACAAAAAGGCATTCAATAAAATCCACCAGTCTTACGGGACGAATAGATTTGTGGGAAACGTAACAAGGTTTATAGAGGAATATGGACTTCCCGACGATGTATCCACACTGCTTCTAATTATAGATACGAAAGACAAAAACATTGTTATACCTGTACTCGAAAGATTAAAAGACATGTATGACGGTTTGGCGACTCGACAAAAGGAAGACGTAAAAAGAAAGCTTTCCATCCTGAAACTGACAGACAAAATGTCTGAGATAAAGAAAAAGTCGGAAGAGGTGTTGAATAAGCTTATGATTGATAGTTGAGGGTAGAATGCAGGGTGCTGGATACTTGTGTCAGTTTAACGGTTGTAGGCTACTCAACGCTTTTCAACGGGTGCTGTTTTCAATTATAAAATGCCTGAAAGACCTGTCGTAAGTGCGCTCCCCTTCTTTTGAAAAAAAACAGCCTGGTATCTGTTTCATCTTCCTGTGATATGCGACACACTCGCAACATTTTCCCTTTTTGGAACAGTCATATGTGCAGGTACAAGCTGCCTTGTTTTGTTCTATCGTACATTCCATATCTTTTACCTCATGACCTTTGAAAAACACCTATCTGTCATACCGGGTGTGCCCCGACATGAAAAGATATATGAAAACACTGGATTCCCGCTAGGAGCATGCGGGAGAGAATCATTTAGGATTTAGGAATTAGGATTTAGGATTGAAAACATAAAGCCTGAACTGCCTTCGGCTTGTAGAGTAAGTAGAGTAAGAGAGTGCGGTAAAGCGTTGAGTTGGGAGGGACGGTAAAGCGTTGAGTTGGGAGGGACGGTAAAGCGTTGAGTTGGTTAAGTATGTAAAGTAGTAGAGTGAGGGAAACCCTTTGCTTTTTCCAACCTTCCAACCCTCTGTCTGGTTTTTCTGGTTTATTTAGTTTATTTAGTTTCTCTTGTTCCTCTGGTTGTGAAATCCTTAGCCCCTTCGCTTTTATGTTTTGAAAAAAATGCCAAGCAAACCACTTGAATCCTTGAATCCTCGACTCCTTGAACCCTTCGCCTTTTCCAACCTTCCAACCCTCTGTCTTTCTCCACTTGAATCCTCGAATCCTTGAATCCTTGAACCCTTCGCCTTTCCGAATCCTTGACCCCTTCGCTTTTTCCAACCCTCCAACCCTCTAACCTTCTAACTCATCTTTAACACTTGATGTATATTTGACCGAGAAATTTTATGCAACTCATTGTAATTATAAGGTGCGTTCTTTGATAATTTTTAAAGTGTAGTGCCAAGAACTTTTTTAGGACATCTATATGCCCAATATCGTTAAACATATTTTTTGCAACTGTTAAAGATCATTCAACCTCTGCTTTGCTATAACCAGCATTTTTGCCGACCTGCTGCATGACAATGCTGAGCGTATCAACGCGGGCGGTGAGCATAGTCGATTCTTTTATTATGTCGAGGGCTTTAAATGATGCATATAGTGTAGTCAGGCTTGTAACCATTCTTCGAAGTGCGCCATTTAGGAACGGTATTGAGCCTGTCACATGATCTACAGACAATTTCAATCGTTTCATTGCGCCTTTGGCATCTGCCTGTATAACGATGTTGACAGCGTTCTTGATTGTGCTATACTCCTTATATGATTGCTCGNNATGATTGCTCATGTTTTTCTTGCCTTTTTTAAAAGTTTCTTGATGGTTTCGCTTTTTATTGCCGCAGGCGTATTTTTTGTCGCATCTGAAATCATAATGGGCATCATATTCCTCGTAATCGCATTCATTATCTCAATACGGATGTGATAGCAAATCTTTCCATTCTTTCCATCTCATCACACAATATGCCGATATCCATCCATTCTTCAATCGATAGTTCATTTGCTCCAAAGGGATAGTCTGCCCGCTGTAGTCTGTAGAGATACCAAATATGCGCAAACCATTCCGAGGGTTCAACAGATTTTACTTACAGTGCCCGCATCAATGAACCTATATTCCGTTCTTTATAGAGATGGCAATTTTTGTGAGAGCCGTCAGGATCAAAAGACCTATCGCATATATGCCAACCGTGATAGCGATCTCGTGGGTTGACGGAATATATCTTGTTATCTCGCCAAGTGGAGAAGGTACAAAACCTGATATAACAAGCCCAAGTCCTTTTTCAATCCAGACAGATATTATAACCGCTATACATGCCCCTATAAGAAATGCATCGTTCTTTCTTGTTTCAGGGTTTATAAAGATAAAGGCAGATAGCCATGCAAGAACCATAGATAACCACATAAAGGGACTGAGCAAATAATACCCTTTTGTCCCAAAAAACATTATATGAAAATACACGCTATGTCCAGGTATGTCGCTATAGAAAACGGTAAACATCTCTGCGAATAAAAGAAATATATTTATAATCATTGCGTATGCCATTATCTGTACGAGCTTACCTATTGCTTCTCGCCCTGTATCAAACCCAGCAATCCTTTTCATGGTAAAACATATCAAAACAAGGATGGCGGGACCCGATGCAAATGCCGATGCAAGAAAACGCGGTGCAAGTATCGCAGTGAGCCAGAAGGGTCTTGCAACAAGCCCGGAGAATATA
>MTKX01031829.1_pt3 | contig 11440 bp, 10 predicted proteins | sample 1042771 | NCBI WGS metagenome assembly MTKX01 (sample SAMN06212183, study PRJNA360534) | anaerobic digester metagenome | biome: Wastewater treatment plant; material: sludge; isolation source: anaerobic digester fed with sludge from wastewater treatment plant | place: Denmark: WWTP Randers ... | reverse complement strand
GCCCGCCACATAGGGCTCCGGAACCTATACATCACATTCAGCGGATACTGGCCGGAAAGGGGAGCATTCATGAAAACGTGTTCTTTCAAGGAGACCGAGGCTTATTCTGTTTGTGCCCACATTCCTGAAGATGAAAAGCGCACCATGGTTGTGGCCTCGGCAGGAAACACCGCCCGTGCATTCGCAAAGGTATGCTCGGATAACAAGATCCCCCTGCTTCTTTTTGTGCCTTATGACAACCTGGATACCCTGTGGTTTGACAAACCGTTGGATCCTTGCGTGCAACTGGTCTGTTCTCCTCCCGGAACGGATTACTTTGATGCCATCGAGCTTAGCAACAAGGTTTGTGAAGATGAGAACCGTTATTTTGCCGAGGGTGGGGCAAAGAACATTGCCCGCAGGGATGGCATGGGAACCATCGTCCTTTCTGCCACGACCTTTATCGGTCGTATCCCCGATTATTACTTCCAGGCAGTGGGAAGCGGGACCGGAGTGATCGCTGCCTGGGAAGCGAATGTACGCCTGATAGGGGATGGTCGCTTCGGAAATCACTTAATGCGGCTTGTTGCTTCACAGAACGCTCCGTTTTTGCCTATCTATGAAGCCTGGGAAACCACCGGCCGTGACATGAAATTTATGAAACCCGAAGAAGCCAGGCGCAAATGTGCCTGCATCAAAGCCAGGGTTTTGTCCAACAGGAAACCACCTTACGGTATCGCTGGAGGCCTCTACGACGCATTGGTTGATACTGGCGGTTATATGGATTACGCCACTAACGAGGAGCTTGAGCGGGCCATGGATTTATTCAGGGAACTGGAAGGCATTGATATTCATCCTGCCGCCGGTGTGGCCACCGCCAGTTTGATGAAAAATGTAAAGCTGGAAAAAGTGGATGCCTCGGCAATTATCATGCTCAATATAACGGGAGGCGGGGAGGAAAGGTTCAAAAAAGAAAATAACCTCTGGTACCTCAAGCCGGAAGAGCAGGTTTCATTGTTTAGCGCCTGACAGGGGAGAGTCGGGTTCTTTGGCCATAACACGGTATTCCAGCCTGGACACAAACCGTGGAAAGAATTTTGATATCCATACGGTAGCTTTTCCAATTGTGGTAAGGATCACAAAATTTTTCCGTTTTCTGATACCCTTGAGCATATACAGGGCCACATCCCTGGCAGTCATCATTTTTTCTTCAGCCCTGGGGGTAGCCCCTTGCGGCGTTCCGTCAGCCGTGAGGGCAGCAACACGAACATTTGAAGATGTGAATCCCGGTGCGAACGTCATCACGTGCAACCCATCGTAAAGATGTTCGGTACGAAGAGTGTCCAGGAAACCATTCATGGCGAATTTCGAAGCCGAATACCCCGTGCGCCCCGGTAGTCCTCTGAAACCCGCAATGGATGTCACCCCGACGACAGAACCTTTACTTTCAAGCAGCCATGGCAAAGCGTATTTAGTACAATAAACGCATCCCCAGAAATTGACATCCATCAGCCTTTTCATGACTGACAGGTCCAGGTCTTTGAACAGGGCACGCATGGAAAGGCCGGCGTTGTTGACCAGGATGTCTATCCTGCCAAAACGGCTGATTGTATCTTCTACCAGGTGTTTGCAGTCAGATTCAACCGTCACGTCAGTAACAACCGTCAACACAGGGTGGCCGTGCAATTCTTCTTCCAGGTCCTTAAGCTTGACGGCAGAACGCGCTGCCAATACCACAGAAGCTCCTTCACGGGAAAAAACACGGGCACATTCCAACCCTATGCCGGAAGAGGCGCCCGTAATGATTACAACTTTATCCTTAAGACAGCCAGCCATACTTATTTGATAGCCATATTTTTGATCTCATTGCCTTTATACAAGCCTTTCTGGAGTTTTTCCTGGATCTTACTAAAGGCGTTGAGGGTGTATGTCACATGTTCCAGGGAGTGCATGGCAGTGGGAATGAGCCGGTACATGATCACATCACGGGGAACTACCGGGTATACCACAACAGAGCAGAATATCCTGTAGTTTTCCCTCAGGTCTATAAGGATGTTCGTAGCCTCGGTAAGTTCACCCTTGAGGAAAACAGGAGTGACGCAGGCTTCGGCAGGACCAATGTCGAAGCCGTTCTTTTTTAAACCTTCCTGGAGTTTTGTCGTTATGAGCCAAAGTTTTTCGCGTAATTCAGGCATGGTCCGGATCATATCAAGGCGTTTGAGCAATCCTTCCACCATGGGCATGGGAAGGCTCTTGGCATAAATCTGGGAGCGCAGGTTGTATCTCAGGTAATTGATGATTTCTGCAGGCCCTGCTACAAATCCGCCAATCCCGGCCATGGCTTTGGCAAAAGCCCCGAAGTACAGGTCCACTTCATCCATCACGTTGAAATGCTCGGATGTACCCCGTCCGTTCTTTCCCATAACACCAAATCCGTGTGCGTCATCTATCAGGATGCGGAAATTGTATTTTTTCTTCAGTGATACAATTTTATCCAGAAAGCCAAGCGCACCGGTCATTCCATATACACCCTCGGTGATGAGCAGGATGCCTCCCCCGCTTTTTTCTGTAAGTCGAGTGGCCCGTTCCAGTGCTTTGTCGCACTTTTCCAGGTCGTTGTGGGGGTAGACTATACGCTGACCCATATGCAGGCGCATCCCGTCCATGATGCAGGCGTGAGCCTGGGAATCGTATACCACAACATCGCGCCGGTTAAGCAGTGCGTCTATGGTTGAAACCATTCCCTGGTATCCGAAATTGAACAGGTAGGCGTCCTCTTTCTTTTCAAAATCTGCCAGTTCACGCTCCAGACGCTCGTGCAGGGAGGTGTGCCCGCTCATCATCCTGGCCCCCATGGGGTATGCAAGACCCCACTTTGCTGCCGCCTCGGCATCGGCTTTCCTGACATCGGGATGGTTAGCCAGGCCCAGGTAGTTGTTGAATGTCCAGGCAAGAACCTGCTTCCCCTGGAATGTCATGTAAGGTTCAATGGGTCCTTCGAGTTTCGGGAACATGTAATATCCGTGAGCTTTCCTGCGGTATTGGCCCAGAGGCCCTCCTTCGTCCTTTCTGATTCTTTCAAAAATGTCCATGATTATGCGTCTATGTTAGCGTATTTGGCGTGTTGTTCAATGAATTCTCGTCTTGGCGGTACTTCATCGCCCATCAACATGGAGAATATACGGTCAGCCTCGGCGGCATTGTCAATGGTGACCTGTCTCAGGATCCTGTTTTCAGGATTCATGGTGGTGTCCCATAACTGTACTGCGTCCATCTCTCCAAGACCTTTGTACCGCTGGACGGTAACCGAACTCTCACGTCCTTTCCCGATTTCCTCTATGGCTTCCCGTCTTTGCTCTTCTGTCCAGCAATACCGTTCTTCTTTGCCTCTTTTTACCAGGTAGAGCGGTGGAGATGCTATGTATACATGGCCTCCGCGGATCAGATCGGGCATATGGCGGAAGAAGAAAGTAAGCAGCAGTGTGTCGATATGGCTGCCGTCCACATCGGCGTCTGTCATGATGATAACCCGGTGGTAGCGTAATTTACTCATGTTCAGGGCTTTGCTATCTTCTTCGGTGCCACGGGTAACTCCAAAGGCAGTGTATATGTTGCGTATTTCTTCGTTGTCAAAAACACGGTGTTCCTGGGCTTTTTCCACGTTCAGGATCTTGCCGCGCAGGGGAAGGATTGCCTGGAATGAACGGTCCCTGCCGCTTTTTGCCGTACCCCCTGCAGAGTCTCCTTCCACCAGGAATATCTCGCTTTGTTCGGGATCCCTGTTGGAGCAGTCTGCCAGTTTTCCGGGTAAACCTGCGCCGGACATCACGTTTTTGCGCTGGACCAGTTCACGGGCCTTACGGGCAGCGTGACGGGCAGTGGCGGCCACAATGACTTTCTCCACTATGGCTTTCGCATCTCTGGGATTTTCTTCCAGGTAGTTTTCCAGCGCAGTGCTTACAGCCTGCGAAACGGCNNTGTGCTGGTCAGCCCCCTTCGAAATCCTGTCAGGTGGGTGCCCCCTTCTATGGTATTGATGTTATTGACATATGCATGAATGTTTTCCGAGAATCCCGTATTGTATTGCATGGCAATTTCAATGGGGATACTGGACTTGTTGTTCTCCAGGTATATAGGCTTCTGTGTCAGGGGTTCCCTGGTTTTGTCCAGAAACTCTACAAAATCAAGCAATCCTGCCTCGGAATAGAATTCGTTCCTGTGGACGTTATCGGAAGGAGGCATTTCTTCATCCATATCATCCTGGAAGGTGTCTTCCTGGCTGCTTTCCCTGTGGTCTTCTATGACCAGGCGAACACCTTTGTTCAGGAAAGCAAGTTCACGCAATCGTGTGGACAGGATTTCGTAGCTGTAGGGGATTCCAAGGGTGAAAATCCGCTTGTCAGGCATAAAATAGATCTCTGTTCCTGTAATATCTGTTTCTCCAATGATCTCCACCGGAGTTTGAGGAACTCCCCGCGAGTAGCTTTGCCTGAATATCTTGCCCTCCCGGTATATGGTGGCAACCAATTTGCTTGATAATGCATTGACACAAGAAAGGCCAACCCCATGCAGACCTCCTGAAACCTTATAGGAGTCCTTGGAAAATTTGCCCCCTGCATGCAATACGGTCAGGACAACTTCAAGAGCCGATTTTTTTTCTTTTTCATGCATGCCTGTCGGGATACCACGGCCATTGTCCGTAACGGTAATGCTGCCGTCGGCATTGATGACCACTTTGATAAAATCACAATAGCCGGCAAGCGCTTCGTCAATAGAATTATCTACTACCTCATAAACAAGATGGTGTAATCCCCTGGATGCGATGTCACCGATGTACATGGAGGGACGTTTTCTGACTGCTTCCAGACCTTCCAGCACCTGGATGCTTTCTGCAGAATACTGATTCTCTTTGCTCACTTTTTCAGTCTTTGAATAACATGCAAAGATACGAAAAAATCAATAAAAATCCTAATCAGAAACGTAAGGTTATTCCTCCCCCAAAAGTCAATCCTGGATTGGGATAGAGATAAAAATAAGCGATATCTGTGTTTAGTAGATTATTGCCAAAAACATACACCCCGAAAAACTTCTTTACTACGTATTCAACACGGGCTCCCAGATCAAAAAAACCTGGAACGGTTACGGAGGGATTTCCGGTCATCCAGTTGGGAGCCGCGCATGCATCACGCCAATAGCCCGTTGCCGAGACAATGATACGTTCTCTCCAGTTATAGCGTGCAAACGCCTTGATCTCCCAGGCAGGCTTGTGCCATGGAGGTGTTCCCGAACTGAGGGAATACTTGTGCCATTGTCCTGATAGGCTTGCCTGAAAAGGCCGAGAATGATAATCTATTGAACCTCCTGCCGTGTACCTGGTCTCATCTGAATAACCTAGTGTGAACAAACTTGGATAACCCTGTTGAACAGCCTGTGTCAGGTAGAAAAACTGGCTCTTTGTATACCGGTAGGCGCCAAACAGCCTGTAGTGGAGGCCATCAGCAATGGTGCCTTTGAATCCTGCCTCTACATCCCAGGGCACCGTTGCATCGAACAACTGATTGACAAATACCCATGAATTCTCTGTCATTCTCTCCTGGTAGGTATTCAGGGCATGGTATCCTTTGATTCCGGCAAAGATGGTCAACCAGTCATCGGCAAGGGTAAGGTGTGCGTCAAACCATGGGAAAAAGCCAAATTTGTTGCCATCGGGCCTTAACAGGTATTGAGCGCGAAGCCCGGCTCCTACCCTGAACCTGTCACCTTTCAGAATGACATGCGGAAATAAGCTTATCACGGCCCGGGAAGCCGAGTTTCCGTCCGTTGTCCACCGGTCGCTGGCAAAACGGGTTTCCGCATTCAGGTTAATTGAGAAACTCCCGGACAGGTTGTAGCCGGCCAATGCTTCGATATCCAGGATATTTTCACGAATTACCGGCAGATCGTCTCCAACACCGTGCATATTGTTCTTCGCATGAGTGTAAGCCGATTTCCAGTAATAAAGCCAGGTGCCTGCTGCCTGGTTAAGGGCATATGTTTCAACGGCTACTCCGGCATTGTAGTAGTTCTGGTATGAGGGGCTCAGGGAGGATAAGACATCCACCACAGCATAGTCGTTTTTCAGGTGTTCTCCCAGGGCGATTAACCGGAACGTGTTTTTCTTTCCCCTGTGTTCCAGCGTTAAACGTCCGTCCGTCCGCATCCTGTCTTCTTCACTGAACAGGGAACGATGACGGGCTTGAAGACCTGCATACCAGCCCGCACCCATGGGAGCCTGCAAGAGGATGTCTGCACGGGGTGTCCAGGGATACCCTAAGCCAAAGTCTATGGTCCCGTAGCGCTTTGGCGCCTGGCCGGAAGACCTGACAACTGCCGGTGGCAGGGGAATGAATTCAAACAGGTCCGCCAGGGGTTTGCCAACTATGCTGTATTGAAAGGAAGTATTGAATATACGCAGCGAATCAGGGACCTGTGTTTCCAGCATGGGTTTGGTTACCTCTATCAGATCGGCATCGTAGAGGCGTTCAACCTGTATCACGGGATTGATCTGGTTTTGCGCGTTCAACGAAAAACCTGACAGGCAGCATGCTATGAATAGCCATCTTTTCATGGTGCTTTTTCCTCACATTTTTTTATCCGCAGTGAGATTATCCGTTCAATATCATCTGGTTCGGAAGGTTTATACCCTTTCTGTACGCTTTCATAGGTAGCCCTGGCCTGTGTCCATTCACCCCTTTCCGCATAAATATCCCCTAACAGGATATAAGCCCGTGCAATCCAGTATTCCTGAGGAGTATCCGTATCGGCAAAATTATATATCATGTTCTCGGCCTTGTCAAAATTCCCGGAATCGAAAGCATCCTTACATAACAGGTAGCTGGCCTCTGCGCCGATAGGCGTATGATTTTCAACGGAGAGCTCTTCCAGCAGCAGCAATGCTTCAGCTCTTTCACCCAGGGCAAGGTGGCTGAGTGCTTTTACATATTTGGCATCGGTATATACAGATTCATTGAAAGCTTTGTTTGCCAACACCTTATCAGATTGAACCACGGCATTCCGGTACTGTTTGTTTTTATAGAAAGCCCACGTCAGCCACTTTTGGGCATCCAGGCGGTTCTTCTCGATTTGCGCGATGTCGTAGAGGCTCATATAGGCATCCACGGCATTAGAGTATTGTTCAAGGTCGTACTGGATGGCTGCGTAATTCCTGGTCGCAAGTTCGGNNGGGCTTTTCATGACCTCCAGGTAGGCATCGGCAGCCTGTTGCATTTTGCCCAGCTTTGAGTGACATTCGCCCAGATAGAAATAAGCTGCCGGAATCTTTACACTTTTTGGGTATTTGCCGATAAATTTGTTCAGGGCGGTAACGGCTGCCGCTGGTGAATTATTCAGGAATAATTGCTCGGCCGAGGTAAAGGCCATTATTTCCTTTTCATCAGGGCTTTTTCCTGAATCAATCCCCAGGCTTTCCAAGTAGTTGAAGAATCCCTCCGAGTCGTTCCGGGACATGTATACATTTTCAATGCCGGCCAGTGCGTTGGCTGCATCGGGGGAATCGGGGTAACGGCGCAGCACTTCCTTGTAATAATCCAGGGCTGCGTCCGGGTTCTGCATGTTGATTCTGATAAGTCCCAGCTCTACCAGTGCTTTTGCGTGGATAGCCCGGTGTGAGTCAAATGAAAGTATGGTATTGAACCTTTCTTCTGCCTTTTCGTATTGGTTTGTCTGGACATAAGTCCTTCCCTGTTCGAACAGGGCCGATGAAAAGAACGGGGAAGTGGGGTATTCCTGCATCAGCCGGTCCAGTGTGATGATTTTCTCTGCCTCCAGGTTCAGGACACCCTGGGCCATGGCTATCTGAAACAACGCATAATCGGGAGCAGCCGTGTTGTAGTCCAGTGCGCGCTGATATTCTCCGGCTGCTTCCTGGTGCTTGTACTGCGCAAAAGCACAATCACCAAGCCTGAGGTAAGTATCTGCCACAAGGCTTCTGTTGCTCACACCCAGTCTGAGATACCTGTTGAACCAGTCTGCAGCGTTAGGGTAATCACGCATTTTGAAGTAGGCATAACCAATATTGTAATGGCTTGTCCGGTATTTTTCCGGATTGGAAAACGATCCGCTCTCTTTGATGAATTGCCTCCAAATGTTGATTGCATTGTTGAACTTATTGTCACGGTATAAGCATTCTGCTATCCAGTAGGGTTCCTGTGCCAGCGAAAAATACTTTTCAGCATCCCGGAAAGAACCGGTCTGGTATAGCTGTATGCCTCTCAGGAAAGCTGCCTTTTTCAGGTCCCTGCTGTTTTCAGCCGTGGGATTTTTCAACGCCTGCAGGGCTTCCACAGCCGAGGCATAATCCTGGTTCATAAAGAAATTAGCTGCAATATATGTCTGGATTTCATCCAGCTTTGGGGAATCCGGATATTCTTTCCTGTATGAGGACAATACCTGTATGTCTCCGTTCAGATCAAAAGAGAGTTTTGCGTAGTTATAAAAAGCATCTTCCCTTATGTCAGGGTCGTAAGGCATGACACTGGCCCTTTTGAAGGAAACCAGGGCATCTACCTTGTTCCGCAGCCGGATATACGATTCTCCCAGATGGTACAGGGCGTTCTGACCCAGACTGTCCTGCCTTTCTCCCACTATGGAGAGCTGTTCAGCGGCCTGCACGTAATCACCCAGTTTGAAATACAGGATTCCGGAAAAATACCTGTCTGTCAAAGTCAGGTTACTGATATCTTTCAGGTAATCGTCAAAGAAACTGCGTGCTTCAACTGTCCTGTCCAGGGCAAAATAGGCTTCTGACAAGGTCTTGGCCAGGGTGGTACGCAATGCCTTATCGGATTGCTGGTATATGGGAACACCCTTTTTGATAACCTGCCCGTATTGCTTAAGGTATAATAATGACTGAAGCAGGTAGGCCGTGGAGAGGGAAGCATACTGCGGCACTTCCATAAGCGGTTCAAGTAAAGGCACAGCTTCCTCAAAACGTCCTTCAGCATAATGGATGTATCCCCGGTAATACCTTGAGGCCCATTTGTAGGATTCGCCCACCGGGTAATTTTCTGCTTCCAGGAACAGCGCTACGGCTTGTTCCGTATCACCGCGCTGCATGGTGGCATATCCTTTCCTGAAAGTGTATGAAGCGCGTTCTTTTTCCGGAAGCCGGCGGACCTTGACTTTATCGTAACAGGTGATCGCTTCTTTGAACAGGTTACCGGAAGCATACAGGTTCCCTAATTTGAAATATACCAGGTTTTTTAAAGGAGCCGAGGGATGTTTTTGCTCCCACCAGGAAACACGGTCTGCAATGGCACGGTCTTCCATTGCGATTTCACACAAAAGCCTGTAAGAGGCTACAAGAGATTCCTTCCCCGGCATATCGTCCGTTTCCGGTCTGTTAAACAGCTCATAGGCACTCCAGTACTGCTCCTGCCTGAAGAGTTCAACTGCCCTGGCAAACAGGTCATCACCGGAGTGTTGCGGTGCCTGGCCGTAGAAGGTGCCTGAGGTCAGGAGTATAACAGTGAGAATAACAGTACGCAACCTGTATGTCATGTGTAATACGTGATTATTGAGCAAATATACTGTTTTTCAAGAATCATACCATAATTATGGCCTTGGATGGTGGCTTAGGACAGTATGCTGCCAATAAGCCGTATCCAGGTGCGTATAGATTTCTGTGGTAAGTATACTGCTGTGTCCGAGCATTTCCTGAACCACACGAAGATCTGCCCCGTTTTCAATAAGATGGGTGGCAAAAGAATGACGGAAGGTGTGGGGGGATATCTCCTTTTTCAGTCCGGCTTTCTCCGCCTGTTGACGTATTATAAGAAACACCATGTTACGGGTAAGCGGTCTGCCATAGCGGTTGAGAAACACAAAATCTTCATGCATTGGACGGATTTTCAGTGAATTCCTCCAGGGGTAGTACAATTCCAGGGCACGGAGTGCATGAGAACCTATGGGCACCAAACGTTGTTTGTCACCCTTGCCGATGACACGTATGAAACCCTGTTGTGGAAACATCTGCGTGAATTTCAGCCCCGTCAGTTCACTTACCCGTAATCCGCACCCGTAGAGAACCTCGATTATGGCTTTGTTCCGGTGTCCTTCCGGAATGCTCAGGTCAAAAGAGTCAAGCAACATTTCAATTTCCCGGACAGACAGTACAACCGGAAGGCGTCTGCCTGTTTTTGGCGTGTCAATTGATGAGCATGGATTGGTGGCTATGCGTTTTTCCATGGTCAGGAAGCGGAAAAAAGCATTCAAACCCGAAAGGATCCTGGCCTGGGTTACGGGAGATGATCCTGAATCGGTCACGTGAGTAAGGAAGGTTTCAATATGTTTTGTGGTGATACCTGAAGGTTGAGGAAATAGTTCCTGAGGTGGGGTACTTCTCTGCATATATTCCAGAAAACGCTTTATATCCTGAAGGTACGCCTTTCGTGTGTTTTCAGACAAGGATCGCTCCAGTCGCAGATACATCAAAAAATCATTGATTGCCTCGGTCCATTCCCGCCCTGTTCCGGGTATCGTTTTCATTGTGGATTTTGTTTTTTGTAGGTATCACACCAGGGAGAAAGACCACATGAAGAACATTTGGGCTTTCTTGCAGTGCAAACATACCTGCCGTGCAAGATCAGCCAATGGTGGGCCCTTGCCCTGAGTTCCAGTGGAAAATGATGGTTCAGATCGTTTTCCACAGCCAATGAGGTAGTTCCGTCTGACAATCCCAACCTGCGTGAAATCCGGTATACATGCGTATCCACGGCAATCACTTCCTTATCAAAGGCAACAGAAGCTACTACGTTGGCGGTTTTTCTGCCGACACCCGGCAGTTTCTTAAGCTCCCCGGGATCGGAAGGAATCTTGCCGTCAAAGCGCTCCATGATACTGCGCGCCATTCCGGCCAGGTGCTGTGCTTTGTTGTTGGGATAGGTAATGGAGCGGATATAAGGAAAGATATCTTCCGCTCTTGCGGCTGCCATATCTTTTACGGTAGGATAGCGCTCCAGCAGGGCAGGAGTGGTCATGTTCACACGTTGGTCCGTGCATTGCGCCGAGAGGATCACAGCTACCAAAAGGCTGTAAGGATCCTTGTATTGCAGTTCCGATCCGGGATCCTCCATATGGGTCAGGAACCATGAAATGATATGTTGTACTTCCTGCTTTTTTTTCATGATTCCATAAATCCTGACAAGTCTATTTCACGGCGGTCCGCAACCTGGCTGCATTTTCCTGCCTCGCATTTGAATATCCGGCCCGGGTAACGCTGCAGCAGGTTCAGATTGTGTGTGACCACCAACATGGCAGGTTGCTGTTTTTCATGAATTTCCATGAACAGCTGCATGATTTCCTGCTGAGTGTCACTGTCCAGGTTCCCGGTAGGTTCATCTGCCAGTATGATCTCCGGATTGTTGAGTATGGCGCGGCCAATAGCAACGCGCTGCTGTTCCCC
>MTKX01020712.1_pt3 | contig 11455 bp, 7 predicted proteins | sample 1042771 | NCBI WGS metagenome assembly MTKX01 (sample SAMN06212183, study PRJNA360534) | anaerobic digester metagenome | biome: Wastewater treatment plant; material: sludge; isolation source: anaerobic digester fed with sludge from wastewater treatment plant | place: Denmark: WWTP Randers ... | reverse complement strand
CCATCAATGAGGCCAGAAAGACGGGGATATACTCGATAATCGATATGCTCAACGTAGCCGATCCACTCGCGGTGCTCAAGGGGCTGGATGTCCTGCCAGATGTGGTCGAGCTGCACCGGGCGATCGACATGGAGAAGAGCGCTCATGCCTGGCAGAACATCCCCGATATCAAGGCCCTGGCCGAGGAGGGACGCAGGCTCCTGGTGGCGGTGGCGGGCGGGATTCGCACCGATACCGAAGGAGCGGCCCTGGCCGCGGGGGCGGACATCCTGGTGGTAGGCCGGGCGATCACCAGATCCCGGGACATTCGCGACATGACAGAGCAGTTCCTGACCGGCCTGAAACAGACTGAGATCGATCAGTACAGGATCATGACCGATTTTTAAAGATCCTGCATTTGCGATCCAAATCCTTTTTTTTGCTTCAATCATCTCTTCTGAGAATTGAGAACAGGTCTGTCCTGCCGACTTGAGTTCTGATAGCTCAATCCACAGGGGCTCAGCGGCAGGGATTCTTTTTGTATCCTTTATGGATAATGCTGTAAGGGATTGCAGGTGGATAGAGCTTTCCATTCAAGCCCCAAAACACATGAAAGATTTTAATATTTAGCTGACTAAGCCCGGAGGGATGATCCGCGCCCTTCTCCTCCTCTTGCTGCTGTTGCTGCCCGGCGGCGCAGCCCGGGACATCCAGCTGGGGCCCATGGCTCAGCCCGCGGGCGCAGTTATACTGGTCATAGACGGCCTGGGTTCATCTTACGTCTATCCGGAGCACAATGCCTATGCTCTGGACGGCTCGCCTCTGGATAAGGCGGTGCTATTCAACCTCACCGGCGGTGGGGCGCGGGCGGTGGATGTGCGAGTGCCAGTCCCCGAGACCACAAAGAGCCATTCCGTTCTTGTCACCGGCAGATCGGAAGCGGACTGGGACCAGCTCGGCCACACCATCTTCGACCTCGCCCGGGAGGAGGGATATTTATGCCTTGCCATTATGGAGCGGGGAGACTCTATGTCGATCATGGAGGATATGGATGCAGTCCTTTACCTGGAGGATAACGCCCTGCAGGGCGCTGAGCCCACACCGGGATTTCGGCCCGATGCTCCAGAGGGCCTGCGTACCCTCTTTCAGGAATGGCGGGACAGATTCGCTGGATATTCCAATCGTGAGGGCATGGCAGGCTATGCCGGCTACAACGCCTGGGCACTGGATGCCGCCTCGGATACGGTCGAGCATCTCATAGGAAAGCCATTCATCATGCTGGTCAATGCCGGAGCGGTGGACAGCGCCGGCCATAATCTGAACGCCAGCGGCTATCTGCAAGCAGTGGAGGCGCTGGACGCGCCCCTGGGCAGGCTGGTTCGGGCCTGCCGAAAAAATAACCTCTTGCTGGTCATCACTGCCGACCATGGCATGGTCTTTCCGGACCGGGAAGGAAAGGGCGGCCACTCGGCGGAGAAGTATGCCGCCCGGCTGGAGGCGTTGCGAGTGCCCCTGGTCGTCCAGGGGCCGGGAATTGAGGAGCTGAACCTTGGCGGCCAGTGGTCGGAGATGGATGTTGCCCCCACAGTGCTTGCATTGCTGGATGTATCCTCGAATACATCCTCTGAGGGAGTGGCTCATCCGGTCAGGAAGGGAGGCATTCTGCGAGTTGCTGGCGCGCCAGCAGGGGTAGAACTGTGGGGGCAAGGGACCTGTCTGGCCAATGCCTCTGGGGATAACGAGTATATCTTCCGGGGTCTTGAGTGGGGAGAGTACACTCTGAAGGCTGGAGGGCAGTCCTGGGATGTGCTGGTGGATGGGGATGATACCATAGACCTGGCAGGAAAGGCGACCATGCCAGTGGGTATGAGGCGAGCTTTTGGAGTGATCATGATCCTGGTCATAAACCTGGGGGGAATGGCGACCATTTTGAGGATCTGGCGGCGCTCTGAATGAATAAGCCGCTCGCTTGAAGAATGATTCGCTATTCAAATTGGTTAAGTAGTGAAAAGGAGAAGGCTAGGAGAGATTTAGAGAATACCATGGCATTGGGCCTGCAAAATCAGTACAGTCGATTCTCGGGCGGGTCAACACCGATCCACAATGTCCTATTTCCAGGAGCCAGTACCACCAGGGTGGCAGGCCTGACCTCGCCCAAGATCTCGACATGATGCTGCTTTTAAGGCGGTACAGCACTGGACTATCACGCAGCGTCCATCTCGCGGGAGCCCGATTCACCGAAGGATGCCGGGCCTGCAATTCGCCTCTTTATCAGCATCTGTCATGTCCTGGCGGGCATGAACTACGACCCAGCTTTTGGGCATGCCTCAACGCCCATCATGGCATGCATATTCGCATCTATTTGCAGGGATGCTCTTCTCGATCTATCTTCGGGCAAAAGAGCCCAGTCGGATTGCTGGATCTCTGGTTCTTGCAGCGCAAAACACGACTTGTTCCTATAGGCACGATTAATACATATAGTTTGTGCCTTGATAGGTGAACTTCGAATCTCCGCTCCAGTCGTTCCTCCTATCATGCCCCTCAGGGCATCTTTGCGGTCATCTTTTTGATGTACTCCTCCTTAGAAAGACCGCGGTTCTCGTTCAGCCTATCTTTTATCATCTGGCCTTGATCTCTGAGCCACTCGAACTTGGTGCAGCCCTCCAATTCTTCGCAGGAGCTGCATAGGTCGTATCCTTTCTCTCGAGCGCAGATCCTTATGGTGCAATCAGGTGGACCTCCGCCGTTCTCGCATCCTGCGCAGCGGGCATAGGTCTCCATCCAGGCCAGGCCCAGATCCACTGCCGCCCAGTCGATCGCCTCTCCCCCAGGCACAAATGGAGCCCAGTTTGGAATATCGCATTCAGTGATGTGCTTTCTGGTCCGGCTTGCGGACTCGGCTACTATGCTGCCTCCCAAGGGGCATGAGCCGCATAATATTCCGCAGGGTCCGGCCTGATTTTCGGCGCTGTTCAGCCTTTCATCCATAAAATGTACATTGCTTGAAATATTCTTATATTCTTCGGCCTGATGACATCCTCCAGGAATTCGCATTAAGGCGAAAAAGGGTGTTTGCGGGATAGAGGAAGTGCTGCCCAAGCGATCCAGGCGGATATCAATGCTCTCTTAAGGATGAAGAGCATTTGATGGGATGCATTCCAGAGCGCAAGCTCCAAATTCCATGCCCCCCACTTAAATTCCGGTGTACTATGATGAATCTTGAAGAGATGTCGGAAATATTGAAGTCCTCCCTGGGAATCCGGGATAATATCGTAGGCGTAAGGCTGTTCAAGAGTGAGGAGGAGATCCCACAGGACCTTAAAATCGTCGAGAGGCCCTTCCGCTACTGCTCAATGATCCAGGGAGCGAGGCGAGAGGGAGTTAGCTATCTCGCTCATGCCGACTATCACCAGTGCAAAGGCGGTGCCTCGGGCCTGGGCCTGCTGGAATGCCCGGAGAACATCCGCACCGGAGCCCTGTACTTTGACAAACTGCACAAGTGCTCCACAAAAGAATCGGGAGCGATGATAGCAGCCAATATGCCCCGCATCCTTCCCGGCAGCACCGTGGCCAGCTATGTGGCCCCCCTGGACAAGATGAGGGTGCGGCCTGATGTGGTCATATTCGTGGGAAATCCACTTCAGGCAAGGAGGATCGTTCAGGCGGCGATGTTCGAGAAGGGGGGCAGGATGAGCTTTAATACTGCAGGGATTCAGTCCTTTTGCGTCGATGCCACCAGCTCACCCTACCTGAAAGGAGAGGTGAATGTATCACTAGGCTGCGACGGCTCGGTGAGGAACGCCGGCCTGGAGGACGGGGAGCTCGTGGTGGGAATACCCTACGACATGATGGAGAAGATCTGCATCATCCTCAAGGAGAACTATCAGGGCTGGGACAAGTTCATGCGAGGATGAGGATCGGATTTCGTCTCTTTTTTTCAGATAATTTTTAAATTTATATTTTTTAAATATTATTTAAAAAGAATGGTTTAATTTAAAATTTAAATCCTGGCTACACATTGATTATCTTTTGCATCCCCCGAGGGAAGTAAATGGTATTCAGGTAACTGTACTGGCCATCGTAGACTCTTATTTCATGGTTCCGATCGCCAGCCACCCCAAAGATGAACCTCCCATCCAGGGCGTCTCCTCCGGTGCCCTCTGTGCCGATAAATGTGCCGTCAACGAATACCTGATATCCGCGCATCTCCTCCGATATTATCGTCACCTCTACGTCGGCTGGAGATGGTTGCAACTCTGGAGGCTGAACCTGACTTCCGGGATAGGTGGATAGAAGAGGATGCTGATATGGTGGCTGGTAGTAGCCCGTAACATCGATGACGACCGAATTGCTGACCAGACCGTCAATTGTATAGAACAGGATGTGCTGGCCGATGGAATCGGCATAAAAGTCCATCTGATTGTACCCTGGATAGAAGTAGAATGAGTTCTTATTCAGATTTCCATCAGGATTTATCTCATACAGGACTCCCTGGCCGCCGGCGGATGATATGACAATCAAAGAGAGAGCGGATCCCCCTGGAGCTTTTGCATACTGAGTCCAGCTGGAGGAGCCCTGTATCCACAGCGAATTGTCGCCGGTGTAGGTGGCATAAGACCGATATTGGTCAAATGGCATGGCATTCATCTGGTAGGTGAAATATACCGTGGCTGGGGTCAGATCCTTGATGTCGCTCTTTTTTGGAGCTTCGAGATGCTTTCTGGCAGAGGAGGCTTTAGCCATCGAGTAATACTGAGCGTATATGGAATCGGAATCTTTGGATGGTGGATCGCCACCGATCCATTTTTCACCGATCCCAATATTGAAAAGCATCTCTGCTCTTGCTTCGCCTGGCCTCAGCTCTACGCCCGGTCCATCCGCAGCCCAGGCACTTCCCGCCAGCGATATGACGAGAATAAATAAGTAAACGAAGACTAATTCTCTAATCCGTTTCATATCAATCACCATATACAATGCTATCGAGAAGCTGCTGCTTTTGCCCGTAGCATATCATCAACACTTTTTCATCAGATCCAAGTGAGGGTTACTCATGGTACCTCTTCTGAATCCATGATGAAATGGCGGCCCAAAGATAAAGCCTTATTCTTCACATTAGGCCTATATTGACAATCAATCCCAATCCGGAAAGAAAAACTGCCATGCTGGAATGGGAGATTAATTCTCAATGGCCTTCCCTTAATCTGCACGATCCAGCTTTCTTTGCCTATGAATGATGAAGAGAGGGTGGCAAAAGTCAAGTGTATGGAGGGAGAGAAAATAAATCGACTTTTGCCGTTACTATATACGGCAATTGTTTATATTTAAGGCTTTCTCTCCCGGAACGATCAAAGCTTCACCTCGGAAGCCTGGCGTTTGGCAGGGTGAGAGAGGACCGCTTCAGACGCCCGATCCTTGGCAGCAGGAGGCTTTCTCCTCTGGAGCACCTGGAGCTAGATAGAAACATTGAATTACACCCACACTCATCCTTCAAGAGTTCAGGTGACCGATATTGCAATTGCTCCTAATTCACTCGGATTTCATTGAGTTCGAGGCCAAGAGGCCCACGAAGCTGGCAGAAGAGGTCGAAGATTCGGCCAAGAAAGGCCGCCTCGATGAGGCGCTATGCGCTTTCATCGCCGTGGAGAAGTTCGACGAGGACGATACCGATGCTGTGATCGCCGAGGGCGCAAAGCAGGTAGCAGATGTGGCCGGCCAGGTCAAGGCCCACCGCATTATGATCTATCCCTATGCCCACTTGAGCTCCAGCCTCTCCACCCCGGCCACGGCAGTCAAGATACTCAAGGGAATGGCAGATGTCCTCTCCCAGAACTATGAGGTCATGCGTGCCCCCTTCGGCTGGTACAAAGCCTTCACCATCAGCTGCAAGGGCCATCCGCTCTCCGAGCTCTCCCGATCCATAAGGCTGGGCGAGGGTGAGGTGGTATCCGAGGCCCTTAAGTCTGAGGCCAAAGCGGTATCCTACTGGAGGGTCTTAGATCTGGATGGAAAGCTGGTGGACGCAGACAAGTTCAATTTCGAGGGGCACACTAACCTGCAGAAGTTCGCCAACTACGAGATCTCCAAAGCGAGAGCAGTGGACAAGGTCCCGCCCCATGTGGAGCTGATGAGACGGCTGGAGCTGGTGGACTACGAGCCGGGCTCCGACTCGGGCAACATGCGCTACTACCCCAAAGGCAGGCTGGTCAAGTCCCTCCTGGAGACCCTGGTACTGGAGAAGGCGGCGGACATGGGCGCCATGGAGGTGGAGACCCCCATCATGTACGATATGGAGCATCCCACTCTGAAAAAGTATCTGGACCGCTTTCCCGCCCGGCAGTATCAGATCGACTCGGACAAGAGAAAGCTTTTCCTCCGTTTCGCCGCCTGTTTCGGCCAGTTCTTGATGGGCCATGACATGTCCATATCCTACAAGTCCCTGCCCCTGAAGATGATAGAGATGACCAGATACAGCTTCCGGCGCGAGCAGCGGGGGGAGCTGGTGGGCATCCGCCGCCTGCGGGCTTTCACCATGCCCGATATGCACACCATGAGCCGGGATATGCATTCCGCCATCGAGGAGTTCAGGAAGCAGTATCTCGCCAGCATCAGCGTCCTGAAGGAGGTGGGCCTGGAGGTTGAAGACTATGAGGTGGCCATCAGGTTCACTCGGGACTTTTATAAGGAGAATCAGGAGTTCATTGCTGGATTGGTGGATATCATCAAAAAGCCGGTCTTAATCGAGATGTGGGATGAGAGGTTCTTCTATTTCGTCCTCAAGTTCGAGTTCAACTTCGTGGATACCATGGACAAGGCCAGCGCCCTCTCCACCGTCCAGATCGATGTGGAGAATGCCGAGCGCTACGATATCAACTATATCGATGAGTCTGGTGCGAGAAGGCGGCCCATACTCTTGCATTGCTCTCCTTCCGGAGCGATAGAGAGGGTTATGTACGCCATACTGGAGAAGGCGGCCCGACTATCTCTTCAGGGCAAGCTGCCCATGCTCGAGACCTGGCTGTCTCCAACCCAGGTGAGAATCATACCGGTGGCTGAGCGCCACCAGGAGAGGGCTCTTGCCCTGGCCGGGATTCTCGGCTTCCGCACAGATATTGACGACAGGGACGAGACCGTGGGCAAGAAGATCCGCGATGCTGGAAGGGAATGGGTGCCATATGTGGCAGTGATCGGGGACGAGGAGCTCCAGTCCGGTCGGCTGGCCGTCACCATTCGCAGCGAATCCACCCCCAAGTCGCCGGCAAAGAAGAGCATGACTGTGGATGAGCTCAAAGAGAGGCTCACTGGAGAGACAAAAGGAAAGCCCTGGCGCAGACTGCCTATGGCCATGAGGCTCTCGGAGAGGCCCAGGTTCATCTGAAGGATTCAAGAGCGAGAGCAAAGAGCACAGCCCTCCAGGTAAAAGGGCAGGATGGATCAGAAGAGTATGGTCCATCCCTCTTTTGCAAATATAACTTCATATCGCTTCGCTCCTCGGCGAGAAGTCAGAAAGAGGTTGAAGAGAAGCGTGGGGAAGAGGATTTTTAGCAGGGAAATTGATCTTCAGCCGGTGGGCTCCGCCTGGGGGTGATTGTCAATCCCCGGTCCCCCGGGGATGTAGAACTTCCCTCCCAGATCGCTGTAATAGTTCCCCTGGCTTCCATTGTCCCAGCGATTGTTCTCCCCCCGGTCATAGGCATTGCAGCCGTTATTGATGAGATGATTGGCATATACCAGATCCCAGCGGGAGGAGAAGGTCAGGTAAATGCCATACCCATTATCCTGGGCGGTGTTGCCCAAAATGGTGTTATTGCTGGCATGATTTGCCAGATAGAGCCCTTTCCCATTCTGGGAGAGATAATTCTCCTCAAGGATGTTGTCATTGCTGTCATAAGAGAGATAAATTCCCTTGCTGTTGTCCACGGCCCGGTTTCCCAGGAGGTGGTTGTTCCGGGAGCAGTCCAGGTATATGCCGGCATCGATATTGTTGCTGGCATTGTTGTATGCAATCCGGTTTCCGTTGCTGGATTCAGACAGAGAAATGCCATACCAATCATTCTCGATGACGGTATTGTTTATGATCGAATTGTTGCTGGCAGAGCGAAGCGAGATGGAGGTGTCGCCATTATTTCTCAGCTGATTATCCTGGATGACATTACCTGAGGAGTAGATGAGAAATATGCCGCAGTCGCTCTCCTCATTTATGTAGTTGTCCCGGATATCGCAATTTTGTATCCGATTTTCTTTTGAGCTGTAGAGGGTTATGCCGTTGGTGTTGTTGTTTATGCTGTTATTGGCAATGATGTTGGAATGGGCCCCTTCCAGGCGAATGCCGTCCAGACAACCGGAGATGCTGTTGTTCTCTATGATATTCCCTCCAGAGAGGACATGGACCCCAGTTCGTCGAGTAGTTCTGATCTCAAAGCCGGATACCTTTGCCCCATCCGCATTGATGGTTAATGCGTTGCCAATGGCGCTTCCGTCCAGCAGAGGCCGTCCCCTGCCCTCCAGGACAATCGGCCGAGTTATATTCAGGCTCTCTCGATAGACCCCTTCCCGGACGATTATAGTGTCTCCGGAATCCGCCCGGTTTATGGCCCCCTGGAGGCTCTCTCCCTGGTGGACGATATGAGTTGTCCCACCGGCTATTGATGCCAAAAGGATGATAGCGACTGCCAGCATAGCTGGATGCACTCGACTCTCCCTCATTGCCTTCCCCTCATAGCTTCTTGTATCCCTATTGGATTTAAATACTACGATGGTCTTTCTTGTCTTAAGACTTATCTCTGGTATAATTCTCGCACAGGACAGTTGAAGCTTAAAGCTTGCCTTTAGAGGATTTTAGGTGCCTATCGCCCAAATGGTTTCAGATCATAAGTGCGCAATGGCCTTCTTGCTGGCTCCTCAATACCGAATCGTCCTTAATGCAGAACTGGGAGTAATTCCGGCTGATTCCCTGCCCCTCGGATGCACCTGCGCAGCCGTCAGGCCAGGTTACGGAAAAATACGTTTCTCAAAAGCGAGGGGCTATCGATTGTCAAAGATCTATCACAGTTGCCAGGCCCAGAGAACGTTATGAATTTCCCTTCTTGAGGATCTTTGCCTGAATTGGTCTTAGGGTCTATCTGATGCCGATCTTGGCTTTTATCGCCTGGATATCGCTCTCTATCCTCGCCCTCCAGCCGGCATCGAAGGTCATCTCCCGGTGCAAGCCCGTGATCTCGTCGATGATCACATCTTGCTTCTCTGCGATCTCCGGAATGGGACGGGTATTCTCCGCGATCTCCGGGATGAGTCGGGTATTCTCCGCGATCTCTGGGATGAGTCGGGTATTCTCCGCGATCTCTGGGNNAACCTCCCGGAGATCTTCCCTCATCTCCTGGAGTATAGGGACAGCCTTGTTTATCTGCACAAATGTCCCCAGGGTGGCCGACTGCCATAAAGGTTGTATCTCTTCATCGTAGGGCTCTGACCTTATATCGTCAATCCTGGCTAAAGGCGGGAGTTCGGCCTTGGCAAACTCGAAGAACTGGGTGGCACGTCTTTTGTCGCTATCCACCAGGGCCACGACTGACTGCAGATCGCCCTCTGCGTCGTTGTAGACCTCAAAGCCCCTGAGGGCCAGATCAACAGCCTTCTCTGTGAGCCAGGGCCGGTATCCGACGTCGTGGACCTTAGGGCCTGTGATTGTGATCTTGAGCTTCATCTGGAATGAAAGATTGTCCTCTTTTGTATTATAATTTCTGCTCCTTCCCATCAGGCCGGACTGTGAAGAGCCCATCATGAGCGCGGTGCACGGCATCGTTGATGTCGATCTGGATCTGCAGCACTGCGTTGCTGTCAAAGCTGCGGGAGACGAGGGCTTGGCATATACACTTGTCTTTATCTGCCAGCCATCTTCCTGCCAGCGGAAGCGGTCGTCCGCCTATACGCCCATCCACAGATTGCGGCTGGAGAGGTGGTTCTCCAGGCCTACGCGGGATTTAGGAATAAGCATCTTCTCTGCAAAATACTCCAAACTCTCAGGCTCATCCTGATCGATTGTGTTAGATGCACATACTACGTAGCTAACTTTTATGGATATTTGAATAACTTACTTGCAGATGTGAAATCAGTCCTGATACCTCTTGCGTCACCCTGTGTTCCGTACAGGAATGGAATGATAATTAAATCCCATTAAACTGCTTAAGCCAATTAAAATTGATAACTAAACCTGCCTTCGAAGGGTATATGTTGCCCCAAGGCCTTTCCATAAGCTGACATGATAAAGCAACCCTCTTTCCTGCCCATATCTATACAGGAGGCAAAAAACCTCGGCATCGAGCAGTTCGATATCATCCTCGTCAGCGGAGATGCCTATGTGGACCATCCCTCCTTCGGGGCAGGGCTTTTGGGCCGGGTCCTCTGGGATGCGGGCTACGCCGTGGGAATTGTCGCCCAGCCCGATTGGAAAAAAGATGAGGACCTCCTCCGGCTGGGGCGGCCCCGCCTTTTCTTTGGCATAACATCCGGCAACGTGGACTCCATGGTCAACAACTTCACCCCCAACCTCAAGCGCCGCCGCCGGGATGTCTACTCCCCTGGCGGCCGCCTGCTCCGGCCGGACCGGGCGGCGATCATCTATGCCAACCGGGTTCATTCCCTCTTTCCCAATGTTCCTGTCGTCCTGGGAGGAATCGAGGCCAGCCTGCGCCGGTTCGCTCATTACGACTACTGGTCGGACTCTGTCCGCCAGTCCATCCTGGCGGACGCCCCCGCCGACCTTCTGGTCTATGGCATGGGGGAGAAGCCCATCCTGGAGGTGGCCCGGCGCCTGAATGCCGGGGAAGAGATCGCCCAGATCGGAGATGTCCCCGGAACCGCGGTTAAAGAGGAGGTGCGGCGCTGGCGAGAGGCTGGGCGTCAGGACGCTGTTATCATCCCCGGCTTCGCAGAGGTCAAGGGGGATAAGAGAAAGTACGCCCAAGCCTTTGCCGCCCACTATAAGGAGCAGGACCCCTATCACGCCCGGGCGGTGGTCCAGCCCCATCCCAAGACGGTGGTCATCCAGAATCCGCCCGCTCTTCCCCTCAGTACGGCAGAACTCGACCAAATCTACGAACTTCCCTATAGCCGAAAGGCCCATCCCTCCTATCGGGAGCCCATTCCTGCATTAGAGCCGGTCCGCTTCTCCATCACCAGCCACCGGGGTTGCTTTGGATCCTGCTCATTTTGCGCCCTCACCCATCACCAGGGAAGGATTGTGCAGAGCAGAAGCATAAGCTCCATCGTCCGGGAAGCAGAGAGGCTGGTCCTTATGCCCGGATTCAAGGGGATCATTCAGGATGTGGGCGGTCCCACTGCCAATATGTACGGCCTGGTCTGCCCCCGCTGGAAGCAGGGGGCATGTCCGGACAGGCTCTGCAGCGCGGACTGCCCCACCCTAGAGAAAGACCACTCCCTCCAGGTGGAGCTGTTGCGCCGGCTTCGGGCCATTCCCGGG
>MTKX01001337.1_pt1 | contig 11479 bp, 12 predicted proteins | sample 1042771 | NCBI WGS metagenome assembly MTKX01 (sample SAMN06212183, study PRJNA360534) | anaerobic digester metagenome | biome: Wastewater treatment plant; material: sludge; isolation source: anaerobic digester fed with sludge from wastewater treatment plant | place: Denmark: WWTP Randers ... | reverse complement strand
GGTGTACGCCGAGTCGCCGGCGACGCGATCTACTCTGAACTTGAGCTTGGTATTCTGCTTAGAAAAATTGTTGGTGAGATCCCCCAGGGTGGTCTCAACGATCCTGCCCACGATCCTCTCCGGATCGTTGGCGACGGTCTCGCCGAAGGGAGACCTTCCGAACATCTCCGGGCTTACAACCTTGTACCATAGCTTGGCCTTTCTGCTGTCAGCCTTTCTTTGTGATCTTCTAGCCAATAGTCGTCCTCCAAGATAATATTGATCCGAAGACCGTGCATGCTCACTCTATTTAAACCGATCGCCCAAATAAAAGAAGTGAAGGATCACGAAATTGTCTCGCCTGCCCATGAATGGGCTAGGATGGGCTATTTGCCCGTCACCTCGATCAGGACATCGGAGGAGTACTTGCTCTTGATCCCTTTCCAGCTTATCCAGGCTCTGCCACCGGAGAGATCCATAACGCTGGCATGCTTCAGGCCGTCGGCATTCAGGCTCTGCTCTGAGTAATAGGTGAGTCCCTCCGGTGTCCTCAGCTTATACCCAAATCTCTGGCTGCCGGAATAGAGGCCTATAACTCCAGCCGCACCATATTTGTCTGTTTTCAGCACCCATTTCTCTTCAGGATTGGTTATGCCGAAATCATATGCTGCTGTGGGCCGGGAGATCACCCTGGCGCTGAAGGTCTTGGGAGAGGGCGTCGGATCTGAGGCAGGGGCAATCTCCACCGCATAGAAGGGAAATTCGCTTCCGATTCCGCATTGACCATATGCTATGCGGCAGAATCCGCCGTCGCCCCATGACCGGGACCAGGAGTTCTTGACTATCCAGCATCCTGCGGCATCATCGTATCCTACGATGCATATAGCGTGATAGGCGTAAAAGTTGCCCCATTCCTGGGCATAGATCTCATTGCTGTCCACCCAATAGAAATCCTCATAGACCTCCATGCCGCTCATCAGTGGTCCTTTCTTTGCTATGTACTCTTTAGCCTCGGCTGCGGTGTAGATCTTCTTCCAGGATGAGACCCTATAGAGTGGCGAGCTGCATAGAGTCGATTCCATATAAGGGCAGCATTCTTCTGATACTGTGCCCTGTTTATTTGCCGCTCTCAGTATGCGTTCATATTGAGCCCCAGCGGCGCAACTACCTCCCCCGGCCTGGAATAGATACCATTCGGATAAATCGTAATTGCGGGATTTGTTGCTGATAAGCCAGGCGGCTTCCTCTGCGGCCAAAGCGGCAAAAGCAACGCATGCACCGCAGTTTTTCTGATCCCTGACCGCCGTTACCATGCCTTTGCTTCTCCAGTCCCAGGATGCGGGATAGGAGATATTGATGCCTGATGCCTTCATGAGCCGGTTGGCCTCGGCTATCCTGGCTCTGTTCTCTGCCAGCTCCTCGGCGGTGACAATTAAGCCGGTTGGATAATGCTTGACCGACCCGCTTTCAAAAGAGCCCTCCGATTCATGCAACGATGGCATCTCAACATTAGGATTCTCCGATTTTGCCTTGCGCCTGATAGCCTCGGCATGCTCGCTGACAGATTCTGCTTTTTCCTGGCTGCTGGAGAGTATTTCCGAGATCCGTTCGCTGATATAGCTTGGTCTGCTGAGGCCATCCTCAGAGGCCATCGAAGAGACCACAATCAGAGCTGATGCTAAGGCAAGGAGCATCAACGCAATGCAGATTTTCTTTTTTCCTTTCACCATTGCCAACTCCCTGAATATGTGAAACGTTTTTATTATAAATAGTTTGTTTAATTAAAGCTTCCCTCCTGAGAAAGGCTTAACTTCCTGCAAGCTCTATTTTAGGGAGATGAGGTCAAGAAGCTCTCTTCCTGTTTGCCGGGGCAGGCTCTTGAATCTGCCTGGAAATTTCCGATCTTCGCCCTCCCGGATCTTTGGCAGTGGCGGGCCATATAATTCGCTGGCAGATCGCTTTCGCGGGAGACAGATCCGCCCGCTTCTATGTGCTGCATTGGCCGTGCTTATCTTGTGCAACCTCTCCCTTGGCCAATCCGCCGAGCGACCCGAGACGGGAACCTACATCAAGGACAGCACCAGGAATGGATATGGCCTTCTGGTAGTCTACAATAACTGGACCATGGACACTGTGGCCGTTCTCACCGACCGATGGGACAATCCCAAGGTGGCGGTGTACCTGCGGGCCAAGGATGCCCTGGAGATTGAGGGCATAAGAGACGGGCAGTACAGCCTGTATTTTACCATAGGAGACGGCTGGAACAGCAGCGCCGGAAAGTTCAATCAGGTCTATGGCTACTATCACTACAATGATCCCATGGTCTTTGAGACCGAGGACGTGGAAGACGAGATCGAGTACACTATACTGGAGCTGGACCTCTATGAGGCCGATGCCACCAACTTCATGCCCGGTCAGTTCCAGTTCCCGGACATAAGCTCTTGAGGGTGCAGGCCCGATCTTCATGCCGCATGATTCCGATGGGCAGGTGGAAATAATATTGGATGCCTTTGCTTCATCAAATCCGTAATCATTTTGAAATACAGGGCGATATATTAGAGAACAAGGAGAGAATAAGAATGCCAGATATCAGCCCGCCCAGAGTAGAATGCCTCAAGAGCCTGATCGATTATCAGGATGGCTCCGTAGTCAGCCGGGAGATCATAAGAAAGAGCACTGGAACCATAACCCTCTTCGCCTTTGACCAGGGGCAAGGATTGAGCGAGCATACCGCGCCGTTTGACGCTCTGGTTCTCATCCTGGACGGTCAGGCGGAGATAACCATATCCGGACAGGCCTATAATCTAAGAGAAGGCCAGATGATAATCCTCCCGGTCAATGAGGTTCATGCTCTAAAGGCGACGAGCAAATTTAAGATGCTTCTGATCATGATCAGGTCATAGAGATCGCCTTAATAGGTTTCGGAGCTATGGATGGGATGCTCTCTTGTCATGCGGAGATATTATCCCTCACCGGGAGGATAAGAGATGTTACCAGATATACGGCAGCAGGCGGTATCTTCTCTTTTTGCAGTATTCAGAGTAGCCGGGCAGTTCCCTCCGCAATACCGCCTCTTCGTTTAAAATCCGCCATATGAGGACGGGAATGTACAAAGCGAAAACTGGAACCGCCCGCCATGAACCGAGTGCTATCGGCGTCATCAGGTACATGACCAGAAACCCCAGGTACATAGGATGCCTGATGATGGCATAGGGGCCGGTTGCAATCACCTTTTGACTCTGGACAACCTCAATGGTGCGAGAAGCATAGCTGTTCACCTTGAAAACCCAGAGTATGAGCAGATAGCCGAGCAGGATGGCAAGATCTGCGATGAGTATCCAGGCCACAGGCACGCTATCCAGGCCGTGCCGCCTCAGATCATGGCCTATGGCAGCAAATCCAGCCATAAAGAGAATCGTGCCTATCTTGAGGATGGTCTGCAGCTCTTTTTCTTTCTCGCGATATCTCATCCTCCGTTCCAGAAGCTCCGGATCATGCCTTAAAAGCCAGGAGACGGCCAGAGTCATGGGCAGGACCAGTACTGCCCAGTAGAGCCAGCCCTGCCAATACTCTAGAGTGCCAGAAAGAGCATAAAGGGTGATTGGGATTAAAATGGCGGCAAGGCTGAACCGTATTATCACCTGCCTTCTGAGAAAAGCCGATCTCTGCTGCTCTGCCGCCTTCATCTCAAAAATCAATAATGGCTTCTTTAGCATATGGCATTTATCGTTGGGCAAAGGGGATGAGCCCCAGGGCGAGCAATACCCCCTATTATCGTTCTGAGGTCATTTCCCTCTTTACCAGCACCGCCTCCACCTCGGAGCGCAGGAGCTTTTCTCCCCTTATTCTCATACTCCATCTTTGAGTCCTGATCAGATCCATTTCCAGACCGGAGAACATGGCTGCAACCTCGCCTTCTTCGAAGTAGTGGGTGATGATGCCGCTGCCGCGCCTAAATGTCGCCTCTTCCACCTTTTCTCCCTGTCCCATCCTCATATCCTCCCGGGAAAAGTCCCGGAAGAAGAGCCTGCCTCCGGGCCGGAGCACCCGCGCTGCCTCGCCTGCCAGCGCCAGGCGCTGGTTCAGAAAAAGGTGGCCGGCCACATGAAAGGCGAATATGGCATCGAAGCTTTCTGATTGAAGCGGCAGGCAGCAGCCGTCGGCCAGCAAGAGGCGGCCGTCCGGTCTGGCCTGGCGGGCCAGAAGCAGGGCCTGCCGGGAGATGTCTATGGCCGTGATGCTCCAGGATGGGGGCATCATGGAGAGGTTCTTTCCGTCTCCGCAGCCCATCTCCAGCACCAGTGAGCCTTCGGGGAGGGCGGGCAGATCCTTGACCGATCCCCCCCAGACCCGGCCCCTTCGGGCATAGTCCCTGTCCCAGGCCTGAAGATGATCTGCCAAACCGAGCTTTCTATCCTGCCTGTCCACGATATCTGCTCTTTTTAATCCAGGCATTAATCCTTTGCCTGCCGCCTGCGGCTGACATTCGTCCCGATGGCTATTTAGTTTCAGGCCGCATTGGACTGCCATCCATGTCATTGCTGGACCGCTTTCGAGGCTGCCTTCTGGGGGGCGCAGTGGGCGACGCCCTGGGAATGCCCACTGAGGGCTACACCGCCCAGGAGATCCTGTCCCGATTCGGACCCATTAAAGAGATGATGGCTGCGCCCGAAGGCCATTTTCATTTCGGGCTATTGGCCGGCCAGTTCACAGACGATACCGAGGAGACGCTTCTTCTGGCCGAGTCGCTGGTGGAATCATGCGGATTTTCCGCGGAGAGCTTTGCCGAGCGGCTTGCCTCCTGGGGCTGCGGCTGGATAAATGATGAGGGCCGGAACCGGGGGGTGGGATTTGCCACCCGCTCTGCCGTGGAAGCCATCATAGCTGGAGCGGCCTGGCAGGAGTCGGGTCTTTCCATTCCCACCTGCGGCTCAGCCATGCGGGCCAGCCCCATAGGCCTGCTCTACCACTTCAACCTGGACCTGGTGCGAGGCTATGCCGACCTGCAGAGCCTTCCCACCCACGCCTCCCCGGCAGCCAGGGCAGCTTCGGTTGCCGTTGCCATAGCTGTCGCCCTGTGCCTGCACGGTTTCTCCAAAAAGGCGGTGGCTCATGCTGCCGCATCTTATGCCGGACGTCTGGATGGGGAATTTGGGGATAAGCTTCTTTATGCCTGTTCCCTTAAGGATACGCCCGCCGATGAGGCCCTGGAGAGGATCGGGACCTCTCCCCTGGCCATAGAGACAGTTCCCGCTGCCTTTTACTGTTTTTTAAATTTCGAGGCAGAGGAGGGTCTGATTGCTGCTGCCGGGGGAGGGGGAGACACTGACTCCATAGCTTCCATAGCTGGATCTCTCTTCGGTGCCAGCCTGGGGGCCTCCTGGATCCCCTGCCGCTGGCAGGAGCCTCTGGAGGGGAAGGAGAGGATTGAAGGTGCTGCAGCTGGCCTCTGGCAGCTTTCATCATCCTTTTGCCGCTAGGGCGAGGCGATTTTATATCAGTAGCTCCTGCTTTCTCTTATGATAGATGTAGGAATTGTGGGTGGCTCAGGCTATACCGGCGGAGAGCTTCTGCGCCTCCTGGCCCACCATCCCCAGGTCAATGTGGTTGCCGTCACCTCCCGCAAACTGGCAGGAAAGCCGGTTACTGCGGTTCATCCTCACTTAAAGCATGTTTATAATATCAACTTCGAGGCCCTGGGGGCGAAAGAGGCGGCAGAGCGCTGCGATATAGTCTTCACTGCCGTTCCCCACGGCACAGCCATGGACTGGGTGCCGGAGCTGCTGGACGCGGGAACCAGGGTCATAGACCTCTCCTCCGACTACCGCCTGCCTGTGGATGTCTTCGAAAAGACCTATGCCACCAAGCATCGTGCCCCCCGGGAAGCGGTCTTTGGCCTGCCGGAGCTGCATCCCGAGGTGGCGACGGCCAAGCTGGTGGGAAATCCCGGCTGCTATCCCACCGGAGCCACCCTGGCCGTGGCCCCTCTGGCCCAAGCCGGCCTGGTGGAGAGGGTGATCTACGACTCCAAATCGGGCATATCCGGTGCAGGCATTGAGCCCACGGAGACCTCTCACTATCCCAATATGTCCCAGAATGTCATACCTTACAAGCTCACAACTCACAGGCATGTCCCGGAGATCAAGCAGGAGCTCTCCCGTCTCTCTCCTGGGATCAAAGTAAATTTCACCCCCCATGTGGTTCCAGCAGTGCGGGGCATACTCACTACCGCCCATGTCCTGGCCCGGCCTGGTGCGGAAGAGGTCATTCAGGATAGAAGCCGGGTGGCAGCGATATATCGGGAGTTCTACCAGGATGCTCCCTTCGTCCGCATGGCAGACGCAGTGCCCAAGCTTTCCTCGGTGCGGGGATCCAACTTCTGCGATATATCCTTTGAGCCGGAGAAGGAGAGCGACCGGCTGGTGGTTGTATCGGCCATAGACAATCTGGTCAAAGGTGCCTCCGGCCAGGCCATTCAGAACATGAATCTTATGGCCGGCCTGGATCAGAAGACAGGGCTGTGGTTCCCCGGCCTGGCACCCTGATTTGGGAGTGGATGAGGATGAAAGTCAGAGACATCATGAATGTCAAGCCCGTTACCGTGCAGGCGGAGGCCTCTGTGAGCGGAGCGGCTGCCATATTGCGGGAGAATAAGATCAGCGGGCTTCCGGTCCTGGATGGGGAGAGGCTGGTGGGGATTGTATCCGAGTCCGACCTATTGCGCTTGTTGTCGGTGGAGGAGGATGAAGGCGGTCTCTGGCTTCCCAGCCCCTTCGAGGTCCTGGAGGTCCCCTTCCGTGATCTGGTGAAATGGGAGAGGATGCGCTCCGCCCTGGATGAGATCCCCAAGAAAAAGGTAAGCGCGGTCATGAGCCGGAATCTTCATGAGGTGGGTCCGGACGACTCCGTAGAAGAGGCGGCAGGCATCATGACCCGCCACCGCATCAACCGTCTGCCGGTGGTGGAAGGGGGACGGCTGGTGGGAATAGTGACCAGGGGAGACATCATCTCCGGTCTGGGGATGAGGCATGAAGAGGATTGAGGGAGGCATATGTGCCGTCTCCGGAGTTAAGGCAGCGGGAGTGCGCCATGGAAAGTACGGCCTGGCTCTGATTGCCGCCTCCGGCACTGCCGCGGGAATGTTCACCACCAACCGGGTTCGAGCAGCGCCTTTAGCTGTCACTGCCTCCAACCTCGCCGGTGGCCGCCTGGATGGAGTCATAGCCAACAGCGGCTGCGCCAATGCCTATACCGGCCCCAGGGGCCTGGAGGATGCCAGGGCCATGGCCAGGCTGCTGGCTGGTTTTTTGGAAACTGATGAAACCAAAATCGCAGTAGCCTCCACTGGAGTCATAGGCCGATACCTGGACCTGGGCCATATCCAGAGCCTCTTTAAGGAAGCTTCGGCGAAATTGGGGAGCGACGGGGCTGCCAGTTTGGCGGCAGAGCGGGCCATAATGACCACTGACACCAGGCCCAAGGAGATAGCCGTGGAGCACTGTGGCCTGCGAGTGGCGGGCATAGTCAAGGGCGCAGGAATGATTGAGCCCAATGTGGCTACCATGCTCTGTTTTCTTTACACCGATGCTACCATCTCCGCAGAGAGGCTGCACGACTGCCTGGCCGATGCGGTAGCGGACAGCTTCAATATGCTTACCGTGGATGGAGACACCAGCACCAATGACACCGTCCTGATTACAGCCACAGGACGGGCTAAAGGTCGTGAGGAGGACCTCAGAGAGGCTCTCCGGTATGTCTGCTTGGAGCTGGCAAGGATGATGGCCCGGGATGGCGAGGGAGCCAGCAAATACTTCGAGGTGGTGGTCAGCGGTGCCGCCAGCCAGAAGGACGCCCGGCTGGCGGCCAAGGCCGTGGCCAGGAGCAGCCTGGTCAAGACCGCTGTATACGGAGCGGATCCCAACTGGGGAAGGATCATCTGTGCCGTGGGCTACTCCGGGGCGGAGATGGACCCGGACAGGATCACCCTGGGCCTGGAGGGAGAAAGCCGGGAGGGTGGCCGCCTTGGCGTGTCCCTGGTGGAAAGGGGCCGCATTGTGGATGGTGTCCTGGAAAGGGCTCAAGAGATCATGAAGGGAGAGGAGATCATCATCAATATCGATCTCGGTCTCGGCAGCGCCAAAGCGCGCGGCTTCGGCTGCGACCTGACCCATGAGTATGTCAATGTGAACGCCAATTACACCACNNTCCAGCCGGCAGGCCGACCTGAGGATCTTTCAGTCCGACCTGCTGGTGGACAGGGCCCATCTGCTGATGCTGCAAAAGCAGAATCTCATATCCGGGGAGATCTGCGCCCGAATTTTGGGGGCTATAGATGAGCTGATGGATGAGGGCCCGGAGGCCCTGGGGCCTGGAGAAGACGTGCATGAGGCCATCGAGGCCTATATCCTGGAGAAGGTCGGTCCGGAGGGAGGGCGGATGCATACCGGGCGGTCCAGAAACGACGAGGTGGCCACCTGCATCCGCCTTTCCCTGAGAGAGGAGATGCTCTCTCTCATGGCCGGGCAGATCGGCCTGGAGAAGACCTTGCTCCGGCTGGCGGCAGAGCACACCCGGGCCCTCATCCCCGGATTCACCCACACCCAGCATGCCCAGCCCACCACTTTGGCCCATCATCTTCTCTCCCATGCCGATGCTGCCGCTCGGGATTATGCCCGGCTGGAGGAGGCTTACGCCCGGGTAAATCAGTGCCCACTGGGAGCGGCTGCCTTCGCCTCCACCGGATTCAAGATCGACAGAGGCCTCACCTCCCGGCTCCTGGGCTTTGAGGGCCTGGTGGAAAACAGCATGGATGCCGTCTCCACCCGGGACTTCATCCTGGAGGTTCTTTCTGATTTGGCCATAGAGATGGTCAATTTAAGCCGCCTGGCCGAGGAGCTGGTGCTCTGGTCCAGCTCCGAGTTCGCCTACCTGGAGCTGGACAACCTCTATGCCTCTACCAGCTCCATCATGCCCCAGAAGAAGAATCCGGATACGGCAGAGCTGGCCAGGGCCAGAGCGGGCTCAGTCATGGGCAGCCTCGTCTCTGCTCTGGCCATATGCAAGGCTCTGCCCATGAGCTACAACCGGGACCTGCAAGAGGTAACACCTCATCTCTGGAGGGCGGTGGACTGGACTGCCAGCACAGTGCGCATTCTGGGCGGCTGCCTGGCCAGCCTCAAATTCAATGAGGAGCAGCTGGAGAAGAGCGCCGGAGCGGGATTTTCCACGGCCACGGAGATGGCTGACTCCCTGGTGAGGATCACAGGCATGCCCTTCCGCACGGCGCACAGCATTGTGGGCCGGATTGCCGCCGGGGGAGGAAGACCCCAGCTGGACGATCTGGACGGGATCGCCCTGGAGATTGCTGGCTTCAAGGCTAGCCAGAAAGGCTTTTCCCAGGCAGATCTGGATAGAGCTCTTGACCCCAGAAGCAATGTGGCCATGCGGGCCAATGCTGGAGGGCCAGCTCCCCAGGAGACGGAGAGGATGATAGTGGAGAGGGAGAATACAATAGCCCTGGCTGAGGCGCGGCTGGCTAAAAGGCAAGAGCGCTCCCTCCGGGCTCTGGCTGAGCTGAAAAGCCGGAGCCTGTACTGAAGCCAACCTTTGAATTTATAAGCTAAAAGAGAGATGCCATGCTCATGAAATCCATAAGATATGAGGTCATGGTCCTGGCAGCCGTCTTCCTGGCCCTGGCCTGCATTGCCTCCGCCCAGTTCTCTTCGGACGGAACCATAGCCTATATGGGCGATCTCAGCCTGCGGGCGTCCTCCCATTTGTCTGACCAATCGGCAAAAGCCGTGCAGGCTACTACATTGGGCGCTGCCGCTGCCAACGCCACCCAGAATGCCACTGCATTGGGCAACCAAACCTTAAATCAGTCCATGCAGGCCATCTCTCCCACCGTACTGGGATTGGCAAAGCCTGATGGTGCTGCCAGGTCTTCCGGCAAGGGTATTCTGGATCTGTCAGCCTATGCCCGGGATAGGACAAACAATAGCCTGACCGGATATACCAATATCATGTATCCCATCAGCGGGGCAAGGGGGACCACAGCCTCTACCTCCAGCGGCGGCGGATGCTGCGGCGGTGGATAGATCAAATTAAAGCCGTTTTTATTCCTTGCTTTTTTTGCTCTTGGCTCATCTCGGGCAGGCAGCTGCATTGGAGGCAGACGGATAATGAGGGGAGGCGATCCGGGTAAAGGAGGGAAGAAAACAATGGTTGCCTCGGATCGCCAGCCTCCTTCCACCGGCCTATCCTAGATATAGACGATTGCGATAATCGGAAATGAATAGTCAGAGCTTTTAAAGTATGTACCAAAGCTGGATTGCCGTCCTATATCTGGAAAATGCGAAGCTTGCCATGGAGCCGAGGATGGGGATACGATGCATGTCTCAAATGCCCATTTGTGCAAATTTCTTCTGGAACACCTGGATTAGAGGCGGGAAAATTTTATTAGAAGAGGTGCAGGGGGTCAGGAAGGAGGAAGAGGACCTGAGACCCCCTTGTTTAAGACGGCTTTTAAAAACTATAATTAATGTCTATGGTATTTATCTCTTTTGGTCGTACTTTTATAAAACAGACTGTGCATGGTTCTGGCAGTCCGGATCCAGATGAAAAGATAATCATAACAAAGATTAAATCACCCCCCGTGCTCTAAATCCATAGCGAGGATTGGCATGGACAAGAACGAGAAGGTTAATGAGCTTGCCAGGAGGCGGGGCTTCCTCTGGCCCGCCTTTGAGCTTTATGGCGGAGCTGCCGGCTTTTATGATTACGGCCCACTGGGCGCGCCCATGAAGAGGCGCATTGAGGACATCTGGAGGCGTTATTTTGTCATCTCCGAGGGATTCGCGGAGATCGAGGCTCCCACCATAGGGGTGGAGGGGATCTTCCAGGCTTCGGGACACTTGAGCGGCTTCTCCGATCCGCTCACTTCCTGCAAGGAGTGCAAGGAGATCTACCGGGCGGACCACCTGATCAAGCATATAGTGGAGGTGCCTGACGCCCTCTCCAACGAGCAGATCTACAAGTGCATTCAGGAAAATGAGATCGGCTGCCCGGAGTGCGGGGGAGAGCTCTCAGAGGTTTATGAGTTCAACCTCATGNNATGATCGGGCCAGGAAACAAGATGTCTGGATACCTCCGACCGGAGACGGCCCAGGGCATGTTTATCAACTTTCCCCGCCTCTTGCGCTACTTCCGCGACTCCCTGCCCTTTGCCGCGGTGCAGATAGGCAAGTCCTTCCGCAATGAGATCTCGCCCCGCCAGGGAGTGATCAGGCTGCGGGAGTTCACCCAGGCCGAGGCGGAGATATTCATAGATCCGCGGGACAAAAGCCATCCTCGCTTCTCCGAGGTGGCGGATATTAGGATGAAGTTCTACTCCCAGGCGGCCCAGGAGAGGGGGGAAGAGGAGGAGATGACCTTCGGTGAGGCGGTGGAGAGGGGCACTATTGCCCATCAGGCCCTGGCCTATTATGTGGCCCGCACCTAT
>MTKX01016138.1_pt2 | contig 11481 bp, 12 predicted proteins | sample 1042771 | NCBI WGS metagenome assembly MTKX01 (sample SAMN06212183, study PRJNA360534) | anaerobic digester metagenome | biome: Wastewater treatment plant; material: sludge; isolation source: anaerobic digester fed with sludge from wastewater treatment plant | place: Denmark: WWTP Randers ... | reverse complement strand
ATTCTCGGCCGTTCAGACGATATGTTTATCTTCAGGGCTGTCAACATCTATCCGAGCCATATCGACCAGATACTTTCCAATATAAAAGAGGTAGGAAGCGAATATCAGATTATCCTGTACAGGAAGGATACGGGCGGAAAAGACCACATGAAGATAAAGGTTGAGCGGGCACAGGGACTACAACACTCCCATGACTCGGACAAATATATCAGGAAAGCAATAGAAAAGGAGATAAAGAAACAAATACTTATAAGTTGCGATGTGGAAATAGAGAACTACGGTTCGTTGCCGCGTTCTGAACGTAAGACAAAAAGGGTGTTTGATAACAGAGATTAGGTGGGTGTATAAGGGCATAAGCTGTGGGGGATTTCAATGCTTTGCCTTTGCATGATGCTTAAACACAGGAGGTTATTGTGAAAAGCTATGAGTATCATAAACCAAAAACAATAGAAGAGGCAATCAGCTTGATGGGAAGTCTCGAAGATGCAAAATTCATTGCCGGTGGCACAGATGTAATGGTATTGATCAAGCAAAAAAAGATTTCCTCTAAATGTATGGTTTCATTGAGGAATATTGATGGACTTGCCTATATAGACACACAGAACGGATTACGTATCGGCAGTGGAACAACCCACAACACCATTGACGAAAATGGGCACATTAAAAGGTATTACTCTGCCCTGACCGATGCAACCAGTCGTCTCGGATCAAAACAGATCAGGAATGTGGCAACAATCGGCGGAAACATCTGTAATGCCGCACCATCTGCTGATACGGCATGCCCGCTTCTTGCGCTTGATGCAAAAGCAGTGATAGTGGGCCAGAATGGTTCAAAAACAACAAGCCTTGACGAGTTTTTTCTTGGGCCGGGCAAGACAATACTTTCGAAAGAAGAGCTTTTAAAAGAGTTCGTAATGCCGCTTTATGGTGAAAACACCGGGTCTGCCTATATCAAGCATACCAGAAGAAATGCGATGGATTTACCTATTCTCGGGGTTGCGACAAGGATAACCGTTTCTTTGCCAGATGAAAACATATCACGCTGCAAGGATATGTTTTGTACCATCGACAGCATCTCAAATATACTTGAAAGGTTAAAGGATGAAGGCGTGAAATGTGAGGATGTAATGATTGCCATGGGTGTAGTGGCACCGAGGCCAATGAGGGCTAAAAACGCAGAGTCTGTCATGAAAGGTAAAATAGTCTCCTCTGAACTTTTNNGACAGGGTTATCAGGCCTGATGAGGCTTTCTATCCTGAAAGACTTTGGTAGAGGAGGGTGGCTATGAAATATGAAATATCGTTTTTGCTCAATAACGATAAGGTCACTGTAGAGGTCGACCCAGTATGGACACTTTTATATACGCTAAGAGAGGTGTTTGGCTTGACAGGCCCAAAGGAAGGGTGTGGATACGGGGAATGTGGTGCCTGTACAGTGATAATCGATGGTCAGGCTGTAAACTCTTGTATTTTCCCTATCTTGGAGGTTGAGGGGAGACATGTAACAACAATAGAGGGCGTTGCATCTAAAGATGGGACCATGCACCCTCTTCAAAAGGCATTTGTCAACGAAGGCGCTATCCAGTGTGGCTTTTGTACACCGGGCATGATTATGTCTGCCAAAGCGCTGCTCGATGCAAAGGAAAATCCTACAGAAGATGAAATTAAGGATGCCATAGAAGGCAATCTATGTCGGTGTACCGGTTACGTTAGGATTATCGATGCTATAAAATCAGTATCGAAAGGGAGGTAACGATGGACAATTTTACTATAGTGGGACAGAAGATACCAAAGATTGATGCCCCTGTAAAGGCAACAGGAGATGCATTATATATACAGGACATAAAGGTTTCGGGTATGCTTCATGGAAAGATTCTATACAGTAAATATCCCCACGCGCGCATATTGAAACTTGATACATCAAAGGCAGAAACACTTCCTGGTGTACGTGCAGTTGTCACAGCCGCTGATATGCCTCCAAATTTCAGGATTGGCGTGATGAAAGACAATCCACCGCTGAAATCGGGAAAGACTAAGTCGATTAGAGATGAGATTGCCGCCGTTGCAGCCATAAGCACAGAGGTTGCTGAGGAGGCACTGTCCCTTATTGAGGTAGAATATGAGGAGTTACCTGGCATATTCGACCCGATTGAGGCAATGCAGGAAGGTGCAACGTTGATCCATGAGGAGGTAAAATCCAATATCCTCAAAATGCCTTGGAAACTCGTCTGCGGTGATGTTGAAACAGCGAAGAAGGATTCCGCACATATTGTCGAGGATACATTCAGCACACAATGGGTAACGCATTGCTGCATGGGAACGAGTGGTTGCATCGCACAGTTGGATGCGAGCAACAATCTTACACTTTATAGTAATACACAGATTCCATCCCTTGCTCAGAACGATTTCATTGAGGCCCTTAATGCATTTGGCTACAAGAACAGGAGGGTACGTATTATCCAGTCTGTTATAGGCGGGGGCTTTGGAAGTAAACTGGATACATATGCCTATGAGTATATTGCTATACTGCTTGCCATAAAAACAAGATAACCTGTGAAAATAATCTTTTCACGCGAAGAGGAATTCTTTGCAACATCTCCACGTCAGTGCACGATTACTAAAATATCACAGGGTTGCGACAAGGAAGGCAGACTTACGTTCAGAGAAATAGAAATGATCCTTGACAATGGCGCATATACCTCATGGGGCGCAACTACACCATCCGTCATGATGCTACCCATATCTTCGCTTTATAAGGTGCCAAATATAAAGTACGTTGCAAAATGTGTCTACACAAATAATACATACTGTCAGGCGATGCGCGGTTATGGCAATCCTCAGGCTACCTTTGCAATTGAATCGTCGCTTGACCAGCTTGCTGAAAAGGCTGGTATTGACCCGCTCGAATTCAGAATTAGAAATTCTAATGAACCTGGAGAGATCACCCCGCAACGCTTCAAGATTACATCATGTGGTATGAAAGAATGTATTGACGAGGTCGCTAAAAGGCTTGCATGGAAAACGAAGAAAGAACATAAGGGTAACAGGGGCGTTGGTATTGCTTCTCTTATTCATGTTGGAGGAGGCGCCCGTGTTTACAAATCTGATGGTTGCGGCACTATTATCAAGATGGACGATTTCGGCAAGGTCGATGTATTTACAGGCGCAAGCGATATAGGACAAGGTTCAGATACGGTTATAGCGCAGATTGTGGCAGAGGTTCTTGGTATACCTATTGAGAATGTGAATGTTATAAATAATGATACTGACATATGTCCGTGGGATGTCGGTGTCCATGCGAGCAGAACAACATTTGTGGCGGGAAACGCTGCCCTTGGTGCAGCAAAAAAGATAAGAGAGCAAATACTGGAGGCAGCCGGAAAACTTCTCGAAGAAGAACCTTCTTTTCTGGATATTAAAAACAGCATCATATACTCTACAAAAGACAAAGAGAAAAGTACGCCTTTAGGCAAGGCCCTGCGCAAGATTCACTATACATTGGGCGGAAAGATGCTTATGGCAGAATATTTCTATGATCCTGCGAACGAAAACTTCGATAGGGAATTCAAGGGAAACCTCTCGGTATCATACGCATATGGTGCACACGGGGTTGAAGTTGAGGTTGATAAAGAAACTGGACAGGTCAAGATATTGAATTATATAGCCGCACATGATGTAGGAAAACCCATAAATCCTCTGCTACTCGAAGGCCAGATATACGGCGGTGGGCTTCAGGGCATAGGATACGCCCTCGGTGAAAAGATGATTTATAAAAACGGTCGGTTAATGAATGGTAACTTTCTTGACTACAAGATGCCTACGGTTAAAGATGTGCCACCTGTTCAGGCAGTAATCGTTGAAACCGACGAGAAAGACGGGCCATTCGGTGCTAAAGGCATAGGTGAACCTGGGCTGGTCCCGACCGCACCGGCAATTGCAAACGCGATATATGATGCGGTAGGCGTACGTATAAAGGATCTACCAATAACACCTGAAAAGATCCTCAAGGCATTGAAGGAAAAACAAGGCAGGACTTGATAATCAAATGTGAATCAAAAAGGGTTGGAGGTTTGAATGCCAAATAAATCTCCAACCCTTTTGTATCTTAGAAATCATAAAAACTTATGTGACCTGACAACTTCCGTTTTTTTCGTAAATCATATCCCAAATAAAAAAGCATGAAACCAGGCACCAAGATATGCCTGAATAACCTTCTCGTCCTCCTTTACTTCAAACGGAGTGCCTTCCATGATCTTTTCGCCGAAATCCATCACAACGACCACGTCTGATATGTTCATAATAGTGCAGCATTCGCCCTATTCAATAGGGTCATTTTTGTCATCCGCTATAGCCATATTTATGTTGTATTTACCCTTTTTTGCATATTCCTCAAGCGTAATGGTAAATTCATTTTTTTGCTGACTCGCCGAATGTCTTGACATCACCTGTCAGGGGCACAATAAAACCTGTCTTGAGTGTGTCCCTTGCATATAAAATACCGGCGATAAAAAAACACATCAAAAATATTGCGACAATCTTTCTCATCTTTACCCTTCCAGGGATTGCAAAATATTTCATATAGAAAAAAATACGGAAATTTGTAATGTGGCCATTTTGAGTTAATCAGGTTTAAGAATATAATTAAGGGTTTTTACAAATTTTGCGTTTTGTTTATGTCTTTTTAACGGTAGCCTCAGATAACTTCCGCCAGATAGGCTCTCATATTGGTCAACAAAAATGTTGTAACGGTTAAAAATATCTTTCATATCCAATATATCACTGCCGGGTTTCAGCAAAAAAAGATTACATTGTGTATCCAAAATTTGCAGGTCCTTTATCCTTTTCAGTTTTTGAATCATGTATATCTTCTCTTTTTCAATAAACTCCAGAGCTCTCTTTTTGAATCCTTTGTCTTTCAAGGATGCCAGTGCAGCAGCATATGCGAGTGTATTCATTTGGAATAAGGATGTATTGTCGTTTAATTGCTTCACAAGGTCACGAGAGCCTGCCGCATATCCGATTGGCAACCCCTCAAGGGCGTAAAAACTGGAAAATGTTTTTATCAGAATTGTATTTTTAGCCTCTGTGGCTCGTTTAATGAAGGATACACCGGTGGTAAAATCCAAATAGCTCTCGTCGATGAGTAATATTTTACCATCCTTTTCCATTACANNGGTCAGCATTAAACCCGTTACATCGTGAGGATTTGGAAGAATAACCATATCAATATGCGCAAGTCGATCAATGATGCCGTTTACATCTATCGTAAATTGGAATCGACCCTTTTCTTCTGTATGGAATAAATGTATGTTGATTCCAAGACCATCTAAAATTTCTCTATACCTTTTTGAAACCGGCGAAACGAGGAGTATTTCGTTCGGTTTTGTTGCCAGGAAGATACTGTGCATCAATGAGGATAAACCAGCCCCGAAAACTATGCAATCTTCTCCTATGGTTTCATGCCTGCATAAATAACGCCGGAGATACCTTGCTTTTTTGTCGGGTTGAAACTCGAGAAGCTTGATGGATTTTCTTATTGCGTTTTTTGCCTTATTTGAAGGCCCAATGGGGTTGACATCCGATGTAAAATCAGAGATCTGGCGGACAGACAGTCTTTTACGTTCAGCAAATTCGTAAATATCCATATTGTTATTTTTTATCGAACTGCTTTAGTGCCTGCTCGGTGATTGATTTGACGACAGGGTCATCGGATTGCCCCTGAACTTCCAGGTAAAGCCTTTTTGCCTCTTCCAGCTTTCCTTTTATATGATTTATCCTTGCAAGGTAAAGCCGTGCAATAATGTTGATTTTTTTGTTGTTTTCGTTAATGATTGAATTAAATAGCGTTTCAGCGACATTAAGCTTCTCAATGCTGCTCGATACCGTTGATTCGCCAAAAGTCTGAATTGCCTGTGATAACATGAATTGTACTTTGTCATTCTGCCTTTTCGCATAAAAGCTGTACCCAAAAAGGGATGAACATATCACAACAACCACTATTAACCCAATTACACATGCCTTCGTATTGGTTTTGGCCCAATCCAATATAAAGGCTACCGCCCTTAATACGATATCGGGTTTCTTGATTTCTTCCTTTACCTTTCTCTTTGTCATATAACGTATTTCAACACATATGGTTATTCTGTGTCAATATGAATAGCAAAACAGCAGGGATGATTATTAATGCGGAGGCCAAAACCTAATCGCCTGGTTCTTTAATAATCAGTGTATAACGCTGAGTCAGTTTGAATAATTATCCAGACTAACCCCTTGATGTGAAGAAAATCTAAACCTTTCTTTTCCTTATCTATCAAGCAGTTCATGTAAAAATAAAAACAGAAATGAATTTTATCGAGAAGTGAAAAATATCCAGAAAGTTTTATGGGAAAGGAATAAACAATTATATATACCTAATTGCGGTTTGCAATCGTACACATTCTTCATCGTTAAGGTCTATACGGTGTATCTGTATGGTTTATTGATTTTAATTCAGGAGTTGTCTACGGTCTTTTCAAACGTACCACTTGATGATCCTGCGCTTTCCTCAGGTGTTTTTTTTACCCTTACCGCCCCTACATATGTCCTACCATAAAAGTCAGACGAAAGGGAGTCGACTTTTACGCCAAGCCTGTTTTGTCCTGACGATGAGTGGATAAAATGACCGTCACCGATATAGATGCCTACATGGGTTGGGTATTTGATATATCTTTTTGTCCTGAAAAAAACCAGATCACCAACTGCAAGCTCTTCTTTTGATATCTTTTCACCTGCGTGAAACTGTTCCCTTGCACTTCTTGGAAGAGAAACATCAAATATGTCATATATCTTTTTTACATATGCGGAGCAGTCGAGGCCTCTTACGCTTTCGCCGCCGTATCTGTAAGGCGCCCCGATGAAGCTCTTTGCCACCTTAACAAGCATGTATTTTTCTTCGTTGCTTTTCCATGTTTTAATAGACTTTTTTGTAAACGTTACAAATTCTTCATCCTGATCCTTCTCTTCAACGGCCCTTGGAATTAGGATTATCTTTCCAGGCTTTAACTGTTTCCCTGTCAGATTATTTGCTTCAAAAATATCTTCTTTTTCAACATTGTATTTGATAGCCAGTTTATCGATTGTATCGCCTTTTTTTGTCCTGTATTCGATGAACTCATCATTATCGTTTATTGTAGCAGCCTCAACAACCTGCACTACTTTTGTTTCTTTTTTTGTCTTTGCTGATCTTTTTGCTGTAGTCCTTTGCGCCTTTTCAGTACTTGTCGAAGCTTTTGAATCATTTTTTATAATGATTTGCTGACCGATGCTCAAATTGTTTACTTTAAGATTGTTTTGGTTTTTCAGCTTATAAACGTTTATGTTGTATTTTTTTGCAATGCTGCACAGGCTATCACCATGTTTTACAGTATGTACCAACGGTGCAGAATGAGCAGTGCCCAAGGCCATTAAATTCAACAAAACTGCAGAAAAAAATATAAGGATTAATTTTGCCATTTGAATGTGTATACATTTTTACCAAAACAGTTTAATATGTGTCAAGAGGTTTTTGCATAAAAATTCATTCAGTGATAGATTAAAACAAAGCTGTTTGAACTATGACAAATTTATGTTGATTTTATAGGCCATTTTATTTTAAATTCAATTGTGAAATTTGTAACAAATCAAACCTGTTAGGAGGCTTATATGGAGATCGGAAGGGAAATCTTCTGGAATGTGGGTGGAGGTGCAAGGTGGTTGACCTATGCCTTAATGGTGATAACCTTAATTGTTCTTTATGTTGGTCTGAAAAAACGATACAGCATGTGGAAATTTGCTAAAGGCAAGTGCGCACCCTTTGATTTTTCAAAGAGGTTGTGGGAAAGGATAGGCTATTTTATCGAAAATGGAATTTTTCATAAATCGATTATGCGCGAATCTTTTCCTGGCACGATGCACTTTTTCATATTCTGGGGTTTTTTGATTCTCGCCATTGGAACTGCACTTGTCGCATTCCAGGATGACATCGTTAGACCATTTTTCAAGGCAAACATTTTACAGGGCGGTTTTTATCTGATTTTCTCTGCAGTTCTCGATGCAGCAGGTCTTGTAGCGATAATAGGTATTGTGATGGCCATCTGGAGAAGGTATGTAACCAAACCTTCAAGACTTGACAACAAAACGGATGATGCAATTACACTGGTCTGGATACTTGTTGTTCTCATAACAGGTTTTCTGGTTGAAGGTGCGAGGATCGCATCGACAAGACCTGATTTTGAGGTTTGGAGCTTTGTTGGCTGGATAACCTCCTATCTTTTTCTCGGACTTAGTCCGGACGGCATAAAGATAACGCACAAGTTTTTCTGGTATCTCCATATGCTTATATCGTTTGGACTTATTGCATATATTGCATATTCGAGATTGATCCACATCGTCACCTCTTCTTTAAACATGATGTTTAGAGGTGTTGAAGATACACCCCGCGGAGCTATAGCACCTATTGAAGACTTTGAGAACGCAGAGGAATTTGGGATTAACTCCATAGAAAATTTTACCTGGAGACAGATATTTGACCTCGATGCATGTACGAGATGTGGCAGGTGCCAGGATCTGTGCCCGGCTTACGCGACCGAAAAACCGCTTTCTCCTAAGCAGTTCATACAGGATTTGAAGGCTGAATGGGAGAGGGCGACCTCAGGCATTAAGAACGAGGATGGTATTATTGACAACATTATTCAAGAAGAAACGCTTTGGTCATGTACTGCATGCCTCGCCTGTCAGGTAAACTGTCCTGTTTCAATACCGGTATTCGATAAAAACATTGAAATGAGAAGATATCTTTCGCTAACCTTGAGCAAGACAACACCCGAAACGAGACTCCTGTTCAAAAACCTTCAACAGAAGGTCGATCCTTACGGTATGGGCAAGAGACAAAGAACAGAATGGGTTGAAGGGCTTGATATAAAGAATGCGGCGGCGGAAGAGGTTGAGTATCTTTACTGGGTAGGTTGTGTGGCTTCCCTTGATGACAGAAATAGAAAGGTTGCCAAGGCGTTTTCGACAATACTCAACAAAGCAGGTATTTCTTTCGGTACACTCGGTCAGGACGAGACATGTTGTGGCGACCCAGCGCGCAGATGCGGAAATGAAGACCTATACCTTGGTATTGCGCAGGGCAACGTTGAACTTCTCAATGAACTCGGAATAAAAAAGATTATTACTACTTGCCCCCATTGTTATCACACTCTGAAGAACGAATATCCTCAGGTAGGCGGAAACTTTGAGGTATATCATCAGGGAGAATTCCTCTGGAAGCTTATCAGTGAAGGTAAAATATCAGTAAATCCATCAATAGAGGGGACAATTACATACCATGACCCATGCTATCTCGGTCGTGTCAACAGGGTCTTTGAACAGCCAAGAGATGCTATAAAGAAGGTAAAAAACGGAAATTTTGTTGAACTGGAAAGAAACCATGATAGAAGTTTCTGTTGTGGTGGTGGTGGTGGAAGGATCTGGATGGAAGAACACCACAAGAGGATCAACCATGCAAGGATGGATGAGGCTATAGCGATATCGGCGAATACCGTTGTGACGGCCTGTCCTTATTGTCTTACTATGATGGAAGATGCAATAAAGGATAAAGATAAGGTTGAAACGATGAAGGCATTAGACTTGTCAGAGATAATCGTAAAGTCTCTATAAACAAAACTATGAAATATAAATAAAAGGGTGAGGCAATCTGCCTCACCCTTTTATATTTTTGTGGGAAAGTTAACCTAAACTTCCAGGGATATTGCCTCAACCGGGCATTCTTCGGTACATGCACCACATTCTGTGCAGAGTTCAGCATCGACTTTAGCCGTATCATCAACGGTTATAGCGTCGACAGGGCAAACCTCGGCGCAAGCTCCACATCCTGTGCAGGCATCTTCATCAACTTTTGCTGGCATGTCACTACCTCCTTTCTTTTTGAAAATTCCTAAACGAATAAACAGAAAATGTCAACATAAAAATAGAACAAAAAATGTAAATTATTGAATTCCATATTTTTTCTTCAAAAATTCCATACCTGTCATCGGGTATAGCGCATAGATAAGGATATCTTCCATGTTGTCGCTTATATCCCTCAATGCCTCCCTTGCTTTCGGAAGTTCAGGTTCAAGTATGTCACCAGGCCTTGTTTCTATGGGTATTTCACCCTTTTCATAACCTTTTAGCGCCTTACCGCTGATTTCTTTATTTACATCGACTGGAGGTTTTCCATAAAGACCATAAAAATAGTCTTTTACCTCCTTTGAAATCATCTTGTATCGCCCTGCGATAACATTAAAGACAGCCTGTACACCCACAATCTGGCTTGTCGGTGTAACGAGTGGGGGGAATCCCATATCTTTTCTTGTCCTGGGGATTTCTTCATAGACCTCCTTAAGACGGTTCAATGCCTTTGCCTGCCTTAGCTGGCCTACGAGGTTGCTTATCATCCCTCCCGGAATCTGGTGCATAAGAACCCCTATGTCAATAACTGAAAATCTCGTATTATCTGCAAATGACATATAATTTGGTATAATGGACTCAAAATATTCATCTATTTCAGCAATTGTCTCAAGGTTAAAATCCGGATCAAATTGTGTGTTTTTAAGTGCAATGATGAACGGTTCTATTGCTGGATGTGAAGAACGCAATGCAAAAGGCGCAAGGCACGTATCTATACCATCTACGCCTGCCTCGATTGCCTTAAGACATGACATTGATGCCATACCACTTGTATAGTGTGTATGAAGATGGATGGGGATTTTTAGGTTGTTCTTAAGCGCAGAAATAAGCTCATATGCGTCATATGGAGAAATAATACCCGACATATCCTTAATGCAAAGAGAGTGGGCGCCCATGTCTTCAATACGTTTTGCCTTATCTACATAATAGCCTACGTTGAAAATAGGACCGCCGAGTCTCTTTTCTGTAAGAGAATAGGAAAGCACACCCTGTATATGTCTTTCACATTTATGAATTGCCCTGAAGGCAGCGATAAAGTTCCTCTCATCGTTAAGGGCATCGAATACACGAAAAATATCTATACCTACCTCTGCCGCCTTCTCGATGAATGCTTCTACCACATCATCAGCATAATTTCTGTAGCCAACAAGGTTTTGCCCCCTTAATAACATTTGCAACTTAGTGTTCGGCATCCTTTTCTTTAACAGTCTCACCCTATCCCATGGGTTTTCGTTGAGAAACCTTGTCATAACATCAAAAGTAGCCCCACCCCACACCTCCATTGAGTAAAAGCCGATACTATCCATCTTTTCGGCAACAGGAAGCATGTCCTCTGTCTTCATGCGTGTAGCAAAAAGCGACTGGTGACCATCTCTTAATGTAAGATCGGTTATCTTAATAGGTCTTTTTTCTATCATGGTTAACCCCTACTGAAAAAAGTGAATAACTATCATGCCTGTATGTAAAAATCAATGGAATTTTTTTTATTAGTCTGTTATTCTTAAAGGATTCG
>MTKX01000168.1_pt1 | contig 11481 bp, 10 predicted proteins | sample 1042771 | NCBI WGS metagenome assembly MTKX01 (sample SAMN06212183, study PRJNA360534) | anaerobic digester metagenome | biome: Wastewater treatment plant; material: sludge; isolation source: anaerobic digester fed with sludge from wastewater treatment plant | place: Denmark: WWTP Randers ... | reverse complement strand
GGGGAATGAGTACAGCGAATAGCGGAGTAAATACCAACATCGGCAGGATAAGGTAACGGCCGTTTGTAGGGCTCCAGCCGGTGATGAGCACCGCTACCATCAGGAAAACGGTGAGCATAAAAACGAGGGATAACCACTGATAGCGTTTGCACAACTTGCATTTACCGGTTAAAACCAAGACCACCGCGATAGGAAAAAGCACAAAAGACAGGGGGCCAAACCAGGCGGAGTCCTCGTTCAATGCGGGAGCTTCCGCAAAAGAAAAGTACTCATCGTCGCCTTCAGAGATATAATCACGCACCTCAAGATCGAGGTTGAGCCATTCACTCTTTGCGCGAAACGCGTGCGCTCTCGCTTCCTGGGCGGCGAGTTTTAAGCGCCCCGTCAACCCGTCCAGGCTGACCGCCTGATAGAGATACCTGCCGCTATTTGTGGCGTAGTGCAACCCGTCACCTGGATTCGAGAACGGTAGCCGGTAACGGTAGCCAGCAAACATGGAAGATTCCAAGTGGTCACGCTCAACCGCGTTCTGGATGAACTTGTATGAGGCCAGCAACATAAAAAAGGCCAGGAACACACCCGCGGCGCCGAGGATAACCTCCACGCGAGTGTGATTTTTTATGAACAATATCAGCAGAGCAAGCAGGAAGAAAGGTAAAAAGAGAAACGCCGTCTGCTTTGAACCAAGCGCTGCCGCCAAGGGTACGAACGATAGATACAGGAAGAAAGACTCTTGCTGGCGAACGTACAGAAGCAGGAACCAAACCGCCGCCAGGACCAGCGTCGCCACGAGCACATCCCCCTGGTACGAGAAGGTCTGCAGCAGCACCACTGGGAAAGAAAGGCCGAGCAGCCCGGCAAAAAGCGCTGCTCTCCTGGAGGCGCCCAGGAGCATGGCAATTTCGTAGATGAGCAACACCACTGCCAGTAGCGCCAGCCAGGGCACCAGGTAAAACAACTTCTCCGACCTGCCCAGTAAAAAGAGCGATGCCCCCTGTATAGAGATGTTGACCGGGTAGTTCAACTGAGTCACCGTCACCGCGTCCCATGAAGCCAAAGAACCGTGCTGCAGCCAGTAATAAATGCGCGGCAGGTGAGTGTGCAAAGAATCAGAGTTGTTGATAGGCGCGAGGGCGCCGATATAAAGACACAGCAGCAGGATACCGGAGACCAGGGCAACCAGGAATATTTCCCAGCCGTATAAGCGCCGGAATTCAAACTTGAGCTTCGGAATAGGGTTTTTGAATACCTTTTTTGGGGGATCCCATATCAACATCGCCAGAGCCAGACAGAAGAGCAGTTGCAACAGCAGGTACATCCAGCGGCTATTGAGCATTCCTAGCAGGCTCAAAACCTCAGCGATCAGTACGTTCAGTGTAAAGCTTGAAAGAAAGAAAATTATGACTGAGTGTGAAAATGAAACGCTCTTGAAGATTCGCAGGCTCAACAGCAGGGCGAGGAATAGATACACAAGAGCGGAAAAGATCAACATGGAAAACCTCTGAGAAATTTACCGGTCTTCATGCCGGGTGAAGGACTGGTGGGAGGGGAACCCTAACCCCTCCGCGTTCGATCCGTTCATGCAGCCACATCATTAGCGGTCCCTTCATGCTCGGCTTCTTAGGCATCCGCCGCACCAGCGGTTCAACCGACACGCTGGAGGTATCCAACGCGATGGTTTCTAACAGGAACTGCATTGCCTGGATAATGGACGGTACGGCGATAAAAACGATGCCAGTGGTGGTGAAAACCTCACTAAGGTCGGGTTCAAGCCACTTCACTGTGCCCCAAATTCCCCCCAAAAAAACCAGCATCAGACTGGCGATCAGAAAAAAAGATACATAAGCAGGAATGAACACAGCGATCAGCGGCGGGGACGCGTTCGCAACGTTTTCTTTGTGAATTTCACCGAGCATGCACTTATTATACTTGTGTTGCCTATTGAATCCGGCAAAAATAAAAACAACCCCGGTTGAATGGGGTTGTTGGTGAAAATTGAGAGAGACTTACACCCAACCTCTTAACTGCATGGCCTTGACGACGCGGTCGATAGCCACCATGTAAGCGGCGTCGCGGGTATATACCTTGCTTTTCTGGCTCATGTCCAGCACACCAGCAAAGGCGATTGTCATCTTGGTATCCAACTTCTCAAGTACTTCTTCTTTGGTCCAGTAGTAGTTCATATCATTCTGTACCCCTTCAAAGTAAGAAACGGTCACACCACCAGCGTTGCACAGAAAGTCCGGGATAACAAAGATGTCGCTCTGTTTCAGCACCTCATCTGCCTCGGGCGTGGTGGGTCCATTGGCGCCTTCTGCCAATATTTTGACCCGCGGTGATATCTGCTTGACCGTTTCCCCGTTGATTTGCCCTTCCAGCGCCGCGGGAATGAGCACATCCACGTCTTTGCTGATCCAGGCACCGCCGTCTTCGATGACGTATCCGGCTTCGCGAGCCTTGACCTTGTCCACCGTGCCGTACTGGTCAGTGATGGTCATCAGGAAACGCGGGTCTATGCCGTCTGCCTTGCTGACAGTGTAAGAAACCTTGTCCTCGCGGTCGTAGTAAGAAATACAGATGACTTTGCCTTTGAGCATTTCAGTAAACCCAATAGAGGCGTACTGCGCCACATTGCCAAATCCCTGGATAGACGCGGTGCATTTTGCACCATCCAGTTTGAGGTGTTTCATGGCTTCGCGCACATTGATAATGACGCCAAAACCGGTAGCCTCGGTGCGCCCGCTCGATCCACCACCGCCCAGCGGCTTGCCGGTAATAACGCCCGGTGTGAACTCTCCCACCAGTTTGGAATACTCGTCCATCATCCACCCCATCATTTGCGCGGTGGTGCCCACATCCGGCGCTGGTACATCCTGGCGGTTGCCAATATTACGCCACATCACATCCACCCATCCCCTTACCAGGCGTTCTTTTTCACCTGTCGAAAGGGTTGAAGGGTCAACTACCACGCCGCCTTTGCCGCCGCCCAGGGGAATATCCGCGACCGCGCATTTCCAGGTCATCCACGTGGCCAGCGCGCGCACCGTATCGAGCGTTTCGGCGGGATGGAAGCGGATGCCGCCTTTATTTGGACCGCGGGCGTCGTTGTGCTGCACACGGAACCCCTGGAACATGCGCAAACTGCCGTCGTCCATGCGCACCGGTATGCGGAAAGAAAATTCACGCAAGGGCCAGCGTAAAATTTCCCGCACCTGCGGATCCAATTTAAGCAACTCAGCCACATTATCAAATTGCTTTTGAGCCATTTCAAATGCATTAATCGAGGTTGCCATTCAGTTCACTCCTTTACCAGTTGGAATTGAAATTGATCAGAAGTCAAAAATAAAGCGGGCACACCGGTCCTGTGCCCACATTCAAGCGTGATGATTGAATCGATCTTACGCACAAATCCCTCCGCATTTCAGTGCAATAATAGAATATACGAGAATGAAAAGCGCGTCAAGATGACGAACATCAGGTCTTTCGCAGGGGGATGATGCAGGGTATTGCCGGTCACTTTTCTACCCGCGCCTGGCTTTGGTCAGTTGTTTTTCGAGTTCTTCTTTCAGCACTGCAGGGCTGGCTTTCCCTCCGGCGGCGCGCATCACCTGCCCGAAGAACCAGTTTGCCAGCGTCTCTTTTCCTGCCAGGTAACTCGCCAGCTCCTTCTGGTTGGTTGTGAGCACTTCCTTCACCAGGTCAGAGATAAAACCAGTATCAGTGACCTGCGCCAGGCCTTTCTCGCTGATCACCTGCTGTGCGGAGGAACCGCTGGCCAGCATCTCCGCCAGTACGGTCTTGGCGGTGTTCTGGTTGATGCCGCCTGCTTCGATTATGTCCAACAGTTCCGCCAGGCTTTGCGGGCTAACGCGGATATGCGTAATTTCTGCACCAGTCGAGTTGAGGTGCGCGAAAAGCTCGCCTGTGATCCAATTTGCCGCGCTGCGTGCTGATGCCTGCTTAAGCGCCGCGGCACAGTCTTCAAAATATGCGGCAATACCACTTTCCGATGTAAGGATGGCAGCGTCAGCCGGTATGAGCCCGTATTGTTGCTGCAGCCGGCGGGTTTTATCCCGCGGCAGTTCGGGCATACGCTGCCGAATTTGCGCTATCCAATCCGCCTCCACCACCAGCGGTGGAATATCCGGTTCAGGGAAATAGCGGTAATCGTGTGCCTCTTCCTTTGAACGCTGCACATACGTGCGCTGGTTTGGTTCATCCCACCCAAGTGTTTCCTGGCTGACCGTTTCACCGTTTTCCAGCAGAGACGCCTGGCGCGCCAGCTCATAGGCGATGGCGCGTTCCATCGCTCTGAAGGAGTTGAGATTCTTTATTTCCACCCGGGTGCCAAGCTGGTCGCTTCCGGCGGGGCGAATAGACACATTCGCTTCGAAACGCATCACCCCTTTTTCCATATTGCCCGAGTTGACCCCCAACGCGCGTAGAATCGCCCGCAGACCAGTTGCGTAGGCACGCACTTCTTCCACCGAGTGCATATCCGGCTCTGAAACGATTTCAAGCAGGGGTACACCGGCGCGGTTCAGGTCTACCAACGAGCAGTCTCCGCCGTCGTCGGTGATATGGGTGAGTTTTCCGGTATCTTCTTCAAGATGCGCCCGCCGCACACGGATGACACGTTCGCCTTCGGATGTGTCAATAACCAGCCGACCATTCTCCGCCAGCGGTTGTTCGTATTGCGAAATTTGGTACCCTTTGGGCAGGTCAGGGTAGAAGTAGTTTTTTCGAGCAAAAATGGAGGTGTGGTTCACCTCGCATTCGAGCGCCAGCGCCACGCGCACGCCATATTCTACCGCGCGGCGATTGAGCACCGGCAGCGTGCCGGGCATTCCAGCGCACACAGGGCATACACTGGAATTGGGGCGGCTGGTCGTGGTATCCACAACGCGGCATCCGCAGAACATTTTGGTCTGCGTTGCCAGTTCTGCGTGCACCTCCAGCCCGATAACCGCTTCGTATTGCATGATGTAATGGATTTTATCACAGCCGGTGCCATCCATTACCCCAGCACAGATGCATTAGCGTGTTAAAATATCAGTAACTATCACGCACAGCCAGACGAGGTGACGTATGCTGTTGTGTATCGACATCGGCAACACGAATATCAAACTTGGTTTGTATGAAGGAGAAAAACTGGTCACTCATTGGCGGATCTATACCGATGAGCATAAACTGGCGGATGAATATGCAGTATTGTTACTCTCTTTATTTAAAAGCGAGGATATCAAAAATGAAGCCATCAGCGGTTGCGCCATTTCATCGGTTGTGCCTGAGTTGACCATCGCCTTCAGAGACCTGGTCAGAAGGCACCTCAACCTCGAACCAGTGATTGTGGGAAACGTTAAACGACCCGTCATTCACATTAACACCTCCAACCCCAAAGAAGTCGGTCCTGACCTGATTGCCAACGCCGTGGGAGCAGTGGCGCTTTATGGTGCGCCCTGTATTGTCATCGGCTTTGGCACCGCTACCACCTTCTGCGCCATTTCAGCCAGTGGAGACCTTGAAGGTGTCGTGATCGCTCCAGGTGTTATTACGGCTGCTTCTTCGTTGTTTCAGGCTGGTGCCATGCTCCCGGCGGTCGATCTGCATAAACCGGAAAAGGTCATTGGCAAGAACACCATTCTCTCACTGCAATCCGGTTTGATCTACGGTTTTGCCGGATTGGTGGAAGGGCTTAGCGCCCGGATAAAAGCAGAGCTGGGCGGCGATGCAAAAGTTGTCGCTACTGGCGGTCTCGCCCGTCTTATGGCGGACGAAGTAGATTGCATTGACGCCGTTGAGCCGGAGTTGACCCTGCTCGGTGTGCGCATCATCTATGAAAAAAATCAAAAGGGCTGACACCCTGGTTTGCTCTCAACGGTAAAGATAAAGCCTCCACCCTGAGGGTTATGTTGCGTTTCGTGGTTTTTCAGCTGTTTTGGTAAATTATCGTTAAAGTTCTGGTAAAAGCAGGCGTGATCGCACCCAATGAACCGCGCCACCTGCTGCGAAGACGAAAAACAGGGTGATTCGGGTGCGCGTTTATGGACGCTCCTGACCAGATTCGTTGAAATATTTACTTCGTGAACAGAAAAACCGCACGGGTTGAGCAACACTCAACCCCTGCGGTTTTGATCAGATTTTTCGTACAAACCTTTCAATGCGTTCGAGGGCTTCTTCCAACTGGTTGTAGCCGGTGGCATAAGAGCAGCGCGCAAATCCTTCTCCACCCATACCAAACGCGTTCCCCGGTACCATCGCAACACGCTGTTCGTGCAGCAACCGGGTGCAAAAAGTGTCATCATCCAACCCGGTAACACTGACCTTGGGGAAGGCGTAGAAAGCGCCTTTCGGTTCAAAGGTTGGCAACCCGATCTGATTGAGCCCGCTGACAATTAACTTACGGCGGCGGTCGTACTCAGCCAGCATTTTCAGCACATGCGGTTCTCCACTGAGCAACCCCTCAAGAGCGGCAAACTGGCTCATGGTGGGCGCAGACATCACCATGTACTGGTGAACGCGCAGCAAACCAGTGATCAGGTGTTCTGGTCCAGCGGCGTAACCAATACGCCAGCCGGTCATGGCGTAATCTTTTGAAAAACCGCCCAACAGCAAGCTGCGCTCGCGCATCCCTGGCAGCGCGGTGAAACACACATGTTTCACGCCGTAAACGAGGCGGTCGTAGATTTCATCCGAGATGACCACCAGGTCATGCTCCTCCGCGATCCTGGCCACCTCGAGCAGGTTCTCACGGCTGGCTACCGCGCCGGTAGGGTTATTGGGAAAGCCAATGAGGATCGCCTTGGTGCGCGGAGTGATCGCTGCGCGCAACGCGTCGGGGTCAATATCAAAATTGCTTTCCATGTGGCTGGGTACTTCCACCGCCACCCCGCCGGCAAGGATGACCGCTGCCTGGTAGGATACAAAGCAGGGCGTGGGGATAATCACTTCATCACCAGGGTTCACCAGGGCAATAGCGGCCAGGTTCAGGGCTTCTGACCCGCCGACAGTAACGATGATTTCCTTTTCCGGGTCATATTCCACGTTGTACAAAGTACTGAAGTGCGCCGCCAGCGCCCGGCGCAGTTGGATAAGGCCATAATTCGAAGTGTAGTGGGTTTCACCGCGCTGCAATGACTCGATTCCTGCCATCAAGATGGGTTCCGGTGTTGTAAAATCAGGCTCACCGATGCCCAGCGAGATAACGTCTTTCATGGTGGCGGTGATATCAAAAAACTTTCTGATGCCTGACGGCTTCAGGCCGGCTACTCTGCGGGAAAGATATCGATCAGTCATTGATTCTCCTTCTGTGTGATTTTGCCGTCCGAGCCAGCGGCAGTAACCTGCCAGCCGTCCCGATCCGGGTCATACACCAGCCAGTATTCATTTCCGTTCTCGCAGACCACCTTGAAACGTTTATCCAGCGGGGTCTGAATTTCATCCAGTACTTCGATGACCTTCTGCCAGCGCCTGCCGTCCCACACTTCCAAAGGGCGCCCAGGGTAAGCGTATTCTGCGCGGCAGCGCACCGGGTCTTTCAGCTTTGCACCTGGGTGTGGTCGCCCACAAACAGGCGCGCGGGTTGCCCTTTGTACACAACCTCCCGACCGATGATCGATCCCTCGATGACCATGTTTTCGATCACCGTGTTGTCATCCACGATGGAGTTGTTGATGACCACATTCTTTAGTGTACAGCCTTTGCCAACCGAGACATACGGGCCAATGACACAGGCTTCGATTTTCGCTCCCGGTGCGATGAACACCGGCGGTACAATCGTAGCACCCGGTATCCCGGAATCTGGCTGTGTTGCCACCCTGCCCTGATCCAGCAAATGGCGGTTTGTCTCCAGCACGGCGGAAGGAATACCGGCATCCAACCAGGTGTCGATATTTTCTTTACGCATGCGACCGCCCATTTGAATGAAGATGTTGATGGCGTCCGCCAAAAAATACTCGCCTTTCAAGCTTTTCCCAAGGCGCATCTGCTCTTCAATCGCCCTCAATAACGCGGCAGTATCTTTGAAATAATAAAAACCGACCAGCACCTGGTTGTTGCTGGTATCTTGCGGCTTTTCCACCAGCCGTGTGGCGATGCCATTTTTTCCGATTTCGATGACGCCGAAACGGCGCGGATCTTCCACTGCTTTAACAAAAGCCACTGCGTCCATCTCTTCGAAGGGTATGAATTGGAGGTCTGTCTCGATCAATGTATCTGAAAAAGCGATCAACGCCGGTCCTGCCAGGTATTCCTTCGCGCACCATAAAGCGTGCGACTGTCCGCGCATCTCTGCCTGGATGACAAAGTGCACCTTCTTCTGCGGGTGCGCGTGTCGCATGTATTGCTCAATGGCATCCCCCTGGTTGGGGCTGGTGATGAACACATATTCGGCGTTTTCAACGCCCGGAAGAGAAGAAAACTGTTCAAGCGCGTAATCCAACACGGTTTTACCGGCCAACGGCAGCAGCGGTTTCGGACGGCTCCAGGTGAGCGGGCGCATGCGAGAACCATATCCCGCCATCGGTATAATAATCTTGAATACCTGACTCATGGACACCTCAACCGTCATCTCATCCTAACTGGTGATCGTGTGGTTACATCATCTCCATTTTACACTGCCTGCGCAAATTGGTCGATTGAATATTCACACCCAACGGGCGGATAAAGAGCATAAAAAGTCCCACCGCGCGCGGTGGGAGCAGGTGAAAAGCGCCTTTAGTATCTTGCCAGGGTGGTGATGGCGGGTACCTGATCGAACATCCAAAAAGTCAAAGGAAACGCCAGCCCAAAGGTGACCGCGGTGAGCAGCCAGGCCAGCAGCATCCACACCAGGCTGAACCAGAAACCAATGACCAAGAAGTACAGTGCGCGCAGCAGAAACGGGTTTTGACGTATCGTTGTCTGCCGGATCACCGGAGAACCCTCCCTGATCTCCACAGTGGTCTGCACGCGTTGCGGGCGCAGGGTCATCACCTGCGGGATACGGTTGATCATGAGCAGCCCGATAGGCAGCCCGACAATGGTAAGGTTGAAGAACCAGGCAACGACCACCCAAATGAGCCCGAGCCAAAGACCAATGAACAGAAAATACAGACCGCGCACCAGGCAGCCCGGTCCCCGCTCGATGAGTTCCACTCTTGTGTTCTGCTGAGTCATGTTTGATACTCTCCTTTTCCATTCATATACGCAAATAAAACACTGCTGTTGCAGGTCAGCAGAAAGGGAGAGAGAAAATTCACAGAGCGGGTTCAGTCGAGGGCGGGCACCTGTTGGTGCCAGTCTGTTACACCCTGGTAGGCATGCGCCGCGCGGAAGAGCACATCTTCACGGAAATGCGCTCCAAGGAACTGGATACCAATCGGCAGGTGGTTGTCATCGAACCCCACCGGTAAAGCCAGCCCGGGAATGCCTGCCAGGTTGGTAGGCAATGTGAACACGTCCTCCAGGTACATGGCTAGAGGATCGCCGGCGTGTTCACCCAGTTTAAAGGCAGTGGATGGCGCCACCGGGCAGGCGATAAGGTCCACATGTTCAAAAGCCTGGTCAAAATCGCGCCTGATGAGCGTGCGCACCTTTTGCGCCTGACCGTAGTAGGCGTCATAATAGCCGGCGGAGAGCGCGTAAGTGCCCAGCATGATGCGCCGCTTGACTTCCGCGCCAAAACCCACGCCGCGCGACCGTTTGAACATTTCCCATAGCGTTGCAGCTGGTTCGCGCAGACCAAAGCGCACGCTGTCATAACGCGCCAGGTTGGCGGAAGCCTCGGCTGGGGCGATGAGGTAATAGACCGGCAGGGCGTACTCGGTGTGTGGCAGGCTCACCTCCACCAGCTCAGCGCCAAGCAACCTCAGGGTATCAATAGCCGCAAGCACACACTGGCGGACCTGTGGTTGAATGCCTTCAATAAAGTATTCCTGTGGGATTCCCACGCGCAGCCCATCCAGCCGCTCCTTTTCCCGCAGGTTAAGAACCGGAACGGGGACATCAACGGTGGTGCTGTCCAGCGGGTCAATACCGGCCATAAGGGAGAATAACAGCGCTGCGTCTTCCGCGTTGCGCGTGAACACGCCCATCGAATCCAGAGAGGAGCCGTAGGCCACCAACCCATACCGCGAGACGCGCCCGTAAGTCGGCTTGATACCGCAGACGCCACAGAAGGATGCTGGCTGCCGAATCGAACCGCCTGTATCAGAGCCCAGCGCAGCAGGTACCATACCCGCTGCCACAGCAGCTGCGCTGCCGCCGGAAGAGCCCCCTGGTACACGCGTGACATCCCAAGGGTTGAAGGTAGGACCAAACGCGGAGGTCTCTGTGGAAGACCCCATAGCGAACTCGTCTGTGTTGGTCTTGCCTACTACAATGGCCCCGGCGTCTAGCAACCGCTGCACCGCGCTGGCGGTGAAGGGCGGCACAAAATCTTTGAGAATGGCCGAGCCGCAGCAACAACGCATTCCCGCAACCGTGATCAAATCTTTGACTGCGATGGGCAGCCCCAGCAGGGGCGGGGTTTCGCTACCGCTGTGGCGTGCAGACGCGTAGCGGGCATCCGCCTTATCCGCAAGGCTGAGCGCGTCTTCCTCCGCCAGGGTGACGAAAGCGTGAACACGCGGCTCCAGGATCGCGATGCGTTCCAGGTAAGCCTGTACCAGCTCGCGGCAGGAAAACTCCGCCTTTTTCAGTCCATCCAGAATCTGTATAACGGAAAGATCGGTCAAGCTCGTGTTCATTCCAGCACCGGCGGCACGCGAAACTGGTCTTTCATTTTCTCGGGAGCGTTTGCCAGCACGCTTTCAACGGTCAGCCCTGGGCGGGGTTCATCGACGCGCAGCCTGCCGTTAGCAGGGAGAACGCTTGAAGTGGGTGGTACGCCTTCTGTGTCCAGCGCCTGCAACCGCGCCACGTGTTCCAGGATGGCCGAAAGTTGCTGCCGGTACTGCTCTTTCTCTTCCGCGGTCAGGTCAAGGCGTGCCAGTTCGGCGATATGTTCTACTTCAACAAGGGATAATTTCATGCGTTGATTATACCTGAGTGCCGGAGGTTCATTCGACTGACCCAGAGGATTAATTTGCAGATTGAGGAAAAAAAGCCTATACTAAGTGTACATTTTTTGAAGGGATAAGGAGGATAGAAATGCCAAGCATTATCGATATTGAAGGGATTGGCTCCGTTTATCAAAAGAAATTAAAAGCCATTGGCGTTGCCACTACTGAAAAATTACTGGAACTCGGCGCTACCCCCAAAGGACGCAAGGAACTGGCCGAGAAGACTGGCATCGGGGAAGCGCTCATCCTTGAATGGGTGAACCATTCCGACCTGTACCGCATCAAAGGTGTGGGCAGTGAGTATTCTGACCTGCTGGAAGAAGCCGGTGTGGATACCATAGTCGAGTTGAGCAAGCGTGTGGCGAAAAACCTCTATGAAAAAATGGTGGAAGTCAACGCTGCCAAGAAACTCGTCCGAAAATTGCCCGTTGAGAAACAG
>MTKX01001062.1_pt3 | contig 11487 bp, 9 predicted proteins | sample 1042771 | NCBI WGS metagenome assembly MTKX01 (sample SAMN06212183, study PRJNA360534) | anaerobic digester metagenome | biome: Wastewater treatment plant; material: sludge; isolation source: anaerobic digester fed with sludge from wastewater treatment plant | place: Denmark: WWTP Randers ... | reverse complement strand
TATAAACGGCATCGGCCAATTATTTGTTAATTAGGCACTAACAAACAAAATGGACCGGTTTCCGGCAATTAGTTTATTATCAACAGAATAAAAACGGATGAAAAAGCTCATTATTGTTACACTCATTATAATGCTGGCTTCCTGTGCCACGGTGAAGCAGACATCTTATCCGGCGGAGGACCGTTCCGCACCGTCTGCCGGGAACCTTGCCGCCGAGGATTCGCAGGATGATCAGGACAACCTGATATTGGCAACTCTCTGGTTTCAGAAATCGGCCGAGATGAGGGCGCTTTTCTACCAATGCTTCCGGAATGCGGAGGTTGCCCTGAGGGAAAACCTTGAAATGCATAATGAGGGAAAACCCGCGGCAGACTCTTCCATACCGGCAGACTCAGGCCAGCCAGGATCTGAAAAACCGGCAGCAGTGGTCCTTGACATTGACGAGACCCTGCTCGACAACTCACCCTTCCAGGGATGGCAGGTTTTACGGAAGAAGGCATTCAACAATGACGACTGGTTCAGGTGGGTGGAGCTCGCCCGCGCCAGGCCGCTGCCGGGTGCGGTGGAGTTCACCAGGTACGCCGATTCCCTGGGCGTTGAGGTTTTCTATGTATCCAACAGAACCGTGGGGGAGATGGGGCCGACCATTTCAAATATGGCAGCGTGGGGATTTGCCAATGCTGACAGCACACACATGCTGCTGAAGGAAACCGTCTCCTCAAAGGTGGAGAGGCGGGCGCTTATCGAAAAGGATTATGAGATTTTACTTCTGGTAGGTGATAACCTGGCCGACCTCAGCGGCATCTATGAGAAACGGGGTCCTGACCACGGCTTTGGGGCTGTTGATGCAGACCGCCGGCTCTTCGGCACAAGATACATCGTGCTTCCCAATCCCATGTACGGCAACTGGCTCAATGACCTTCTGCGGTCAGCTCCCGGCAGCACAGAGCGGGAGAAGTTGCTGAACATGCTCGAGGGGTTCTGAGAGCACTCCTGCATTTCTAAATATTAGCGAATCTCCCCGGAATATTATTGTTGTTTAAAAACATCAATATCGATGTCATAATGTTTTTTTATAACCACAATTAATATATATTTGTGTTTTATTATCAAAACAATTATGGAATCAATTCTTGAGCTCTCTGAGTCCAGAGTGACAAACATTTTCGCAAAACAGGCCCGATATCTAATGAACCAAATACCCGGGGACCAGAGACTTGTGTTGGTTCGTGGCTCAAGAGGGACGGGCAAAACCACACTGTTGCTTCAATTTCTGAGGTCTCTTGGACTTCCCTCTTCCAGGGCTGCGTTTATAAGCCTGGATGACATTTTTTTCAGTCGGCACCCGGCCGAGGATTTTACTGATTGGTTTGTTAAAAGAGGGGGAGAATACCTTTTTATTGACGAAGTGCACAGAAATTCTCACTGGTCTTTATTAGTCAAATCACTGTATGACCGTTATCCGAATCTGAAACTGCTTATTTCAGGATCTTCAGCGCTGCAGATGGAGAAAGGAGAAACAGATCTCAGCAGGAGGATGCTTACCTTAAATTTGAATGAACTTTCCCTGAGGGAATTCATCTCGATGAAATATGATATTGATCTTCCTGCAATATCAATAGATGAATTGTTGATTGATCACGAAAGAATAGCCAGAGAGGTATTATCATATGTAAAACCACTGATGATTTTTGATGAGTATCTGAAATACGGAGCATATCCTTATTTCCTGGAAGGAATCCGATATTACCATGAGCGGCTCTCAAATACGGTCAGTGCGGTTCTGGACTCTGATCTTCCTGCAGTTTCAGGTATTACATATGGCACCATTCTTAAGATCAGGAAACTTCTGTCAGTTCTTGCAGAAGCAGTTCCGTTCACGCCTAATATCAATGAACTCAGTGGCAGGGTAGAAATATCACGTGACCTCTTGTACAGGTATCTTCACCTCCTCGAACAGGCAGGGCTGATATATCAGTTGAGGAGAGATTCAAGGGGTATCAGCATTATGTCGAAGCCAGAGAAAATTTACCTGCATAATACCAATCTTTCACAAGCGCTTACACTCCATAGGCCCGACAAAGGATCTGAGCGCGAAACCTTTTTCTTGAACCAGGTGTCTGCCAGGTACACAGTCAATTACCCTGACGAAGGGGACTTTATTGTAGACGGTAAGTACGCAGTTGAAGTAGGGGGAAGGAAGAAATCCGGTAAACAAATAGCAAAAGCTGAAAACGCTATTGTTGTAAAAGATGATATTGAATATGGATCAGGCAATATAATTCCGCTCTGGCTCTTTGGATTTTTGTATTGAAATGCTGATTGAAACCTAAAATCTTCTTACGGGATAATCCCTTTTTACGATACGACTATAAAAATAGACGAAAAATTATAAATAAACTTGCCCGTCTATAAATATAGTCGTATATTTGTGGTGAAGGATTGATAGAAAAGAAGTGTCCGGAAACGGGCATGGCGTTGCTTTTGTACAACTTACTACTATGGGTTCCCAATGAGAGGAGTGGCGATATTTATTTCAGTCCTTGTCTTACTGACAAGCTGTAAAGATGGAAAGGATTACTCTCCTGAGATTGATTTTGGAGGAGTGGCGTATGTCAAAGTCATTGTTCAGGATGACCTTGATTCCGTCAGGATGGATATCAATCATGGCAGCTACTATCCTATACAATCGTGCCTGATCCACAGATTTACTCTGACTGAAAGAAGAGTCTGCGAAGCAAGTTACAGTATTACAAGGCCTGAGCTGGTCTGGTTTGAGTTCAGAGATACGGTTTTTACCTCTTACATGAGGCCTGGCGACACACTGGTTGCCAGGGTAGGTCTTGACGAAGCAGGAGATGACAACAGAAAGATCTCTTTTCAGATGGATGATCCCATATTTGCTTTCCTGCAAAATGAGAGAAGTGAGTTTGGCTGTTTTTATACCCAGAGCCCGCTTGCTATCATGGCTTTCAATACTCAACCGGAAACAGAAAGGCAGTTTGAGGATGCGATAAAAAAGATAGACCAGGCCAGGCAGGAGAGGCTGAAATTCCTCGAAAAAAACTGGGATATACTTCCTGAATGGTTTTGTGATCTTTATGAAAATGAAATCTCCTATTTTTCAGAAAACATGAAGTTCTATCAATACTACTATCTTAAAAACCGGAACCTGGGAAGCATTCTTATGCCGTGCGATGTAAAGATTTATAACCCTGAGGCTGTCTTGTCTCCTTTATACTGGCGGTTTATATCCGACTATTTTTTATTGTCTGATTCCGTTGATTACCGTCTGATTGGTCCGCCTCGGCTGATGGCGTATTACAGTAAGGCGAGTCATAATATCAATTCGCTCCTGAAAGGAAAGATACTTGAATATTTCAATGCATATCTTCTATATGATTTGTATTATGGGGCTGACACCAGGAAGGAACTTCAACTGGTCGATTCGTTCAGGATTGCGACAGACTTCAGGCTGACATCACTGCAGGAAAGCTACATCGATGACAGAAAATCACAGAGTCTTAAGAAGATCGAAAAACTTGAAGATGAAAACAGACTGAAACCAGGCTCAGAAGCCCCCTATTTTTATCTTAAAGATTCCGCAGGGGTTTTTCATACATTGTCAGATTACCGGGGCAGATTGATTTACCTGCATTTCTGGGCTACCTGGTGCGGACCATGCCTTGAGGAGATACCTTCACTGAACAAACTGGCAGAAAACCTTTCCGGCAAGCCGATAGAGATTATTAATATCTGTCTTGATGATGAATACGAAAAATGGGAGACAATAATTGAAAATGAAAAGCTCAAAGGGATAAACCTTATCTGTGTCGGGAGCTGGGCTGCTGACCTTCAGGAAAAATACTCCGTAAGAGGAATACCTCACTATGCAATTATTGATACCGACGGATTAATAATTTCAGAGAATTGCGAGCGTCCCGATAAAGTGTATGAGCGATTGTTAACATTAATTCAGCAATAATTTTTATTAAAAAAAAGACGATACAATGCAACTTACCAGGGCTGAAGAGCAGATAATGCAGATCTTATGGGATCTGGAGGAGGGAGTGGTGAAGGATATCAGGGAGAAATTTGATGATCCGAAGCCGGCGAGAAATACAATTTCCACGGTGTTGAAGGTGCTGGAGAAAAAAGGTTATGTGGACCACCGGGCCTATGCGAATGTTTTTCTGTATTATCCCCTGGTATCCAAGCGTGAGTATTCAAAGAACCAGCTGTTCGGACTGCTCGAGGGGTACTTCAACAATTCATTCCCGGCAATGACTTCGTTCTTTGCCAGGGAGAAGAATCTTTCGGTGAAGGATCTCGACAGGATACTCGAGGAGNNCAGGAATAAGATATGGAACAGGTTGCGCTCTACCTGCTGAAATCGGCCGCCTGGCTGGCTGGATTTACGCTGTTATACCTCCTCTTTCTCAGGAGGGAGAGGTTTTTCATGCTTAAGAGAGTCTACCTTATGACAGGAGTGGTTCTCTCAATCCTTCTTCCGCTGGTAACACTGCATTACAGGGTTGATCTTCCTGCCCCGCTGATCCAGGATACGCAGGGGATGGCATCGGTTTTTCCTTCACCGGCGGCAGCATCAGCGGAGGTTACAGAAAATGCAGATCCGCTGAAGTGGTTCATGTTATTCTATGCTGCCGGAATACTTTTCCTGCTGGCCCGGACGCTGAAGTACCTCTTTTCAGTCTACCGCACCGTCAGAATCGGACCGGTAAACAGGGAAGGTGATGCACTGCTTGTAAGAACAGAAAAATATACCTCCGCTTTCTCATTTTTCAATTATGTCTTTATCAATCCTTCACTGAGCGGGCGTGAGGTCCGGGAGATCCTTAACCATGAGATGGTGCACCTCAGGCAGAAACACTGGTTCGATCTCCTGCTTGTTGAAGTGATGAGCCTGATGCAATGGGTGAATCCATTTGCATGGATCTGTTCGGCGCTTGTCAGGCAGAATCATGAGCATCTTGCCGATGAGGAGGCGCTGCAGCGCTCTTCTGATCCGGCAGGTTACAGGGCAACGCTTCTCAACCAGGTATTCAGCGCCAGGCTGATAAGCCTATCCAATTCGTTCAACTTTTCATTTAACACAAACAGGTTTGAAATGATGAAAAAGAAAAATTATTCTCCCTGCAGGAAGCTAAAACTGCTTCTTGTACTGCCACTGACGGCTCTAATGATGTACGCATTTGCTGACCCGGTTTATACCTATTCAGGCAAAAGTGACAGTCAGACGGCAGGTATGATAAAGGATATTCACGGGACCGTGGTCAAAGAGGACGGCACCCCTCTACCGGGTGTCACAGTCAATGTGTTGGGAACTCCGCTGAGCGTGACAACTGACGAATCAGGGAAGTTCTATTTCAGTGACCTGCCCGGATATGCTGCTCTGATATTCACAGCCAGTGGCTATGAGCCCGTATCCATAACTGCAGAATCGGCGCGCGGGATATCAGTCACGATGAAGGCCAATCCGCTCTTCACAACACGTAGTCCTTCATCGGGTGCCGTAATTGTTGTTATTGACGGAATTGTGTCAGACTTGTCTCTGGAAGAGGTGACGAAGAGGCTGGGCAAGGATTTTGGCAAGTATACCTATCTGATGCCTGAGGCTGCAAAGGCAAAATATGGTGAAAAGGGAGCAAAAGGTGCTTTCGAGGTGATCTCCAGAAGCAAGGCAAAGGAGTCCGGCCTGAACTTGCCTTACCCGCGCAAGGTTGAGACGGATTTTCCCACCTTCAGGGGTGAGAGTTACCTGGCATTTGCCGACTGGGTAGCAGAAAAGGCAAATTATCCGCAGGAGGCTGCAGCCAAAAACATCAGCGGATGGGCAAGGATGACTTATACAGTAGAAACAGACGGCTCCGTCTCACAGGTAAAGCCGTCATCCGACACTGACCCGCTCTTTGCCGCTGAACTTACCAGGGTAATGGAATCTTCACCCCGCTGGAAAAGCCCTGCAAATAAAGATGCCAATGAACCGTTCACCTCGGAAATACTGATCAGGTTCGAACTGCCCGGGACAGTCAGCAACGGAATCGTTTATATCATGGTTGATGAGATGCCGAAGTTTCCGGGCGGTGATGCTGCGCTGTTTGAATTTCTGTATAAAACAATCCAATATCCGGCACAGGCTAAAGACAATGGTATTCATGGGAAGGTCATTCTCCGGTTTATTGTCACCTCTGAAGGCAATGTTGAGAATGTCACCGTGGTCAGGGACGTCGATCCCCTGCTAGACAACGAAGCGGTGAGGGTAATGCGCCTCTGCCCCAAATGGGAACCAGGCAAAATGAAAGGTAAACCGGTTAATATATACTACTCCGTTCCTATCAGTTTTGCCCTGAAATAGAGCAAAATGAACATCGGGAGATCTGACGCGTCTGCAATAAACTTATCCGGGAGGGATTATCTCTCCCGGATTTTTTTCGGGCCGGCGCCGGAGGTGGGGGAGGTCAGATTATCATGTGCTACAATCCTTTATCCCCTACGGGGAAGATCGCAAATCACAAATCTCAAATCGCACATCTGCAATGCTTTATGCCTGCGGGGATGATCATCAATCGCAAATCGCAAATCGCACATCTGCAATGCTTTAAGCCTACAGGGATGATCATCAATCTCAAATCGCACATCTCAAATCGCACATCTGCAATGCTTTGCCCCTCGCAGGGCATATTTTTGAAAAAAAATATGCAAATCATAAAATTCCGCTTTATCTTTGACCGACCGTTCAATCAAAGACGGTTTTTTAAAGGGGATTTTGTTGAATGAACGTTTAATCAAAAATCATGTCACCAAGATCATCTGCACAGTTCGAGGAGATGAGGGAGGAGAAAAAGGCCCTCATTATGAATACGGCACTGGAGCACTTCTCTGACTACGGGTTCCATGCAACCACCATCAGTCACATAGCCAAACATGCCGGCATCTCCAAGGGACTGATGTACAATTATTTCAAAAGCAAGGAGGAACTCCTGGCTGCAATCATCAACCGGTCGCTCGATGAGATCTACCGCAGCTTCAACCCTGACCGCGACAGTACCCTCACACCCGACGAATTCGAAAATTTCATAAGAAGAATCTTTGCCATCTTCCGTGAGAACAGGCAATTCTGGAAACTGATTTACAGGGTAATGCTTCAGAGAGGAGTATATGAACATCTTTCCGATGATCCGGACGCAACCTTCACCGTGGGAGGTATCCCGCTAATGGAATATTCAGCCTATATGGCGAAACTGATGTCCGATTATTTCATAAGGAAAAAGGAAACCGAAGGGCCTGACTTTGATCCGGTAACCGAGATGCTGATGTTCTCAAACACACTGAAGGGATTTGCATTGACCTATATATTTGCCCCCGGACAGTATCCGGATGAATATTTTGAAAAAATGGTCGAAACTTTAATCAGGAAATACAGATGAAAGGAATACCCGGACAGACTGCAGCTTCATTATTTGTTCTCATCATGCTTACGGCAGTATCCCTCCCGGCAGCATCGCAACTGCTGTCGGCAAAGGAGATCGTTACAAAGGCTGACGAAAAATTCAATGGCGAAAAGTCAGGTTTCAGCGTAATGAGCATGACCATCGTTCGGCCCACCTGGCAGAGGACGGTGGAGTTCAAATCATGGTCGCTGGGTGATGACTATGCCCTGACTCTCATCACTGCGCCGGCCAGGGAAAAGGGGCAGACCTTCCTCAAACGGCTTACCGAGATGTGGAGCTGGAACCCGGCCATCAGCAGGCTGATCAAACTTCCTCCGTCAATGATGTCGCAGGGCTGGATGGGGTCAGACTATACAAATGATGACATACTCAGGGAATCATCAGTTGTAAATGATTATGATCATTCCCTTGAAGGGGAAGAGGTTGTTGATGGCCGGTTATGCCACAAAATCAGGCTGACGGCCAGGGAGGATGCCGGGGTTCTATGGAGCCACCAGATGTGGTGGGTGGACAGGAAGGACTTCATCGTTCTTAAAGCCGAACTTTATGATGAGGACGGTTATCTTGTCAGGACTGAACGCGGGATGGATCTTAAGACCATGGACGGCAGGCTGATTCCGACAACCATCGAATTGGTTCCGGCAGAGCAGGAAGGCCATAAGACCATCCTGAAAATCACGGAGATCAGGTTTAATATCTCTGTTGAAGAAAGCTTTTTCTCACAGCAGAATATGAGAACCATAAGATAGTGCCCGGTTAATGAAAGGATTACCGTCATGAAAGACCGTCAGCTCGCCTGGAGAAATCTCTGGCGAAACAGAAAGAGAACCCTCATCACTGCCGCATCGGTATTTTTTGCAATCTTTTTTGCACTGATCATGAGATCATTCCAGCTGGGCACCTATGACAAGATGTACAGTGATGTCATCCGGTCATACTCCGGTTACCTGCAGCTGCAGCATCCCTCATACCTTGATGAACCCGGCCTTGACAACGGGCTAATCCTTGATCCTGAACTGACCAGAAAATTGGAGCAGGATCCGAACGTTGAGGCCGTTGTGCCTCGTATAGAGTCATTTGCACTGGCTGCAGCCGGAAACCGCACGCAGGGAGTGATGGTGATAGGGGTTGAACCCGAACGTGAGAGCAAGGCTCTTAACATAAGAAACAGGATTGTGCGTTACAAGCTTACTCCCGGAGCTGTCGAGGCGCTTAAGGGCGAAGAGCTGCCGGGCAGGCTTGCAAAGAATACGGAACTGTTTGCCGGAGAAGCGTTCACCGAGGCGGAAGACCTCATGTCAGTTCTTGGAATAAGCAAAAAGGACAGTGCCGGACTGCTTCCCCTGCTGCGGAACCACACCTCATTTCCCGGCAGTTATCTGTCTGCCGGTGAGTCTGGTTATGCCATTATCGGGAACGGTCTTTCCGACTACCTGGAGGCCGTCCCGGGAGACACCATCGTCCTGATCGGGCAGGGGTATCACGGTACCTCAGCGGCAGGACTCTATGTTGTAAAAGGGGTGGTAAGCATGCCCAATCCGGAAATTGACAACAGGTTTGTATGCCTGACACTCGATGATGCACGCTGGCTGTACGGGGCGCCGGACATGGCCACATCAGCCATCATAGCAATAAAGGATGGAAGTGATAAGGTACTCACTGCCACCCAGCAAAGGCTTGGCGCCGTTACCGGCGAAGACCTTGCGGTCCGCAACTGGAAAGAGATGAACGCCCTTCTGTTAAACCAGATGGAAGCTGATAACCGCAGCGGAGCCATTATGATCGGGATACTCTACCTCGTCATTGCCTTCGGTGTTTTCGGAACAGTGCTTATGATGATGGCCGAAAGGAGAAGGGAATTCGGAATGCTTGTGTCAATCGGGATGCGCAAGGGCAGACTGGCAGGCATTGTCGGCCTGGAGATGCTGTTGATGGGAGTTATCGGAGTCATTGCCGGCGTTATCGCCTCTTTACCCATAGTTTTTCTGGGCCATTTAAGGCCGCTCAGATTCACGGGCGAGATGGCACGCATGTACGAAGACTATGGCTTTGAGCCGGTCATGCCGATGCTTCTGCCTGACACATACTACCTCTGGCAGGTGGTGGTAGTTCTCCTTATCCTTGCCGTTGCCATAGCCTTCAGCATCCGGAAAATCTTTAAACTGAATGTAATCAACGCTCTCAGAGCCTAACTGCACACAGCATGATCACATCAATAGCCTGGAAGAACGTCTGGAGGAACAGGACGAGGAGCCTGACCGTAATAGCCGCGGTGACAGTGGGCGTATTTGCCAGCGTCTTCGCCCTGGCTGCGATAAACAGCTCCATTGTTCAGAGGATTGACTCCGCAGTCAACGAGGAGCTCTCCCATATCCAGGTAAACACTAAGGAATTCCGCAGCAGCAGCGACATCCTGAATATTATATCCGAGCCTGATAAGGTTGCGGAAACCCTCCGTAAAACACCCGGGGTGACTGATGTAACCGGCAGAATAATTGTCAGAGGTATTGCTTCCGCCCCTTCTGGCAGCGCCGGGGTGGAAATCACCGGCATTGACATTGAAAAGGAGAAGCAGATGTTCACCCTCTCCGGGAAACTGATTCCCGGAACCGGAAGTTATTTTGGCGCCGACACGAAGCTGAACAGTGCCTTCATTGGTGAAAAGCTGGCACGGGAGCTTCAGATCATCAGGTATATCCTTACGGCAGAATCACTTACAGCCCTGGTGGATAAGGGAGTACCCTCAGCCGTCACAGACAGGCTGAAACCGCTTGAAGGTCAGCGGTTCACTACGGAAAAGAAGCTGACGGAGGCCTATTACAGGCTGCTCACCCCGAAGGAAATCAAGAAGTACGGCCTTGCAATCCGTGAGGCTGCCTGGTCATACCGCGAAGGTTCCAGGGTCATCCTCTCATTTCTGGATGTGAACGGCAACCAGACCGGTGCGGCATACCGGATATGCGGCATATTCCGCACGAATAACGATTTGTTTGAGGCAACGTCAGTCTTCGTCCCCATGGAGGAGCTGCGCAGACTGACAGGCCTTGAGGACGGTGTATATCACCGTTTCATCGCCCGGCTGGAAGAGAATGACATGACTGACCGGGTGACGCCTGTGCTGAAGGAGGCTCTTCCGGGGCTGGAGGTGATGAACTGGAAGGAGATACAGGTAGACCTTGCCATGATAGCCGACTATATCAACCAGATTTATGCAATCTTCATGGTTCTTATCCTTGCCGCCCTTTCTTTCGGAATTGTCAACACAATGCTGATGGCTGTCCTGGAGCGCACCCGCGAGCTCGGCATGCTCTCCGCAGTGGGAATGAACCGCAGGCGAATCTTCCTGATGATAATGCTCGAATCAGTCTTCCTGTCTGTAGTGGGAGGATTTACCGGCATGGCTGTCAGCGGAATTGTAATCGGAATAACCAACCACACAGGCATCAACCTGGTGAAGTATTCCGAGGGACTGGAAGCCTTCGGATACTCGGCCCATCTTTACCCGACAATCGGAGCTGACTTTTTCATAATACTTACCGTGCTGATCGTTATTACCGGGATTCTCTCGGCGGTATATCCGGCACGCAAAGCGCTGCAGCTTAATCCGGTAGAGGCGTTAAGAGGAGAATAACGAATTAATAATCATAGCAATGAACGTAGTCGAGATCAATGATGTATACAAAACCTACCATGATACGGAGGTTGAAGTAAGAGCGGTTAACGGCGTCACACTCAGTTTCACAAAGGGTGATTTTGCCGTAATCGTTGGCCCTTCCGGTTCCGGAAAGACTACCCTGCTTAACCTTATCGGAGGACTTGACCAGCCCACCACAGGGGAGATCATTGTTGCGGGGCACAGGCTTTCGGAGCTGAAGCCTTCGGAGCTTATAGACTTCCGCATGGAGCACGTCGGGTTTGTCTTTCAGTCGTACAACCTGATTCCGGTCCTCACTGCCGCGGAAAACGTCGGATTCATCATGAGCCTCCAGAAGTTGCCGAAGGAGAAGCGCATGGC
>MTKX01016351.1_pt2 | contig 11492 bp, 9 predicted proteins | sample 1042771 | NCBI WGS metagenome assembly MTKX01 (sample SAMN06212183, study PRJNA360534) | anaerobic digester metagenome | biome: Wastewater treatment plant; material: sludge; isolation source: anaerobic digester fed with sludge from wastewater treatment plant | place: Denmark: WWTP Randers ... | reverse complement strand
GGTGCAGGTGCAATTGCGCCCATCCCGCCCGTGTTTGGACCGAGGTCGCCGTCCAACAGGCGCTTGTGATCCTGGGCGGCTGGCATGGGGACAATGTGTGCACCATCACAAAAAGCCAGCAGGGAAATTTCCTCTCCTGCCAGCCGTTCTTCGATGACAATCTCCCTGCCCGCTTCTCCAATCACACCCTCCACCATCAGGCGGTTCAACGCGGCATGAGCTTCCGCCATGCTGCCGGGGATGAAAACACCTTTGCCTGCCGCCAGCCCGGAAGCCTTGATGACCACGGGATGGGCAACATGATCAAGATAGGCATGGGCTTCAGCAACTTGATTGAAGATGGCGTACCTGGCGGTGGGAATGGCATGCCGCGCCATGAAATCCTTGGCAAAACTTTTGGATGTTTCAATCTGCGCAGCTGCGCGGGATGGACCAAACACGGCAATGCCTGCCTGCCGCAGGGCATCACTCAACCCGGCTTCCAGGGCGGCTTCGGGACCGATGACAACCAGGTCCACCCGTTCGCGTTGTGCATAACCCACCAGGACATCCACTGCCATAGCCGGGATGGGAATGTTTTCCGCATGAAGGGCGGTGCCGGGGTTGCCCGGCGCGCAGATGAGCCTGCCCAGCCTGGGGCTCTGGGAGATTTTCCATGCCAGGGCATGCTCCCGTCCGCCCGAGCCAACCACCAGGACAGTCAAACGCTCTGTTTTCATGCAGGCTCTCCTTCAGGTTTCTCAAAACCTGTTTTTGCAACATGGGCATCCACGGGAAACGGGTATTGCCCGGTAAAACAGGCGTTGCAATATCCATTGCTTCGCCCAATGGCATTCATCATTCCCTCCAGGGAAAGATAAGCCAGTGAATCCGCACCGCTGAACCGGCGGATTTCCTCCAGGCTGTGGCGGTGGGCAGCCAGTTCCTCGTAGGTGCCCATGTCCACTCCCATGAAACAGGGGTGGCGGATGGGCGGGCAGGTGATGCGCAGGTGAATCTCCCGCGCCCCGGCATCCTGCAGTAATTTCACCAGCGGGCGGGTTGTGTTTCCCCGGACAATGGAATCATCAATCACCACCACGCGTTGATTGAGAATATTCTCATTGATCACGTTGTACTTCAATGTGACACCCATTTTTCGCAGCGAATCGGTCGGTTCGATAAACGTCCGCCCAATGTAGCGGTTTTTGATAAAGCCATCGTTGTAGGGGATGCCGGATTGGCGGGCATAACCGATGGCAGCCGGGATGGAGGAATCAGGCACGGGAATCACCACATCGGCAGGTACGGCTGCCTCCCGGGCAAGCTGCTCGCCCAGCCGCTGGCGCACCTGGTGAACCGACTGTCCATCCCAAAAGGAATCGGGACGGGAAAAATAGATATGCTCAAACGTGCAAACGGCGGTTTCACTGGCGGGCGGGATTGCCTGTGCCACGCGCAGGGCTGTATCGGTGAGCATGATGATCTCACCAGGCTTGACTTCCCGGATTGCCTGGCAGCCCAGGGTTCGAAGCGCCCCCGATTCCGAGGCAACGGCATGCCCGCCATTGGGGAGCATGCCCACCGTCAGCGGGCGGATGCCCCACGGGTCCCGTACAGCGAATAATTGATCCCGGGTCAGGATGACAAGCGAATATGCACCCTGCCAGTGCTGCATGGTCTGCCGGATTCTTTCAAACCAGTCGCCACCGGACGCACCAGCCAGCATCATGGTCAGCACCTCACTGTCCGAACTGGAGGAAAAACCCACCCCGTTGCGCAGCATGGAGGATCGTAATTGGGAGGCATTCACAAGGTTGCCATTGTGTGCCACGGCAATCTGTCCGTACTGGGTGTCAATCAGGTAGGGCTGGGCGTTGCGCAGGGAGGACGAGCCGGTGGTGGAGTAACGGACATGCCCGATGGCAAAATCCCCCGTCAGTGCGCTGATTCGGGCAGGGGAAAAGACCTGGGATACCAGCCCGGAATCTTTATGCATGCGGATTTCCCTGCCATCGGCAACCGCAATTCCGGCAGCTTCCTGCCCGCGGTGTTGCAGCGCGTACAACCCAAAGAATGCCATCCGCGCTACATCCTCGCGGGGGGCATAAATCCCCAGCACACCGCATTCCTCCTGGGGATGCTCATTCGCCAGCCAGCCCGACCGGTCTGCAGGATTAACCATGCAAGTCTCCATCATCCCGGATGATCTTTTCCGCCTGCTGTTTTTTGAACATGCGGATTCGTTCCCGCAGATTGGCATCGGACAGGGCGAATATTTTGGCAGCCAGCAGGGCGGCATTGGCGGGTTCCAGTACCACTGCAGGAGCCACACCGGAGGGCATGCGCAGCGAGGAAAAAATATCCGCTCCGCCATAAGCCTCCGTTGGAGGCGGGCAGGCAATCACGGGGGCGGATACAGATCCATCCACAAAGCCGGAGAGGGCGTTGGAGCGCCCTGCAATGGTGATGTATACCACCGGTCGGCTGCCGGATTCATATTCCCCCAGGATTTGCAGGGCGTGTTGGGGGGTCTTATGGGCGGATGCCACCCGGAGGACACTTTCCAGTCCCAGCTCATGGGCGGCTTCGGCAACCTTTTGGGCATGGGCTTCATCGGCGCGGGAGCCCATCAGGATGACAAGAAGGGGTGTGTTCATGGAATGCCTGCCTTTTCCAGGTTGGCGCGAAGGCGCTCATCCACGGGATATGCGCCGGGGAGAAAAGTTTCCCCGGTGAGAAGTTCATACAACTGGATGTATCGCTGGCTGACTGCCGCCCACAACGAATCCGGCATGGCGGGGATGGGTCCATCCCCCCGGTAGCCCCGTTCCGCATAGGCAAGCCGGATGAATTCCTTGTCAAAATTTTCCGGCTCCTCTCCGGCGGACAACCGGGCGGCATAACTTCCCGCTTTCCAGAAACGTGAGGAATCCGGTGTGTGGACTTCGTCAATTAACAAAACCGATCCATCCGGGGCACGCCCGAATTCGTACTTTGTGTCCACCAGGATCAAACCTGCCTGGGCTGCCGCCTGCTGGCCGCATTGAAAGAGTGCCAGGGCGGCTGCCTGCACTTCATCCCAGGTTGCTTGATCCAGGTACCTCTGTTCCACCACCTGGCGGCAGGTCAAGCGTTCATCGTGCCCGGTTGCTCCTCCCTTGGTTGTGGGGGTGATGATTGGGGCTGGCAGGGGTTCGTTTTTCTGCAATCCCTCCGGGAAGGTGTACCCGTAGATTTCCCTTTCCCCCAGCGCGTAGCGGTACCACAGAGCGGTGGATGTGACCCCCGTGATATATCCCCGGACAATCACTTCCACCGGGAAGGGGTTTGCCTCCACTGCCACCAGGGCATTGGGGTCGGGCAGGCTGAGGGCATGGTTGGCGATGATCTCCCTGGTTTGCGAAAACCACCAGGCGGAAAGCTGATTAAGGACCTGTCCCTTGAAAGGAACGGCAGCCAGGACGCGGTCAAAGGCGGAAAGCCGGTCGGTGGTGACCAGCAGGCGGCATTGACCGGGCAATGCGTAGCTTTCCCGAACCTTGCCGGTGGTTTTTCCCGGCAGGGGCAGGTCGGTTTCGTCAAAAGGCTGCTGCAGCAGGGCAAGAAGTTGATCTTCAGAAATCACTGGTTTTCCTCCTTATCCCAAGAACTGGCTGGCATAGGCAACCCCGTTGCGAAAGAGTGCCAGCCCGGTATGGCGCGCCTCCCCATGTGTCCAGCGGGGGTGTTGAATGTCGAAGATGTGATTTTCCGGGTGGGGCATCAAGCCAAGCACATTCCCGGCGGGGTTGCACACCCCGGCAATATCGGCGATGGATCCATTGGGATTGTGGGGATAATTACACCCTGCAGGGCTGCCGTCCTGGCGGGCATATACCAGGGCAACCTGTCCGGCGGCTGCCAGTGCTTCCGCCATCTGCGGATCCTGCAGCTGGAAGTTGCCCTCGCCGTGTGCTACCGGGCAATCGATTGGCTGCTCCAGCCCGCGCGTCCAGATGCAGGTCTGCGATACCGGCTGCAGTGTTACCCAGCGGCATTCAAAATAACCGCTCTGGTTGAACGTCAGGGTAGCCTGGATTGCACCGGTCGGGTCTATGGCGCCTGGCAGCAACCCCGTCTTGACCAGTGCCTGGAACCCGTTGCAGATTCCAATCACCGGTTTGCCGCTGGCAATGAACTCGCGGATGGGTCCGGCAAAATCATGCTGTAATTCCAGCGCCAGTAATTTTCCAGCGCCCAGGGCATCGGCATATGAGAATCCACCGGGTAATACCAGCATGTGGTAATCCTGCCAGCGGCGCTCCCCGGCGCGCAGGCGGGTCAGCGGGACCACCTCGGGGATGGCGCCTGCCATTTCCAACGCCTGGGCGGCGTCCAGGTCGCGGTTGGTGCCGGGGGCAAAGAGGATCAGGGCTCGGGGGGGCATGAGGGGGCGTTCTCCTGGAGGGGATGCTGGAATGCCTGTTGAAGGGAGGAGATGGCAAGATCTGCGATGCAATCTCCATTATCGAAGATGCAAAGATGATTATCATCGGTTACCTTCCCCACCCGCCTGCAGGGCAGATTGGAGAAGAGGGCTTCAAAATCGGGCACGTTGGGCTGGGGAATTTCAACCAGCAGGCAGCCGGTGGTTTCCCCAAACAGGATGCGGTGGATTTCCAGAGGCTGGAACCTGGAAATATCCAGTTCAAGCCCCAGCTGCCCGCCGATGCACATCTCTGCTGCGGCAACTGCCAGACCGCCTTCGCTGAGGTCATGACAGGCTGCCGCCAGCCGATTGAGGATGGCGGTGTGCAGTGCCCGGTACACCCCGCGGGTGATGGGATGCAGAGAGGGAACTCCTTCCATGACGGGTTGCCTGCCCGGTGGACAAACCAGGGCATAATGGCTGCCACCAAAAACGGGCGAGAAAGCACCCACCAGGTAGAGTACGTTTCCCGGCGATTTCAAGTTCATGCTGACTGCCAGGCAGGCATCTTCCATCTGCCCCAGTGCAGAGATTAGCAGGGTGGGGGGAATGGCGTGCCGTTGTCCATCCGAACCGAGGAATTCGTTATTAAAGGAATCCTTGCCGGAGATGAACGGCGCATTGTAATACACAGCTCCATCCAGGCAGCCGCGGGCAGCTTCCACCAGGTCGCCAAGGGTTTCCGGTCGCAGCGGGTCACCCCAGCAGAAATTATCCAGCAACGCCATACGCTCCGGGTCAGCGCCGGATGCCACGGTATTGCGAATGGCTTCATCAATTGCATTGACCGCCATCTGGTACGGGTCCAGTTTGCCATACTCCGGGTTCATTCCCGCGGCAATCACCAGCGCATGGGATCCCATGGTCCCTGCCGGGCGCAGGACCACCGCATCGGCAGGAGCATTTCCATCCCTGCCAGCCAGGGGTTTGAGCAGGGTGCCCCCCTGGATTTCGTGATCGTACAGGCGGATGATGCGCTCACGGGAAGCAATGTTGGGATGAGCCAGCAAAGCCAGCAGGCAGCTTGCCGGGTCTGGCTCGCTGAAAGGCTGCGGGGATTGCTGCCCTGCCGGGCAGGGTGGCGGTACCACCCGGGCAGCAAGGTTGCGCTGCGGCAATCCATGATGCAGGAAGTTGTTTTCCAGGTTGACCACAGGATTGTTTTCATACCAGACAATCATCCTGCCGGATTCTTCAAAAACACCAATTTGGGTCAATTCCACCAGGTAGCGGTCGCACAGCGTTTGCAGGGCGGGGAGTGCCTCGGGCGGGACTGCCAGCACCATTCGCTCCTGGGCTTCAGAAAGCCAGATTTCCCACGGTGCCAACCCGGGATACTTTAACGGAACGCGCTCCAGGTGGACGCATCCGCCCAGCGTGGAGGTCATTTCTCCCACTGCAGAGGAAAGTCCCCCGGCGCCGCAATCCGTGATGGCATGGTAAAGATGCTGGTCGCGCGCCAGCAGGATGACATCAATCAAGCCCTTTTCCACGATTGGGGCACCAATTTGCACCGAGGCTCCGGAGACTTCACCGGTCTGGGCATCCATGGTCATGGAGGAAAAGGTGGCACCCCGCAAGCCATCCCTGCCGGTTCTGCCGCCGAGTACAACAATCAGGTCACCCGGCTGGGGCTGACGCGGGTGTGCATCCCTGGGCGCAATTCCCAGGCAGCCGCAAAACACCAGCGGGTTGGCGGTATATCCAGGGTCAAACCAGACCGCCCCCGAAACTGTTGGCAAGCCAATCTTATTGCCGTAATCCTGGATGCCTGCCACCACGCCGGAAAGAATCCGGCGGGGGTGCAGCACACCCGCAGGAAGCGCCTGGATGGGGCTATCCTGTGGTCCAAAGCACAGGACATCGGTGGCAGCCACAGGTTTGGCGGACACTCCCAGGATGTCCCGGATCACTCCGCCTGTACCCGTGTTGGCTCCGCCAAATGGCTCAATCGCGGAAGGATGGTTATGGGTTTCCACCTTGAAGGAAACTGCATTGATGCCATCGTATTCCACCAATCCGGCGTTATCCACAAAAGCGGAAATCACCCAGGGCGCCCGGACGGTTTTGGTGGCAGCCCGGATGGTTTGGCGGAACAGGTTGGGGATGATTTCCGGCTCCGGGTGGTTTGCCCGTTCCACCTGGATGCGGGCATTGAATGTTTTATGCTTGCAATGCTCGCTCCATGTCTGGGCGATCATTTCAAATTCCACATCGGTCAGGTCACGATTTTCAGCCCGGCAGTACGCCTGGATGGCTTGCATTTCCACCAGGTCCAGGGCGGCACGCCGTTGACGGGAAAGTGCCAGCAAGCTGTCATTGTCCAGGCTGCGGATGGGGATGTTTTCCACCGTGTTGTTGGGGCGGGCTGGTGTGGGAAAGGATGGTTCAATTTCCCCCAGCGTATGATGCTGAATGACCGGGTTGGAAAGCAGTCGCTCCGCCAGGAGGCTGCGTTCCAGGGGTGTCAACTGCGCGCCTTGCAGTTCAAACCGCAAGCCGGTGGAGGCAGCCAGCACGCCGGGGATGCCCAGCACGTGGGCGGCGCGGACAACCTGCTCTGCCACCGGGTCCGTGACGCCAGGGCGGAGGGCAACTTCAACAATGAAAATTCCGTTTAAGATGCAATCCGCCGCTGACGGATTGCCAGCGGCGGGATGGGTATGCAGTACCTCCTGGGTGACCGGGTCGTGGAGGAGCCGGTCTGCCAGGGTTTGAATTTCCAGCGGGGTCAGGGTTCCCTGGATGAAGTAAAGGTCCAGGCAGCGGATGTGTTCCACGGCGGAAATGCCGAGTGCGTGGGCATCCTGCAGAAAACCAGTGGAACGGGGATCTTCCGGGGCGCGCGGGGCAACCAGGAAGCGGTGCACTTCATTGTCTTTGAAGCTGGATGGGGGCATGAAGTCCTCTAGACAAGTTGATCAACGGCATTATACCCGCCCCCTCCGGCAGGGTCAATCCTTGCGGGGTGCGATGAATGTCAGGACTTTTGCTTGACTTGTATCCAGCCGATGCCCGCCTGCCTTGCAGGAATGGCAGGTGTGTCCGGTTGGACCGGGTTAGTTGACCGGCAGTGGCTGGCAGCTCGGGCAAAAATAACATGCCCCGCCGAGGTACTGAATTTTCTCCACTTTACCGCCACATGACGGACAGGGGCGGCTGACAGCATTGTGATCCATCAGGCGCTGATAACCGCCCGGCTGGTTGAACAGGTCAGTCTCATCGTTTCGACCGCCCAGCCTTGCTGCTTCCCGGACGGTATTCACAATAGCGGCATACAATCGCCCGATCTCCACTTCATCCAACGCATCGACAGGGTGCCTGGGATGCAGGCGGGCAAGGAAGAGGATATCCTGGGTGATGGCATTGCCCAGCCCGGGGATGAGGGCATCCTGGGTGAGCAGTCCTTTGACGCTGCGCTTTTTTCCCCCGGCAATTTCCTGCACCAGGGCGGAGAAATATTCGGGAGTGAATTCCGGTTCCACCGGGGTGGGGCGCATGCCTTTGATGTACTGGCGCTGCAGTTCAGTACCTTTTTCGTATAACTCCATTGCCCCCCACATCTGCGTCATGGCGGAAAGTGCATCGCCGTCCGTGAAATGAATCAACAGGTGGTATTTTTCCGGCAGCGGTGTTCCGGCAGGGTGGTGGAGAATCCTGCCGCCGCATTCGCCAAATGTCAGCAGGTAGCCCGGTTCCAGCGGGATGAAGAGCCACTTGCCGCGGGTGTAGGCGGTGCCCACAAATTTTCCCTGTATGAGGGCGGCAAATTCCTCCGGTGTGCGGTTGTACCAGACAAACTTGTGCGGAGAATTGCCCAGGCTTCCGCTTTGCACGGTTTTTCCAGCCAGCACCTGGTTGACTTGCCTTGCCAGTGTCAGGAATTCCGGAAGCTCAAACATTGTTGTCTCACTGGAATATTATGAATGATATTGTAATCCTATTCCCATGTACCGTTTGAATAGTCCCACCGAACCTCAATATAGAGAGTGTTTGGGGGTGGCGATGGTATAAGTGAATAGGGAATGTACGGCTCACCAATTTCCCAATCTTTGGGATTGTCGCCGGATGGGGTATAGCGACATGTCTTTGTATGAAGGCTGGTTAGCTTGACAATTGCCTTGATTGGATAGTCTGGATGCCGATGATTATCTAGTACTCTCTTGCTACTTATATAGTCATCATCAATTATTACTCGAATTCTTGCTGGCCAGGGAGTTGGCACTCTCCATTTCGGGATATAAAATGCAAATACGGTATCATCCACAAGGATTTGCCACCGGAGCTTATTATCTGTTTCTTTTGAAGGATTCATAAGTGTCAATGTTTTCATTAGTGGAAATTTCCCTTCCAAAGTATCAGAGACTCAATTATTGAATTTGAAAATATCTATAACATAATGAATTATTGAATATGCATTGATTTACATGAATTAATTCCCTCGATGGGACGTTCGACCAAATCAGTGTGGGCCTGGAAGGATTCGAATATCATCCCTCGATGGGACGTTCGACCAAATCGTGGTGGGCCTGGAAGGATTCGAACCTTCGACCAAGCGGTTATGAGCCGCGCGCTCTGCCGCTGAGCTACAGGCCCCGAAGCGCAAATCGATTATAACATATCCGCCCCACCGTGATCAGCAGGTGTGCGGTACGGCAATGATGGCATCGGCTGCCTGCCCCGCGCCATTGACGGCGGGACGGGTGCGGCGCGGAGCCTCCAGCAGGGCGGGCAGCTGGTCCACCCAATCCCCTGTTTCCAGCCGGGTCTCTGGAATTTNNGGTCCACCCAATCCCCTGTTTCCAGCCGGGTTTCCGGAATTTCAAACCCCGCCAGCTCCTGCCGGATAAAGTCCGCCAACACGCCGGATTCGCGGAAGCGCTGCCGGGTGACAAAGGCAAACGGGATGCCGGCATGGTAGGCTTCCGCCAGGGTGCTGTAACCCACCTTGGCAACCACTGCATCCACTGCAAACATCAGGTCCGGGTGATAAAAACCGGAGCGGTGGGGCAGCAGCACCAGGTTCTTGCGCTGTTCCTGCTGCTCGCTGCCGCCGGGCACAATGAAGGTCAGGTGCTCCAGGCGGGTCAGGGTATCCAGGTAGTGGAAGGGAGCCGGGATGCCGCCCATGGTCAGCAGGATTGTGGGTGCATCAGCGGGAATGCCCAGCCGGGCGCGGGTCTCCTCCCGGCTGGCACGCGGCGTTCTGCTCACTGGCTCGAGGATTTCGGCATTTTCCCAGCGCTCACAGAACGGGCGGGCTTGCAGGTGATGTGTGGCGGAGGAAAACACCTCCCGCATGGGAGCCAGGAAGGGTTTCAATCCTGGTTCTGCGGGCAGGTAACCCTTGTAAATCCAGTCCCAGGTGAAGTTTTCCACCAACACCGAGGGGATCCCGGCAGTCTTTGCCGCAGCAATCCCCACTGGTGAAATGTCGCAGAGGGCAATCCGGCAGTCCAGCCGCTGCAGGGTGTAAGCCAGTGAATTTAACTGCATGGTGGTGAAGGGTATGAATTGCCCCAGCCGTTCCACCGTGGCGGGCAGGTCCTCCGTCAGCGGGGCATTCTGTACCAACCCGATGTCACTGACCGTGGGATGATAGCCGAACGGGAATGCCAATGACGCCTGGAAGAACCAGCGTGGCGCACCAGTGAAGATTTCCACCCGGATATCGGGGCGCTTTTCGTGCAGTGCGGTCAGAATAGCACTCGCGCGGGCGGCATGACCAAACCCGTGCGAGGAGATAAAGGCGGCAATGGCGCTCATGGGTTGGATTTTACACTATTTTTACAAAATGAACAAAATCCTCTGATGATTTGGGAACTTTCCCCGGCACAGCATCGTCTCAATCCTGAAATCAACCGCGAATACGCTTGATTTTTGACTCACTTTATATACAATGAAACTGCAGGTTTGTTGGAAAGGGAAGAAAGGAGTACCCATGTTTAAAAAAATGATTTTGATCCTGGTGATTGGCGCGGCAATCTTCTCGCTGGCGGGTTGCAACCTGCTGCAGAGAACACCCACCGCGGATCCCAACGCAGTCAGTACAATGGTCATGCAAACGGTCGCTGCCGAATTAACCCAGGCGGCGTTCAATACCGCTGTGGCGCAGCTCACACCGATCACCGGTGCCACCAATACACCTGTACCGGCGCCGGTCAATACCAATACGCCCATCATCGTGACTGCTGTGCCCACCGCCACATCCGTGCCGGTCACCGCCACGCCCCTCAAGCCCACTGCCACGCCCACATCCGCCTATGAGCGCACCGGCGGGGCATTCTCCGCCGCCTATCTCAGCACTCCGCCCAAGATGGATGGTGTCTGGGATGAATGGACCACCACCAAGTATCCTGCCCGTTCTGTTGTCTATGGCAGGGGTGATTGGTTGGATGCCGATGACCTGGAAGGTTCTTTCGCAGTTGGCTGGGATAACAACAATCTCTACGTTGCCTTCAAGATGATTGATGATGAATATGTGCAGAACGCCACCGGCGCCGACCTCTACAAGGGTGACAGCCTGGAAATCCTGATTGACACCAACCTGAATGCCGACTTCTCGGTGACAGAACTCAACAGCGATGATTACCAGATTGGCATTTCTCCTGGCAAGCCGGATGTGAACGGCACCCGCGAGGCTTATGTCTGGTATCCTGCTTCGGTTGCCGGTCCCCGCACCCAGATTCAGATTGCCTCCGCCCGCGGTGCTGGTGTGACCCGGATTGAGGTTGCCATCCCCTGGACGGTCCTGGGCATCACCCCCAGTTCTGGATTACGGCTCGGGTTTGTCGTCTCTGCCTCTGATAATGACAGTAAGGCAAACAATGTCCAGCAGAGCATGGTTTCCAGTGCATCCACCCGCAAGCTGACCGATACCAGTACCTGGGGCATTCTCACGCTCAAGTAACTCCCTGGTTACTGGATTTCTCCTGCGATCCCCCGGATTTCCCCTCCGGGGGATCCTTTGTTTCTATTTTGCTCCGGCGGGTGGTCGGAAGCGCACCGCCCACACCCCCGAACCGGGCTCCTCCAGGTGGGT
>MTKX01006953.1_pt1 | contig 11500 bp, 6 predicted proteins | sample 1042771 | NCBI WGS metagenome assembly MTKX01 (sample SAMN06212183, study PRJNA360534) | anaerobic digester metagenome | biome: Wastewater treatment plant; material: sludge; isolation source: anaerobic digester fed with sludge from wastewater treatment plant | place: Denmark: WWTP Randers ... | reverse complement strand
GGCGTAGTAGTACTTCTTCATCGTGCCGATGCTGCCTGTCCACTCCAGGTGGTTGCCCACAAAGGCGGTGGTGGTGCCATCCAGGATGCTCTTCACTCGCTCGCCATCTCCATTGTACACGAAGGTGGCAAGTACCCAGGGCAATCGCATTCTAGCCAGTGAAGAGGTGAATAAGGTAGTCATTGTTCCATGCTGCGACGAGACGCTTGTTTTTGATGCCCAATTTTTTGGAAAGGTCCTGTTTTAGCAGGTTCAAAGCGATGTGCCTCAAAACAGATAGGTTCTCAGGAGCATGATCTTTGCGCACTCGGCTTTCATCTTCGCGAAAGGCAATATCTAAAACCCAATGCAGGCTGTTTTCAATGCTCCAATGACCTCGAACGGCCTGGAGCATCTGTCTGGCGGGGGTTTTTAAGCTGGAGATGAAATAGCGATCATCCTGGCTTGTTCCTGTAGAGGTTTGGCGTTGGCAGCTGACTTTGACCAGAGAACGTAAACCCTTCCAATTTTCGAAACCTCGCAAATAATGGGTAAAATCTGGGTCGGTAATTGCCCAACACTCTCGCACTTCAATCCGTCCGTGGTTCTTATTCGCGGTTTCGGCATACGTGTGTTCAACATCAAAGAAACTCACTTCTATTGCCCCTGCGAAAAGCTCCCTTACGTCTTCGTAAAGATGCCCCTGGTTTTCTTTGAGAGCCAGAATATAATCGCCTCCCTTTTCAATTACTGTAGCTGCTATTTCTTGCTGGCAACCCATCGCATCGGTTGTGATGATGCACCCTGTGATGTCCAAAACCCGCAATAAATCGGGTATCGCTGTGATTTCGTTCGATTTCTCGTCTACTTTGACCTGTCCCAGCACCAGCCGGTTCTTCTGTGCCCAGGCGCTGACTATATGGATCGCCTCTTGACCGTTGGCGTGATCATGTGAGCGCCGAACCGTTTTCCCATCCACGGCAATCACTTGCCCCTTCGTTATTTCCATCACTTCTTGAACCCAGCTTAGAAAACTCGCCTCAAATGCCTTTGGATCTAGCCAACTGAATACCCGACCAAATGTGTCGTGTGACGGTATCCCATGTGGTAATTCCAAAAATCCTTTCAACCATTCCTCCTTTGCCTGCCCGTATGCCTCTATCCCGCTCCAATCATCTGCCCCACATATAATCCCGCAGATGGCTATCGTCAGTATGTCAATCAGTTTATGACGCTTGCCTGCTCCTCTTCGTTTATCTTCTAACCCTTGAAAATGTTCATGTAGATTACCTGGTATCCCTTTGCTCATGGCTATCCTCCGTTTTACCTTGAGGATACCCTATTTTTTAGAATGCGATTGCCCTGCCTTCTAAACCATCAACCATTACGCGTAATGAGCACCTTTGTTCTTTGTAATCTTCTAATAGCCTCAGCATGTGGGTCAGGATGTTGTGAGTATGCTCGTCCATCGCATCTCCTTTGCGCTTAATGCCCAGCTTTGATGACCGTTATTACGAAGTCACTCAAGGAATTGGGTCAATGTTTTACTCATCACATCGATCAATTTTGCCACCAGATTGTCCCAATCCTGCATATGAAGTTCATCAGTAAGGCGTATTGTTGCTTGACCAATATCAGAAACGCTTCTTCCATCTGACCAAGAAACCTCAACTTTTATACGTATAGAGTGTGTGTGTTCGGAAATTATTAATAATCCGTCTAAACTTTCTTCTGCTCTATCGCCATGTGGAAAGCAAGATATAAATCCGATTGTATCTTCCTCCCTCTTGATAAGACCAGAATTAATAATACAAGAAATATCTTGTTCTATTGATATTTCTTTCAGAGTCTTCTCAATGACACTTATAGTATTGGATATCGAATCATAGACCTTTTTTCTGGAATTAGACATACTCCCTCACTTAATTCCTTTATTCATAAGGTAAATTAATTCCTGGGTAAATTGATGAATCACTTCAGTGCCTCGTGTTGCAGCCCATTCCTGCAACCCCACTAATGTTGGAGGAGCGACTGTCACATGTCCAGGAGGATTGTTATCAAGAATAGCGGTAAGCCTCTGTAGCTTTGAAGCATCAATCGCTATATACTTCTCGGGATTCAGCTTATCGATGCTATTGAAAAAAGACAAACCGCCTCCAGGCAAATCGTCAACACCTGGCCTGGGAGTTAAGCTTGATGGTGTGCCGGTTGCATTTCGATAAATCATACCTGTAAACCGGTTAAATGCATTTGCAACACTTCTTACTTCATTCGTTGGATCCCCATCGGCGCTCAGCTGATTTCCGATCATGGTGCCAATGCCAAGATAGGCAACCAATGCCTGGGTGCCCACCATAGCACCGCCCATGCCAGTTCCCAAGATGCCGCCAACCCCAGTGTATAGCGCCACCTCGCCCGCACTGATGTTATACGAGAGTGCCTCCCAAAAGCATATTCCCTGGCCAAGGTTGCGAACCACCTGGGAGCCATAACCATAAATCGCGCCGCCTAACAGGCCGCCTAAAGCACCTACGATCAGGAAGGGGTTTTTCCCGCTTGGGTCGGTCAGCGTGGCCGGCTTGGCCGGGAGTATGTAACTGGCCTTCCTATGTAAAGTTGTAAAGGTGCTGAACTTAACGGTATACAGTATTAGCTTAAGTATTAGGTTTGCGAGGAGTGTACTTGTTATACAGGATCAAATCTTTGTAGGGGAAGGGGTATTCTCCTGTCTCAATGCGATGAACAACGTCATGTGGGTCCCATACCATCAAGTATTCCTTGGATTTGTATTCTTCCGGCAATTCTAGCCCAAGGCGTATGGATTTCTCGCCATCCCAGTAATACCAGATAGCGGCTTTCCCTGTCTTTTGGTCATATAGAGTTGATATAAATCCTGGATAACGAACCTCTTCTACTCTTTTTGATCCAATTTTCTTCCAATAACCTGTTCTGACAGCAGCAAATAATCCAGTAATAATCGGTGGAAATAGCGCTCCGGAATTTAGAATAATTTCCAACTCTGGCCTCACGAAATCAATATGCGCGAATACCTGTATGATTGGCCCCATTCTATTCCTAATTATGTATTGGGCATAAGCCAATTTTTGGTCCGCAAGCGGGATTTCTACGATATCACCAATCCGAATCACAATTTGCCTCCTGTTATTGACCAAGCGTCTTGAGAATATCCAGCCCACGCAAAATTGAGTCATTGTATAGTGGGTTGTTCGGAGATATGCTATTTATTTGATTACTAAGGTTTAACAACCCATATCTCTCGATCAGAACTTGTTCAACGGCTCTAGCATCTGCTCGACTAAGGTTTTCCAATCCTTGAATAGGCTCAATGACCCAGTTTCGAGTTCTCAGGTGCTCGCCCGCTCTTCGAACGAAATCATTAGTTATCCCTACATATTTTGTAACGCCATTCTGAACTACTTGATAAACGGTATTGACACCCGTGCGTATCTCATTCGTTGGATCCCCATCGGCGATCAGCGCAGTTCCAACAGTTGTGCCTGCTCCAAAATATGCAACCAAAGCCTGGACACCTATTATAGCGCTGCCCATGCCAGTTCCCAGGATGCCGCCAACGCCCGTGTACAGCGCCACTTCACCCGCGCTTATGTTGTACGATAGCGCATCCCAGAAACATAATCCCTGGCCAAGGTTGCGAACCACCTGGGAGCCATAACCGTAAATCGCCCCACCCAACAGGCCGCCCAGTCCACCTACGATCAGGAAGGGATTCTCTCCGCTTGGGTCGGTCAGTGTGGCCGGATCATTTAGTCCATAGATGTACGGGTTGAGGGTGGATGGCTGGTTCAGATACCCCGGGAACGGGTCTCTTGTGATGAACCGGCCCTGCTCCGGTGAGTAATACCTTGCCCGCAAGTACTGCAAGCCGGTGCCGTCCGTCCATTCCCCGGCAAAGCCATAAGGTGAAGAGCCAGACGATCCAACGGGATTGCCAAAGGGGTCGAAGGCCCAGGGGTCGCCCACCATGCCGGAGGCGTTGGCTACCTGGCGTACACTTCCCAGCCCGTCCGGCAGGAAGTAGCCCGTGCCGCTGGCGCTTTGCTGCGCGAGCCTGTCCAGGCCGTAGAGGTAGGTGTTGGCGCCATCGGACAGCACCTGCGAGAGGCCTCCGGCAAGGTCGAGGGCGTAGGTGGTGGTCTGCCCATTCGCAGTGGACTGGTAACGGTTGCCCAGCCCATCGTAGGCGAAGGAGAAACTCGAGCCTGCGCCGTTCACCGCCGTCAGGCGGTTGGCGGTGTCGTAGGTATAGCTGTTCACGCCGTCCGCGAGCAGGTTGCCGTTGTCGTCCCAGGTAACGGGAACGCCGTTTTCACAAGTGATCTGGTTGCCATTGATACAAAACAGGCGGTCGGCCGTGTCGTACTGGTAAGCCGTGGTCAGGCGGTCGGCCGTGTCGTACTGGTAAGCCGTGGTCAGGCTGCCGACCGTTTGCGTCAGGCGGTTGCCGGCCGGGTCGTAGCTGTAGGCGTAATCCTCGCCTGCGGTATAGGTGGCGCCGGTCAGGCGGTTGAGCGCATCATAGCTGTAATCGATGACCTGGATGGAGGAGGGTTCCTCGTTAAGGCCTCCCCCGCCGGTGGGCGGTGGGTAGGCTTCCTGGTAGTCGCTCCTGGCCGAGACGGGCGAAGTCTCCCCGCCGAACAGTCCGACCAGGAAGTCCCACAGGCCATGGAAGAGCGAAGTATCCCCCGCTTCGGGCGCAGGGTACGGCTCTAGCGACTCATCCGGCGCCAGGAATTCCTCTCCCCCCGGCGCAGGGTAGGCCTGCTCGGCGGTAAACCCTTCTTCTAGCCCTAGCCCTTCCAACTCTTCACCGCCGTTGGCGACCAGGGGCAGGTAGGCGAACTGCGGGTGAAGCAGCGTCTCCTCGGCGTGGTCGCGGCTGCCCACCGCGTTGTAGTGGTAATTGTAGCTGGCCAGGTTAAAACCGGCGTTCTTATGCGCCAGGTCGGTCAACTGGCCTAGGTAGTCGAAGGCATACTCGGTGGTAACGCCGTTCGCCAGGCTGGCGTGGGTGATGCGGCCGGAGTAGGCGTCATAGACGTAATCCACCCAGGGCTGCGCGCCTTCCAGCACGTGCTCCAATTGGTCGTCCGGCGTGTACTGGTAAGTGAGGCTGCGCCCGCCGGGGTAGGTCAGGCTGGTGCGCCGGCCGGCGTCGTCGTAGCCGTAGCCCACCACCTGGCTGAAGGGGTCCGTGACGGAGGTGATGCGCCCGGCGTCGTCGTAGCCCCAGGCCGTGTGCCCCAGGTCGTCGTCCATGCCGGTCAGGCGGCTCAGCGCGTCGTACCACAACTGCACGTCTTCGCTCACCCCGCCGGGGTAGTCGATGCTGTGCAAGCGGTCCACCCGGTCGTAATGGAAAGTGGTCGTGTTGCCGTTGGCATCCAGCACGGAGGTGCGGTTGCCGTTCGCGTCGTAGCCGTACTCGGTGACCTGCTGGCGCGCATCGGTGACGGTCCATAGGCGGCCGAGCGGGTCGTAGGCGTAGGCTGTGGTGTGGCCGTTGGCGTCCGTCAGCGCCGTCAACTGGCCCAGCTTGTTGTAGGTGTAGCCGGTGAGGACGTTGGTCTCCTCGTCCGGCGTCACGTTCTCCAGGTAGTTCTGCGTGACGGTCCACAGCAGCCCCAGTTCGTTGTATTCATACTTCGTCACCCGCCCCAGCCCGTCGGTGTGATCCAGCGTGTTACCGTAGGCGTCGTAGCTGACGCCGGACGAATGCCCCACGTTATCCGTGATGCCAATGACTCGATTCAAAAGGTCGTAGTGGTAGGTGAGGATGTAATCCGCGGGGTCGGTGGGGGTGTGCACGGTTGGCAGGGTGAGGGTCTTGACCGTGCCGTCCGGGTAGTAGGTGTACGTCTGGATGACGCGGCCGGTGGCGTCCTGCACCTGCATCAGACGACCGGTTCCCTGCGCTTCGTCATAGACGGACGTGGTGGTGTGACCCAGCGGGTCGGTGATGGTCTCGATCTGCCCGGNNCCAGGGAGGTAATCGAGGGTGACGAAGCGCGGGTTGCCGGCCAGGTCGTACTCGGTATGGGTCACGCGCCCCAGCGGGTCGGTCACGTCCGTGACGCGCCCGTACGCGTCGTAGGCAAAGTGCGTCTCCTGGTTCTCTGCATCGCGGGTGATGACCAACTGGCCGGAAGCATCGTACGTGAAGGTGGTGGTAAGGTTGAGGGCGTCGGTGACGGTCTTGACCAGCCCCACCGGCTGCGGGGCGTCCGCGGCAGTGGTGTAGGTGTACATCGTGGTGATGTCGCCCCATTCCAGCGTGTGGCGGGTCTGGTGGTCGAGCAGGCCGTCGACGTAGGTGTAATCGATCACCTGATCGCGCGGGTCGGTGGCCTGGGTCAGGTGATTTTCGGCATCGTAAACCATGCTGCTGGCGTAGCCTTCCACATCCTGGATGGCGGTCAGGGTGGCCCCGTCCGGGCTCCAGGTGGAGTGCATGGCGTTGCCCTCCGGATCGAGGATGCGACTCAAACGGAAGTTGGTGTCGTATTCCTTGAAGACTGTGTAACCTGCAGAATCGGTGTGGAAGATGTTGGCGCCGCGGGCGTCGTAGCCGTCCACCGATTGGCGGTCCAGCGCGTCGGTCAGGGTGCGGGTGCCGTCGCTGTTGTAGGTGATCTTGACGATGCGTTCGCCCAGGCCATTGAACTGTTCGTAGGCGCGTCCCTGCGCATCGTAGGCGTTGGTGAGGATGACCTGGTTGTTGGGGTCCTTGAGGATGGTCAGGCGGTGGGTCTCGTAGGTATACGTCCAGGTATAGCCGCGCGCGTCAGTGAAGGAAGTCAGGTCGCCGCTGCCGTCGTAGCCGAAGGAGACCTGGCGGCTGGTATGATCATTGATCGAGGACAGGCGGCCGCTCTGATAGTTGAACTGCAGGTAGCGCCCGCTGAGCGGTTCGCTGACCCGGTAGAGCTTGCCGGCAGCGTAGGAGTAATCGAAGCCGTAGCCGAGTTCGTTGCGCCAGATTTGTAGTTGCCCGCTTGCATCGAAGGTATACACGGATTGGTCGGCTGCGGTCAGGGTGTAGCTGCTTGTTCCCGGATCGTAGCTCAGGCTGGCCAGCACCCCGGCGTAAGGCGTGTAGGTCTGGTCGCCGTTGTCGGTAAACTGGTACTGGTTGAGCGTGTGCGCCTTGAACCAGACCTTTCCCGTTTCGAAGATCAGGCGCGTGTCCTGGTTGTGCGTCCAGCCGGCGCCCAGGTCGCTGGGGTACAGGCCGGTGTCGGTGGCGAGGGAGGCGTACGAGCGCTGGAAGGTCAGCGGGCCGGCGATGGTTTGCAGCGACAGATCGACCAGGCTGTAGTCGAAATTGCCCGTGCGCGTGTCGATGGGGTCGCCGGCGCTGGCGGTTGCGTCACAGGCGCTCACGGCGCATTCGCGGGGATCGCCCGAACCGTTTTTGGGAGAATTCTGAGACAGGCTGGAGCGATCGAGCAGCGTCGTGATTGGGTCGAGGCTCCAGGACCAGCCACAGGAAAAATCATAGACGCGGGTGGAATCAACCTCGCCGACCATGTCCATCGTAGCGAAAAGGTGAGCATCCAAATTTGGACTGGGGGAGATGTATGCCCCCGGCGCATACCCTGTAAGGTTGACAAAACATTTGCCTTCCATCCCCGTGCCGCAATCAACCAGGGTCTCTGCCGCCGGCGTAATGTAAAATGCCGTTCCATTTTTTACCGTTGCATGAATGGAGATATGGCGGCTGAAGTTAGTCCTCCAATCAACCGCGCAACTCAATGAAAAATAGACCGGCACCTGTGTGCAGCCCCAGCCGTCGCAGACCACCTTGATCGATTGGTTGGGTTCTTTCCCGTTGTAGCCATTACCCGAAATGTTGAATGAATTGGAAAGGAATGGTTTGATGTCTGGCTCGCACAATCCCAGGTCCGCTAATCCATCGCTAATGCTGCTGCATTTCAGATTGACGCCAACTGGAGCCGCCTGGGGTTCCTGATCGACCGTTGCCGCGCGTTTCTGTGGGACGGTCTGCTCTGGCGCGGTTGATGGCCCTTTCTGGACGGATGCTGAGCGATCCGACCTTCCAGAGGTAGCATGTACGGGCGTAACTGCCGTAAAGATCAACGAACTGATAATCACCAACGTCAAGAACCGCCGAATGTGCAGTTTGTGTCCGTGATGTGCCTGGTTGAGTTCCACTGTTTAGCCCTCGCTATCGCAATGTAGTATGAAAAATATTACCCACCTGTTACAGGTTTATTATATGCCTTGTTTTATTAATACTGCCCAGAATCCACAATCAAAATCATATTGCGCCACTCCCTAAAAAATCGGTTCTTTACAACGTATTACTTGGGAAGAGATTTTTCAATTATCGGGGTATGGAAATTTGCACCCATACACTGCCGGCTTCCCTACCATCGTCCAGAATAATCTTTCAACCGTATTCCACCAGATACCAGGCACTTCATACCACTTAGCATTTGCGACATCCTTAGGGATATCTGGATCTGGGGCGGTGCCTCGCGCAAGAGCTCCATCCGGATGGATGCCAACTTCGGTATAAACAAATGAATAAATTGGACCCAGGGCGGCTAAAGATAACATCATACCCCACCCGCACCGGGAAGGTTCAACCGTTTTTGCGGCATCTATCCGGTCAGCAACGAATTCGAAGTAGGTCATCCCTTTTGGAGCTTCAGGCACCTGCATAGGCTGGTTTCCCTTGTAGGCAACGAATAAAATACTGGAGCAAATCGCCAGGATGACAGTAGTTTTGACAACCCATCCAATCAACTTAAGAATCACTACGATGAATTTCATTATTAATTAGGGCTGGAAACCGCTTAGTCTTTAGCCTAGCGGAGTAAAGCCCTCATCCTTTCTGTATGTGTATGAGTAGCCATCGGGTTTGTGTAACAAACGGCAGTATATATAGCTAATGCCCTGTACTATTTGTGTGCCACACTGAATATCGAAATACCCACTCGACCTCACGGCGACACGGCCCACATAAGTGCCGACCTTTTTGCCTTTTGTAACAACCGCTCGAACGATTCCGCCAGTTTGGAAATCGAAAACTTTCTTTGCGCCTTTCGCTGATGTTCGTGGAAAGCCGAATTTGTTCATGCGACACATTTGGCGCGAACCATGCCCATACGACTTGATGCCGAGGCCATCTAAGCCGTTCGGCACAAAGATATTTTTACCAGCTTCACCAACGCACGCCGCGTCCAGCCAATGCGTTTTGGGGAGATTTTGTGAAATTCGGTTGTATTTTGTCCTGCCGCCCGTTCCACATTCAACAACAAAACCCCATGCCGATAACCTTCGCCATAATTCCCACCGTATTGAATTGACAGCGGCAGCATCTTTTAGCGGCAGCTTGGCCTTTTTCTGGATTTCCGGATGGCCGAATTCTACGGCGGATAGGTTGTTTTTGGCGCGGTTGCATGTCTCACACGCCAGTGTTAGGTTTGAAACTTGGTTTGACCCACCCCGCGACTTTGGAATGATGTGTTCGATTTCAAGCGGAACGCCAGTTTTCCCGCAGTAGGCACACTTTCGTCCCCATTTTTCGAGTAGATATTCACGGACTTCGTAGCCAACAAGCTTGCCTTGCTGATACTCAACCCCTGATATTTCAGGATTTTCTATCTTCTGAGTATCGAATTTGACCAGTTCCATTGAAATGGCAGTCAATGGCGTGTGCAACGCCAGCCTTCGCACCCAAGTCTCGATGTTCGCCAAACGACTTTCCAGACTTGGCGGCAACCAACCTTTTTGGCGATGACGATTATCAAATCGTGCAGGACGGTAGCGACAATGATGTGCCCTCCTCCCGCGTCTGATAGCTCTACGTGCAAGCAGGTTGTCTCGAATGACCTGTCCACGATGTTGAATTATCGCCGCCCAAACGACCTTGTGGTCACCTTCTCGAACTAAGGCCATTCCCGTTTGCTTGCTTCCGGGGTCAATCTTGACACAGTACTTGTGCGTCACAGATTCTTTCAGTGTTCGCTCCATGAGAATAATCGTAAATGGAAACCTACGGAACACCGCCGCTTGACCAGAACGCAAAAGCTTTCTTGCCCGTGCGGGATGGCAAGGGTCAAGTGGTTTTTTGTTCTGGTCTAGCACAAAAACATGTTGCATTTTCTTATGTCCTTTCCCTTACGGGTTGTACTCCCCTATCGGGGGTAAAGTTTGCCTCGCCAATGTTATCAGTCAGCACTTCCAGATGACACCGAACAAGACCCTTGTTCTTTTAATCATCCAGTTGCAGTGGTTGAGGCTGGCACGCACCCCAACGTGTGTTCTTTGACTCTCCTGACAACGTAGCCCCGTCAGCGTTACCGCTGGTGGCTGTGGCTGGTCAACATGGGCTTGGATTTTCCCAAGCCGCTAGGTCTTTAGCCTAGCAGTCGTTGACTTTCTCCTTCATTCTCTTTATCTGTCTGATACTGATCTTCTGGTCGGGCACCTTCTCGTAGGACCCGGTTATAACGAATCTCCTCGCGATACATTCGATCTAGTGCAACCTCAATCACATCGCTTTCACTCCGTCCCATAACGCTTGCCATCGCTCTTAATTGACTCACGCCTTCTGGGCTAATTCGAAAAGATCGTACTGGTTTGCTCGCAGAATTTGTTTTCGGCATGCTCGTATTCCTTATCGGTTAGGTTATTTATAATGTAATACTCTAGTATTGCTTTGTCAAGTTAATTTCCGCATTTTTCCTAATTTAGTCAAATATGGCCCCCTAGGATAGGTGCTTTCTTCTTGCTATGATTAGAGTCACAACCAAATATCTGTTCGGTCGCTGATAATCATCAGCTGTTCCAAAGAATCCTTGGAGCGACCATCAGCTTCTTCCCTATTTACACAATTTGCGTGCGTGTAAATAGGTGTTGAGATCTGAATGGTCGCTTTTGTTTTAACTAACTTTCAAACCCGTTAACCGGAAAAGGAGAAAAAATTGAAAGAAATACCAGTCTCAAAGCGCAATCTGATCATTGCCGTCATCCTGGCAGTTGTCATTGCTGTAGGTATCCTGGTGATCGAAAACTGGCCACTTCGTACGGAGCAGAGTTTAGCAGCATCAACCAACGAAGACGGTCTGGAGTCTACTGCAGCGGTCAATGCCATCGAGAAAGTCTTCCAGGTGAACTATCAGGAAGGAAAAGAAGCCTGGCTTGAGCGTATCTGCGAGGTAAGCACTCCCGCTGGATGCGAGCTGTTTTCGGCCGGCGCAGACCATATGTGGGAAAAATACGTGGATGCCAAATCTGTGGTCACAGCTGCCTCTCAGGCAGTAGAAAAAGTAGCAGACAATGGTTCCGAGCAAGTCTGGCAGATGACCATCACGCTATCTTCTCCCTTACCGGGTAGCAATAAAACCCAGGATACAGCATATGTTGTTCTCGTGAAAACAGAAAATGGTTGGAAGTTTGATCGTTTCCTGATGGAAGAAGAAATCAATGCCATTCTCGCTCGGGGAAA
>MTKX01024597.1_pt2 | contig 11505 bp, 10 predicted proteins | sample 1042771 | NCBI WGS metagenome assembly MTKX01 (sample SAMN06212183, study PRJNA360534) | anaerobic digester metagenome | biome: Wastewater treatment plant; material: sludge; isolation source: anaerobic digester fed with sludge from wastewater treatment plant | place: Denmark: WWTP Randers ... | reverse complement strand
GTACCGATTCTCGTAAAGTCTTCCTTCATTGATGGAGGAGGAACACTAGTATGCAAGGAGGTTTCAGATATGGAAAAGATGGAAGTTACAGGCGTTACATACAACAAAAATGAAGTGAAGATAACGGTCACAGGGGTACCAGATAAACCGGGCATTGCTGCACATTTATTCGGGGCCTTGTCCGATGCACATATCGTTGTTGATGTAATAGTGCAAAACGTAAGTCGTGACAACCTTGCCGATATAAGCTTTACTGTTGCAAAAACGGACGGCAGAAAGGCATTTAAGGTTATGGAAGATGCTGTCAGGGCATTAGGTAAAGGCAGTGTGTCAATAAATGAAGATATAGCGAAGGTATCAATAGTAGGTCTTGGCATGAGATCGCATTTTGGTGTAGCATCAAAGATGTTTTCCGTGCTTTCGGAAGAAGGTATTAACATCATGGCAATAACTACCTCAGAAATCAAAATCTCATGTGTTGTTGAAAAAAAATACGGAGAACTTGCCGTAAGGGTTCTTCATAGTACTTTTGGACTTGACTCAGAAGCAGTTATCGAAGAAAAATGAAGATTGAATTCTATGATACTACCTTAAGAGATGGTGCCCAGTCAGAGGATATAGCCTTTTCCTTAAATGACAAACTGAGGATCACCGAAAAGTTAGATGAATTTGGCATACATTTTATCGAGGGTGGCTGGCCAGGTTCGAACCCAAAGGACCTTCTTTATTTTAAAGAGGTCAAAAGACTTATGCTCAAAAATGCAAAGATTGTTGCATTCAGCAGTACAATAAAGCCCAATACAAGACCTGAAGAAGATGAGATTCTAAAGGCAGTTTTCGAGGCCGACACTGAATACGTCACTATAGTTGGCAAAAGCTGGGATTTACATGTAAGAGATGCCCTGAAGGTCGGCTTTGACACCAATCTGGAGATGATAGAAAAAACAATATCCTATTTGAAGAAACATGACAAAACTGTCTTTTTTGATGCTGAACATTTTTTTGATGGCTATAAAAGAAACACACCTTATGCAAACCAGGTTATAAGGGTTGCAGCAGATGCTGGTGCTGATGTTGTCGTATTGTGTGATACAAACGGCGGAAGCATGCCTTTCGAGATAGAAAACATCATCAAAGAGGTCAGAAAGGAGATAGGCACAAAACTCGGGATACATACACATAATGATTCCGAGTTAGGCGTTGCAAATACATTAGTGGCTGTAAACGCAGGATGCAGACATGTGCAGGGCACTATAAACGGATATGGTGAACGCTGTGGAAATGCAAATCTTTGCTCTATCATACCATCCCTTATCCTTAAAATGGGTTACGAGGGTATTGAAAGGGATAAACTGAAGCATTTGAGGGGGTTGAGCCTTTTTGTAGATGAAATGGCAAACCTGATGCCCGATAAGCACCGACCTTTTGTTGGCGAAAGCGCATTCGCGCATAAAGGTGGTATCCATGTAAGTGCTATAAGAAAAAATCCTGAAACATACGAACACATCAAGCCTGACACAGTAGGAAATATTCAACGCATCCTTGTGTCAGACCTTTCAGGGGAAAGCAGCATTATCCAAAAGGCCGAAGAATTCAACATCGATATAGCTAAAGATAAAAAGCTCGCAAAAGATGTGCTCAAAAAGGTTAAAGAACTCGAGATGTATGGATATCAGTTCGAAGGGGCCGAAGGCTCCCTCGAACTTCTTATAAAGAAATCTATAGGCATACATAAAAAATATTTTGACTTGATCGGTTTCAAGGTAATTGTCGAGAAAAAAGAAAAAAACCACCCGGTGTCCGAGGCAACCATCATGGTAAGGGTTGACAACACAATAGAACATACCGCCGCTCTTGGCAAAGGACCTGTGAATGCGCTTGATAGTGCACTCAGAAAAGCCCTGTATAAATTCTTTCCGGAACTCAAGGAGATGGATCTTGTGGATTACAAAGTAAGGGTATTGTCTACAAAGGACGGAACAGAGGCAGTTACGAGGGTACTCATAGAAAGCAGCGACGGTAAACATTCTTGGAGTACGGTTGGTGTGTCGGAAAATATCATTGAGGCAAGCTGGCAGGCACTTGTCGACGGAATCGACTACAAGTTGTTAATTGAAGAAGAAAAGAGAAAGGTAAAAGGCGGTACAATCCAATAGCTCATGATTCAAGGTAAAGCCCTTAAGAAAGTTGCTATCAAGATTCGATCAAGAACAAACCCCATAGCTGTAGGTTTGGACTGCAAAAAATTTAAGAAACATTAAAGGTGTGGAAAATTTGAAAAGACTATTGAATATTATCGATGCAACAAAAGAATTGAATATTCTCCGTTCATTGGAAACATATCGAAAACCTTTCAAGATTGTTGGCACTTACAGGCTCATTGATGACGGAGTGAGACCTGAGGCAACAGTCATAATAAAAACTGACAACAGCGAAACCCATGAGGCATCGACAGGCGTGGGACCAGTTGACGCATTAGCAAATGTATTAAAAAAATCCCTCTCATCGATCTTTCCGGTAATTCAGGGTATAAAACTCGTTGATTACTCGGCGCGTGTCCACGATGCTAAGTCTGGAACCTCTGCCAAAGTGGAGGTAGCGATCGTGTTTACTGATGGCACAACAATATGGAGTGTTACAGAAATAGCCGAGAACATCAATATGGCATCCTTTTTGGCGCTTGTCGACGGGTTCGAATACGCGGTGTTATCAAAAAATATTAACGAATGATTACAAAAGACCCCTTAAGTTACAATAGATGAAGGCAACATGAATAATGATTTCGCCGAAATGCCGTTTCCCTCCTGGCCCTGCTGCGCTTTTTTATGCTTGCAAGCTTCACTTCCATTCAATCTTTGAACTTATCACTGGGCTTCGGACAAATAAAATTGGCCTAAACGCAGATCGGTCGCACATGATACATCTCATCTTATCGGCAGGGTTCCCAAGTAAGCTTGGATCCACAAGATGATTATGCCTGCCGTTTCATGCCATCAATAGCCACCTGCATGTTCATAAACTTTTTAACAAGATGTTCACAATCTGTTCCCCAAAACATGTTTTTCGACCCATCCTGCCAACATTCCATGGATGCCCAATAATATAAGCGTTGATCCCAGACTTTGCAAAATATAAAGCCTGTTGAAAATCATCCTCAACTATGCATATACTATTTCCAAAACAATATGTTTTTCAAGGTGTTTAACAAAATGAATTCCGTCATACGGTATATGATGCCGTTTTAATCATTGAAGGGTAGCCAACCAACCGCTTTTCAGTATGAAAAACACAAACAAATTGTCATGTTCCATGTTATCATGATGCGGGTTTGGGATTGCCACGCTCCCCCAAGATCACTTGCAATGACACGGCAAAGCGGCCAGGCCGTATTCAAGCCAATCTAATTTTTTCGAAGCCCAGTGGCTAGTCAGAAGATTGAACGGAATCAAAATGTTATCAGGGTAAACCGCTCGGAGCATACAACTGAAAGCGAGATCTGGACAACCAGAATTGATCAACAAGTTGTAACAACCCCGGTTGGTTGAATTGCCTTGACGATGGCCTTTACAATGTTTATATTTTTCACAAAAAGATTTACAGAAGTATGGAGGTTCAAAAAATGCCTATTTACGAGTATATATGTTCAGACTGTGGTAAAAGGTTCGAAATATTTCAAAGAATCAGCGATAACCCATTAAGGGAATGCAAGTTTTGCAAGGGCAAACTAAACAAATTAATTTCAAATTGTTCTTTTCAGCTTAAGGGAACAGGGTGGTATGCTACAGATTATAAAAAACCATTAGACACAACCGGAAAAAGCCATCACTCTGATAATGGTAAAAGTGATGCAGACAAAACAGAGACAAAAACAGATGTTGCCGCCACTACAGACTCATCAGAAACAAAGACCGAGGCAAAGACCGAGGCAAAGACCGAAACTAAAACAGAATCTAAAAGCGCCTAACTAAACGGAGGAGACAATGAACGTAGGAGACAAAGTCAAATTTACTTTTGCGAAAAAAGAGATGGAAGGACAGGTAACAAAGATATGTCAGAAAAACGTCTATTTAAAGGCAGACTTCCCGAAAGACAAAGGAAAGATTGTTAAGAGAAAGATAAAAGACATCAAAGAATAGGGTTTCAGGGGCCACGTGAACCACTCGGATGCTCAACCCCTTGGATCCCTGGCTCCTATTTCTAAATGTAGTAGCCCTGAATGGCCTTCACCCGAAGGCCTCCTTTTTTCATCCTTTCAATGGCACATACAACAAGTGTCCACCTGACAAGGTTGTTGCATATAGCACCCTTATACAGCACTGTATATGCACAATCGTTTCCCCATGCATGCCCGTACACATATACCGCATATATGATGACCGATGTTCCTTTTGTTTTTTAAGTACGTCAGCATATCGTAACATGCCATATGATTAAATTCTGATGGTTCATTACTAATCGCACCCGCCGGGCATTTATCAATACAATTTGTGCACTTACCACAATTTGTGTTGAGTACCGTATCGGCAATAAGCGGCATATCCGTCAAAACAGTATTGTACCTAACATGAGAACCAAAAATAGGGTGCACGAGCAGATTGTTTCTACCGATCCAACCCAAACCGGAAGCAACGCCTATATGTTTGTGCGAAATATGCCCCTTCTGATTTTTCCAATCAATTAGTTGTGATGCCGCAAAAGGCAGTGCTATATGACCCCTTTTTTCAATCTCCCTCGATAAAAGATAACCGAGCATGTCGAGTCTATAATTTAACTGTCGGTAATGATGCAAATACAAAAGATGCGGTCCGTCGATGATTGTATCAAGAACACCTTTCGCCAATACAAGGCCTAATGATATAGCAAACGGTAACCTCTCTTTTAGCGCATCATCGAGTCCCAAAATTTCCCTGCCATAAAGTGACATATCACCAATACCGTAAACATCCACACCCTGAGATACAAGCCACTCAGTAACAAACCTTTTATTCTCTTCCATATTATTCATCGCAAAACGTTCCTTGATCAGCAAAAGAATTAATCAACATAGATATTTACACATACCCCCCATCAGCAAAAAGATGGAAATACGATTAAATTACAATATCCAGATCACAAAAACAAAACCAAAAGGCGTCAGTTTTTTATTATCTGTTACAAAGTCTTTAAAATTGTCTGTTTACCTCAAAATTCCTGTCTTTTTAAAATGGATCATGAGTGCAGTTATTGCTGCAGGTGTTACCCCAGGAATCCGGGATGCCTGTCCTAAGGTAAAGGGCTTAACCTTTGTAAATCGCTCGACAATCTCATTTGAAATACCAGAGATATCCCTGTAAACAAGGTCAGGAGGAATCCTTATGTCCTCGAGTCTTTTCGTTCTCTTTACCATTTCATTTTGTCTTTCGATGTAGCCCCTATATTTTACATTTAATTCCACCTGATAGGCTACATCTTCCTCTATATCATTTAATCTTGGATCAATCGATATCAACTCCGCAATTTTCACATCTGGTTTCTGAAGTAGTTCTTCAAGGGTTAGAGGGTTCTTTATGGCATCAAAACCAAGATTTTTCAATGTCTGATTTGTTTCCTTCATCGGTTTCAGCCTTACTGACCTCAGCAATCCATGCGTCTTCTCGATCTTTTGTCTCTTTTCGACCAGCTTGTCGTATCTTTTTCTATCGACAATGCCTATTTGATAACCCTTTTCCGTGAGTCTCAAATCTGCGTTATCCTCCCTTAAAAACAATCTGTGTTCAGCCCTCGATGTAAACATCCTGTATGGTTCATCGACCCCTCTCGTTACAAGGTCGTCAATCAAAACACCAATGTATGCCTCATCTCTTTTCAAAAAAAATATATCTTCCCCGCGAACCTTACGAACTGCATTAATGCCTGCCATGATGCCCTGGGCCGCAGCCTCCTCGTAACCGGTCGTTCCATTTATCTGGCCTGCAAAATAGAGGTTTTTTATGAGTTTTGTCTCCAGGCTTGGATAAAGTTGCGTAGGGTATGCAAAATCGTATTCTATGCCATACCCAGGTCTTGTAATCTCGACATACTCAAGGCCAGGGATTGTTCTCAACATTTTTATCTGTATGTCAAGTGGCAGGCTCGTAAAAAGCCCGTTAGGGTAATATTCCACAGTGTCAAGCCCTTCAGGCTCAATAAATATTCGATGTCTCTCTTTTTCTTTGAAACGCATTATCTTGTCTTCTATGGATGGGCAATATCTTACACCTGTCCCTTTGATTTTTCCTGTATATAGAGGTGATCGGTCAAAACCTGATTTTATCGCTTCGTGTGTATAGCTGTTTGTATATCCGAGATAGCATGGCACGCGCTGGTTGTTTATCGACGAGGTGAGAAAAGAAAATGGCTTTGGCGGATCATCGCTATATTGGGGCTCAAGTTTTGAAAAATCTATCGTCTTTCCATCAAGCCTTGGGCAGGTTCCTGTCTTTAACCGCCCCATATCAAAGCCCAATTCCTTTAAACAAAAAGACAGTCCAACCGAGGGTGCATCCCCCATTCTACCGGCTTCAAAGTGCTCAAGTCCAATATGTATCAGACCCCTTAGGAATGTCCCTGTAGTTACTATAACGCTTTTTCCCTGAAATCTTTCGTCCCACTGCATTTCAACGCCCAAAACGATACCGTTATCGACAATGATCTTTTCCACTATGCCCTGTCTTATATAAAGATTCTTTTGACGTTCGAGTACATGTTTCATCCTGATCGCATACTTGATCTTGTCAGCCTGTATACGTGTTGGTCGAACGGCAGGCCCTTTTTTCATGTTTAACACCCTGAACTGGATGCCTGTTGCATCGATGTTTTTAGCCATCTCGCCACCTAAGGCATCAATCTCTTTAACAAGGTGTCCTTTCCCCAAACCCCCTATGGCAGGGTTGCAGGACATGAATGCAATGTGGTCGAGATTGGTTGTCAAAAGAAGTGTCTTTGCCTGCATACGTGCAGCAGCAAGAGCAGCTTCACACCCGGCATGGCCAGCACCGATTACTATGACGTCAAACTTATCCATTAGTTTCTTTTATATGAAAATGACCCTTTAGCTTATCAGAAAAACAAGGTTTTTTCCACACACTGTAATAATTGAGCTACCGTTATCCTTTTGTGATAGAAAAGATAACCTCAAACATATACCAAATGCGATCTGGAACAATTATTTATTTTACGGTTTTTGTGATATAATGACCCAAAACCTCCATGTCATATTAGATATTTTTATATATTTTGATAACATTCCGTGATAATTCATATTCAGCATTCCTAAAAGGCAATAACCATTTGGACTATATACACATCAGAGATGGATTGGGTTTGATAGGGATACGAATTCGCATAGAGATGCCGATACCCAAACCCTGATGGCACGCGAGGCAAAGATGAGAAAGAATGAAATACTTTTCTTTTATGCGCTTCGCAACAAAAAAAATCTCTAACCGCTGCATTTTCGGGGGACAAGGCAAAGAACGGATAAATCAAAACAGTTGAAAAACAATTTTATTAAAACGCGGAGGTATAAGCGATATGACAATGAAAGAGACATCAACAATAATCTGTTTAATGATTTTGGCTGCGTCGATTTTTTCTTCATGTAGTACGCAATACGCTGTCTATTCAAAAGAAATGTTTTTAGGTAAAATACTTTTCCAGGACAAAGAATTTGAAAAGGCAAAGGAATATTTCATCAGGGCATCACAGGCACAACAGGATTCAGCATCATTTGCTCTTCTCGGCTCAACATATTACAAAACAGGTGACATGGCAAACGCCGAACTTTCCATCTTAGGGGCAGAAAAAATTGACAGGAACAGTTATTACCGCTTAAGAATTTTTGGCTATAAATCACTTTTAATGCTCAGAAAAAATAAATCGGAAGGTTTTGACGCACTCAGACAGTATGTTTTATTTTTAAAGGCATTAAACCTGCCTTTCGATACGCATGACATGAATCTGATGATAGATACAAAAAGAGTTGACATTGGTANNGAGTTGACATTGGTATACTCGAAACAAAAATAGAAGAACAATCAATATGGTATGAAAACGAAATGGAAAGGTTCAATGCGGGTGAACCTTGTTATTTTACTGAAAAACTGGATCGCGCGATGTAAATACTTATATGCTTATAATCAAATATCAGGTTATAAAATGGGCGCCCCTGCTTTTTCTGTTTGTTAATGCAGCCTTTGCCACAACCAAGGCAGTGCTTATGCCGTTTCTAAGACTTAAAATCCTTGGTGTCAGATGACTTTTTCTATAGAAGTCATATATCCTGTTTGACAGATATTGAAGATCAGCCGTTGCACGTTCAAGTCTTTTGACCGTCCGTATGATACCGACATAGTTCCACATAGTTGACCTGATATTTAACCAATCCTGGTGAATTAGCGCCGGATCCGCCTCTTCCTCGTTGTCAGGGTATATCCATGCTGGTACGTCGGACTCTTTATATGATTTTTTATTTTCAAAATTGGCAGCTATGTTTCTGGCTGCCCTGACTCCCCACACAAGCCCCTCCAAAAGGGACGTAGATGCAAGCCTGTTTGCACCATGAACACCCGTTGCAGAGACCTCCCCAATGGCATAAAGATTCTTGATAGAGGTCTGCCCCCATTTATTTACGTGAATGCCGCCACAGCTATAATGTGCAGCAGGCACCACAGGGATAGGTGTTTTAGAGATATCTATACCAAGAGAGAGGCATTTCTCGTAAATCGCAGGGAAGCGTTTTTTTACATCAACATCTCCGTAATTGGCCATGTCAAGATAGACATAGGAATCACCCCTCCTGATAAGTTCTTCGTAAATTGCCCTCGACACTTCTTCTCTTGGGGCAAGATNNGGCAAGATCGCCCAATGGAGAATAGGTCTCCATGAAGGTCTTTCCGTCTTTTGTTGTAAGCCTTGCGCCTTCTCCCCGAAGTGCCTCTGAAATAAGAAAGGCGTCGGCATCTTTATGGAAAAGGGCTGTAGGATGAAATTGGACGTACTCCATATTGATGAGTCTTGCAAGACTTCTCGAGGCAAGGGCAAAACCATCGCCCGTTGCACAACGAGGATTTGTCGTGTGAAGATAAATCCTGCCAAGTCCACCTGTTGCAAGTACTGTATAGGATGAAAATATCCTCTCAACCTTTTCGTTTTCATTGTTCAGAACGTAGCACCCTATACATTGGGGTTCCATGTACAGCGATAATGGGTTTGTTGAATGATGTGGCAAGGCAAGGAGATCTATAGCAGTGTAATTCGTAAAAATACGTATATTTTTCATCTCCTTCACCTTTTTTTCAAGCGAGGTTTCTATCGCCATACCAGTTGTGTCCATACAGTGAAGGATTCTGCGACGAGAATGGCTACCTTCTTGGGCATATTCAAAATAGCCGCCTTCAGAGCGTCTAAACGGCACGCCTATTTTTTTAACGAGAAAATGCTCAACAAGTATAGGCCCTTCATGTGCAAGTATCTTAACAGCCTCGGGGTTGGATATGCCGTCACCGGCAGAAATAATGTCGTTGATTAAAAGGTCGGGTGAGTCGTCTTCGCCAAGGCATACGATACCGCCTTGAGCATAATTTGTATTAGATTCCTTTAGATCGTTCTCTTTTGTTATAACAATTACATCGAGGCCAAGGTCTGCTGCAGTTATGGCAGCGGCAAGACCTGCAATACCAGAACCTATTATAAGTATATGACAATAATGTTTTTGGTCATTCATTTTATTCAATCTCCAACATTTTATTAAGGGCAGTTCTGGCATCGTCTTTAATATTTCCCTGTATGCTAACTACACCCACAGGGCTTTTATTGTATATGCCTTCAAGGGTTAATAAAAGCTTGGGATAGTCGATTATTGCCATACTATTGCACCTTGACTCTTTAAGAGGCAGTATAGTCTTGTCAGGGTTTTCGTTTTTCAATCTATTTACGAGGTTCCACTCCGTTCCTATCGCCCAGATCGAGCCTTCTGGTGAGTTTTCAACCGTTTTTTTGATGAGGCTTGTCGAACCGACGACGTCTGACCGTTGGCATACGATTGGCGCACACTCCGGATGAACAGCGATCTTTATGTCTTTGTATNNATCATTTATATACCTTACATCTTTTCTTTTAGTGGCTTCACGTGCCAATTGCAGAGAATCTCCAACAAAATCCGCTGATTTGACTATATCGTCATGCTGATAGAAATGGGCTAAAATCAATAGATCACCTTTTGAATCAGCCTTTAAAGCCCTTATTTTTTCAGATATCTCTTCGATATTCTTTGGTATTTTTGAATCCATAATGGATTATTCCCTCAGCAATAAACTTAAATCCAATGACTTATATGAATGGGTGATAAGACCAACCGAGATAAAATCAACACCTGTTTTCGCTACATCACGCACACGCTCGAGCGTCATATTCCCCGACGCCTCAAGAGGAATTCTGCCCCTTACGAATTCAACCCCCTTTGCAATTTCATCGATAGTCCAGTTATCAAGCATAATTCTGTCAACCTGTTCTTCAATCGCTTTTTTAAGTTCGTCCATGTTTTTTACTTCGATTTCAATGGGGACATTGCTGGAATCTTTTATCTTTTTGACAGCATTTCTTATGGAACCTGCCGCTGTGATATGGTTTTCTTTAATAAGTGCCATCTCGGAAAGATTCGTCCGGTGATTGTATCCACCGCCTATTCTAACAGCGTACCTTTCAAATAAACGTAGGCCTGGCGTTGNNAGGCCTGGCGTTGTCTTTCGTGTATCAAGAATACGGGCTTTCGTGCCGACGACTGCATTGACGAATGCCCTTGTTGTCGAAGCTATACCTGAGAGACGTTGCATTATGTTAAGCGCCAAACGCTCCCCTGTTAAGATTGCCCTGGTTTTGCCCTTTATCATGGTGATTTTCTCGCCTGATTTTACATGGTCTCCATCCTTTTTTATTTCTATGTATTCGATATGTTCATCAAGGAACTTGAAAACATCACAGGCAAAAACCTGTCCGGCTATTATACCGTCGGCTTTGGCGATAATTACTGCCTCCGAAGCACTGTCATACGGTACAATCGAGTCCGTTGTAACATCTCCTATACCCAAATCTTCATGAAGGAACCGTTCTATCAATTCATTCATTATGTGGTTATTATATTTTGAACCAAAAGACAAGTCAATGAAAGATATGAGAAATTCAACACATGATTACAAGTAGACTAAAAACATTTATAGACATTGGATTGTCAATCTTACATGAAAAACTTTTCTGGGTTCATGATGTTGTTCGGGTCCAAAAGTGTTTTTATATTTTTCATCAACGCAAGCCCTTCTCCGTGCTCGATTGGAAGGAATCTGCGTTTACCTATTCCTACACCATGTTCACCTGTGCATGTCCCTTCAAATTCAATGGCTTTTAGCACGATGTTCCTGTTTGCCTTTTCGATTAACACCCATCTTTCAATATCGTCCGGGTTTCCCATAACAACTACATGAACATTTCCAT
>MTKX01012606.1_pt2 | contig 11507 bp, 10 predicted proteins | sample 1042771 | NCBI WGS metagenome assembly MTKX01 (sample SAMN06212183, study PRJNA360534) | anaerobic digester metagenome | biome: Wastewater treatment plant; material: sludge; isolation source: anaerobic digester fed with sludge from wastewater treatment plant | place: Denmark: WWTP Randers ... | reverse complement strand
TCTCTGACATCCTCAAACCGATTTTATGTCCAGACCTCATCCGGTCTGGATGCCGTGGGAGGATGTGGCTATGGCCGGTCTCTTCCCCTGTGGGCGGACATAAGAACAAGCGGGAACTTCTTTGTGTATGAATGGTATCCGGGACAGTCCAAGCCCTATGTGCATTATCTGGGCTGGACGGGCAAGGGATGGAAGAAGGGCTGGTTTGGGGGAGATGTGCCGGGGTGGCATATCCTCTGCTATAATAGCGGCATGTGGTCCAACTACGTCTACATCTATGTCTATCCTCCCTCTGGTCCATCAGGATATGGCAGGTCGGATGAGGTCTATGAAAGCCGGTCTGCTGCATACCCCTCGGGGATCACTCCTCCCAGTCCGGTTGGAGAGGGATTGGTTATGCCCGACTATAACCTGTACCCTCCTGCCAGTCAGACCCAGGCGGGGGCTACCTTTGTCCGCTCAACGCAGATATCAGCCGGTGTCATCAGCAGCTCTCCATATGGCGCGCTGCAGCCTGCCTCATTTGCTTCTATGGACGGAGCACCGGCCGGATATATGGCTGGAGGCTATAAGGCGGTATATCCCCGTCCATCTGTATACAAATGCAATGAGTATTATGTTCAGATGTGTCCGGGAGAGCTGGACACTGTGGCCGGGGTATTTTGCGGGGAGTGGCTTGCTCTCTGGTCCAAGATAAGCCGCTCCGGGGATTACTGGTCGTTCGAATGGAAGATATGCGGCAGCAAAGGCAGCAGCTTCTGCTCTCCCGATGTCAGAGACTTCGGGCACAAAGGGAAAGGATGGCATCAGACCTGGTTTAAGGGAGACGATCTCGGCTGGCATATACTCAGCTACCACTGCAAAGACTGGTCTAACTATGTCTACATCTATGTCTGGCCAGATGATTGATTTTGCCTGACATGATGGGCATGTGGAGAAGGAGGAAGATCCAGCCTATCCTCCTTCCACCTCGGATCTTTTTCGAATCGGAGATCCTTGTGCCTTTTAGAAATGAGCGAATCAATCCTATTAATCTGAGGCATCTTCTTGCGAGATAGGCCAAGAGGTCGTGAATCACATCTGACCTTCCCGGCTGGGAGATTAAGCCTACTGCCCCGCCCTGGGGGAGGCATTTCTTCACTGCCTTCCCGGCGTCATTTTCCTGGCCATAGAGATCATGCAGCTCTGCCCCCAGGCGGGCCCGCTCGCTAACAGTCTCGTGGAAGCTCTAGAGCGAGCCATCCTCGAAATAGCTGAGAAATTGGAGATCGCAGCTTTCCGATTCATTGATTATAGTTCGCTAAATATTTCAAGAAATTGGTTTCTCGATATGCCTGCCTGTCTTAAAACCAACTGAAGCGTGGAACTCTTGATCTCTTTATGATTCGGCAGTGTTAAAGGCGTTTGAGTTCCATCTGGATTTGCCCTGATCATGGAAATATGGTTGCCTTCCCGGACCACCTCAAATCCCAGGGCTTCCAGGGCTTTGATAACCTTTGCAATAGGAGCATCTCTGGGAAATTTCGTCACACTACCACTTCTGCCAGGAAGGTCTCCCTGATTTCATTTGCTTCAAAGACCTCTCTGCCAAAGGTTTCAATGTGAAACTGGATGGCGGATTTCACATCGGCAAGGGCTTCTTCATAGGTGTCGCCCTCACCCACCACAATGCCTTTAATGCCAACTGGATAGGCGACATAGCCATCAAAATGCTTTTCTATAATTATTTTCACTGGCTGCATCCCTTATCAGAAGGCTGTTCTCGAAAATAAATCTATGCCCGGAGGCCTGCCACAATTTGGCCCACCTGCCTGCAATCAGGGGAGCCTATCGGTTATACTTCGACTTCCAGAGATGTCAAGCTGAGGGATCTTGATTGAGGGACCTCTTCGCCGTTATCCAGCCGGTCCTGCACGTGAAGAAAAATTGCGTCCCGTATATTTTCGATCGCTTCCTCGTAAGTATCGCCCTGAGACTAATAGCCCTGCAACTCTGAGGTGAAGGCGAAGTATCCATCTTTATCCTTCTCAATCACCACAGAGAAACGATAAGATACTCCGGGTCGGGCGCTGACTGCCTCTGATGGATCCTTCTTCATAAATCGGAACCTGCTCGGCCAGAATTCTCTCTTTAAAGAACGGGTGGAGCGATTTGTAGGTCAGCAGATCAACGCGCCTCTCCACAGCATCGTCCAGCTCATTCTTCAGATGGGTCAGATCCAGAAGGCTCCGTCGGCCCTCAAATTCCACCAGCAGATCCACGTCGCTCTCATCGGTCATCTCTCCTCTGACGATGGACCCGAAAAAAGAGGCCCTCTTTACGCCATTCCTGCGCAGAATATCGATTATCTTTTCCCGCAAAGGCTCTATCTGCTCGCTCATGGCCATCCTTAGAAAATAATGGGGTTCAAGGCATTTTATACTTTCCAGAGGGCAGTCGGCCTTTGCCCGAATCCCGCTTGCTCATCCGCCAATCTTGGCACGGCGCGCTTCCCGCTGCTATCGCCGGATAGCCTTGCATTCCTGTGCGCCAGCCCTTAGGGTCGCGGTCTCTCTCCCCTCGCCCGCGTCCGACAGCGCGTTCGTGGAGCTGCGCAGCATCCGAGGCTGGAGCTTGACAGAGAGGCGATTCGGGCGGGCGGAAGATAGTGATGCTGGCCTAGGGTGCGAGAAGGCCGCAACGGAGACGATCAAATTTTATAAATTCGTCCTCCAGCTGGGCTCCGTATCTGAGTCGAGTGGCATTTCGAGCAGGCGGGCGTTGCGCTTTATCTCTTTTAGCTCACCTTAAATATCCTTGAATTGCTCACGCGCATTCTTCAGGCTCTTGACGATATCCCGCGTTAGTGGATCGCTTTAAAAATTTACATTATATTGCTATGTGATTATCTTTCATAATCAAGTAGTTCATTTTCTATTCTATATACATCTTTTTCAATCATGATATCAATTAGATCAAGACACTTTTCTCCTATCGAGCTTTCTTTATTTTGAGAATATAATCTGAGTATGAGTTTACTAACATCTAATTCAACACTGTAATTGCGACTATTAGCAAGGATGGTGGTGTCAATGAATTTCCTGCAAATGCTGTAAGTTACATCAGGCAACTTTGTAGTTGTCCTATTTAATGACCAAATTAGGTCCTTAATATCAGTATCAAATGACGGACTCTCAATAAATGCTTCTATTAAATCGGTGAACTTACCAAGATCGCTTCCAGCCAAATGTCTGAAGCATCCGGCAGCCATCTTACGAACTTGTTCATTATGATCGGAAAAGAATCTAATCAATTTATCTTTGCAGAAATCCGGATATATTATTATATTTGTGCAGAACACTTCTGCCGCGCCCAATCGCTGGTCATTCGTTCCAACAAGACATGATTCCATTAGCGGTCTTGCTTCCTGTATTTCGAAAGACGCTATGCAAATTCTTCTCGCGCCTGCTTTGATCACGTCGATTTCTTTCGAATCTATCATTCTCTTTAGAATCGATTCTAATAAAGAAAAGTGCGTTTGCAGTGCATATCCAAGAAAATCTTCCACATAATGCGTGCCCAGCAAAATATCTTCTGTGTTACATAAATCCTGAAAGAGCTTTATTGCATAAACCTCATCATATTTTAATATGGATATAAGGACCATCGTAACCCAGGCTCTCACTTCGATAGATGGATCTTCTATTATTTTTTCTATTATTGATCTCATGTAAATGATTCTAGATTTGTCATAAAAAACAAGGCTTGCTATTGCATATGCTGCTCTGCCACGAACTGAGTTCAATCCAGAAGTGATTATGTCGCCACCATAATAAACAGTCTTTTCAGGCCCTTCTGGCCGCCATCTTTCATATTCAGGATCAAGATCTTCTGTTGCATACCATGCCACAATGTCTAATGCCTCATCGGGCAGATCATTCTCAGCATTTTTCCTGATAAGGTCACAAATCCATCTACCACATGGTCTGTCCTGCAAATCATGGCAACGTCTGCAGACATCTAATACTAATTTTATATTTAAATCAGTATTTGTAATGCCGCGCAAAATTGCATTAAAATAATATACATTAGAGTCATCAGGAAATTTTTGAACCAATGCCGCAAATCTTGAGGGATCCAGGTTAACTTGCTTTTCCATTACACGAGATAGTTCAAGTGCGCCACCAACTGGATTTGTGCCATCAAGTCGAAACGAGTGGTTTTCCAAATTGTATACTAAAATCGCTTTAAGCCAATCCTCATCGCTCATTTTATCTGCATCTTTCTCAGATATCGGCGATATCACTAGCCCTCCACCAAAGGTCCTAGGTGGTTCATCAAGAGGTTTGCCAAATTTTTTTGCTAACTCCTTCAGACGATTATTTACGGATTCCGAACGACGGCTTGAATTAATCCCATTAAATAGCTTAAATTGGGCTTCCTCATAATCCTCGATATTTGGATAGTTTTCGACTATAATACTCTCGATTTTATCTAATTGTTCCTTCGAGCAATAGGGAGTGATCGCTTCGAGCAATTCCGTTGCAGCTTTGAATTCATCTTCAACGTAACCAGTTTCAAGACGTACTGGATATTTGATGAGGTAATTTACTGCATCATTGACAAATTGCTCCCCATTTGCGGCATATCCACGAATTAGTAAGTAATGAATGGTATCAAAATCGAGATCTTCAAGTTCTTCTGCTATGATTCTAAAATTAGCAGGTTTGGTTTTGGCCAATGAAGCCACAGCAACTTCTATCGAAGATAATATACACTCATCTATATAAATCCCAAATCGGTCATAATAATATCTATTTCGCCATATTCTGTCAAACAAAGGCGAATTGATGATCTCGTCATCCCTATACGCATTGAATCCTACTAATCTGAGAATAAACGGAAGTAATTCACGAATAAAAACCTCTGGAGACGCTTCCGCGCACTTTTTAATTGAATTGGCTATTTCTTCATCTCTTACGTGATCTGGGATGCATCCTTTTTCTCGGTCAAATGGATTAGGCAGACCTCTAAGAAGACAAATAATATGTTTTCTATTTAAATAATGACTGAGAAATTCAGACGCCCATTCGGGATGGTCTTTTATGAAATCTCTTTGTCCATACCAAAAATGCTCCGCGAGAGGGTCTATCTGCTCAATCTCATCTAGGACCCCGTTATCCATTGCATGTAGAACTAATTCAAAAAAACTCTCGCTTGCATCAATCCTGGACGTCTTGAATATTTGGCAGAGCCTTTGATTCCATGTTTCAGATACATCGACATATGGTTTTATGGCATCAACGACTGTTCCTGGCTGATCTTTTTGAACCTTAGATAATAATATTATCGCTAAATTGATATCCTCTTCTTTAGCGGATGCGAGCCACTTTGATAATTGCCCTTCAGATTTTAATAGATTTATCCATGGAGTAGATTTATATAAAATATATTTTACCTCTTTCGAACGGGGGTCGGCCGAATTATCGAGAAATTGAGCAATGACTCTCCACTCATCAATATTTGGATCGCCAAGATCCGAAAGTAACGCAAATACAATTTGCTTCAAATGGAATCGAATCTCGTGATCGTTGAGCATCGACTCAAGATCGGCAATATAGTGCACAAAATTCTCTTCTCGTTCTCGCGATAGAATTTGCATAACTTGTGTGCGTCTGAAGAGATGCTGTACGTCTTTTTTCAGGAACGGCACTAATTCATGATTTTGGGCGCAAAAATTTCTCGCGAATGCGTAATCAAAAAACCCCTGATGGAAAAAGGCATATCTGTCCCCATCTTTGATCAAAATATGCTCTGAGGCCATAGCTTCTGGCAAGATGCCAAACTTATCCATTATTGATGCAGGGGCAATTAGCGTCTGACGTTCGCTCATATAATTTGATAAAAAAAATACGACCTCTACCCATCTGGAAGAGTCTCCTGGACGTTTATCGAGAAGTCTTTGTTTTCGTTCCCAAAATTTGTCGAATAGGTCTTTTGTCGTTTTGAAATTAATAACATCAATTTCGCTATCGAGAGAAATTTCTGCAAGCAAACTTAGGTGCAAGGGAATGGCTAGCAAGTCCAACTGCCTTTTATTTAATCTATTTATATCTATATTTAGGTTGTTTTTAATAAATTGCTTTATTGTTTCGTGCGATAGTTGCCTGATTTGAACGCTATCTGCGAAGCCTTGCTCTCCAATTAGGCTTCTTAGCCTGTAATCATTATCCAAATCAAATTTTCTGCATGCTAAAAGTATTTGCATCTCCGGATAGTTTAAAGCTTGTTCAATTATCTCACGAATACAATCAAAGAATTCTGGATTCCTTCCGGATGTCTCACTGATCGCATCCAATTGATCTATAATTAATAAGCACTCCCGGCCATCTGTGATTGCTTTCAAGACAATTGCAGGCGAAGCAGGTAATCCTAACTGCCTGCCGACATCATCAGGTAATAGAGTTGGTTTTAGTCGATCTACGCGGAATGCCAATAGAGGTTTGCCCTGTTTTCGGAGGGCTTCAACCACTTGGAGTAACACCCCACTTTTGCCTACTCCGGCATCTCCTGAAATCAATATGGCCTGCTTGCCTTCTAATGTATTGAATTTATCGAGAACCATATGAGTTTCATCTCTAGGAATCACTTTTCCAGAGATTGTTGCTTCAGTGTGCTTAGGTAAACTGCGATCGGTGCAATTTTCAACTGCAGATAGAATGAGGGCATCTTTATTCCATTTGCGGCGTCTAAAATCTCTTTCCTCTAAGTGACGCCATATATCAATAGCGTTTAATTCATTATTGGTTTCATCAAGTGCAAATTGAGCCAGTACATCCGCAATTGTAGCTGGATTACCTTCGATTAAAGGTTTTATACTATTAATAACTATAATATTTTTAAGAGTGTCTTCATCGGTGTTCCTGAAATAAATTCTTTTAAGAATTTGGAATGCCTCTTTTTTGGGACAATCATTCCAAATCTGACAAATACGATCAAACGCTTGAGAATAAGTATCGGTATTCAAAAAATCTTGATTAAATTCCTCAATGGAGATAGCTTTTCTTGCTCGATCAACCATTTCTGTCAATATATGCACATCTTGTGTAGACATGAACACGCAAATGCTATTTTCATAAACTCTAAGTATTTCATAAAAATTTTGCAGAACATGCTCATTGCTCAGTTTTGATAAGGTCCAATATCCACTAGAACTGGTTTGTCGCTTAACTTGATGAAATTCCAATTTATCTTTTCTTCGAAGCCAAAATTCAACACCTTTTGGATCTCGTAGTTCAAGGCGGATGGAGCTAGCTGTCTCATTTAGAACTTCAACCATACATGCTGTAGTCCAACGACCTTCAAAACGATTGCCAAACTTGTCAGTTGAGCCTCCCGGTAGTGGCATAATAGTGCTCGCTTCAATTGTTTTGGCCCATCTTCTCCCTCACCGGCGCGAGTATCTGGTTCATGCTATCGGCGCAAGCCTTCTTCAGATCCATGGGATGCATGGCCCCGGATACGAAGTCCGCTTCCAGCGCCTCGTAATTCTCATAGTGCACATCTCCCCCGAACTTCTCCGGCCTCCTGACCGTCATCCCCTCCTCCAGGCGGGGGAAGACATGGTACTTGCATATGGCCAGCACCGGATTGTTCTCCACCTCTTTGGCCGGGCAAAAGGCGCTCTTGATCTTCTTCTCCACATCGGCAGCCGGCTCGTCCACGGAGATGTTGTTGCCCTTGGAGGAGGACATCTTCTCCCCGTTAAGCCCCGGTATGAGCGGCGTGTGCATGCACACCGGTGCGGGTAATCCAAGGCGCGGCAGCTCCTCACGGGCCAGCATATGTATCTTTCTCTGGTCTATGCCACCCACGGCTAAATCGATGTGCAGGTCGGCGATGTCGATGGCCTGCATCAATGGATAGATCATCTGGGAGACCATTGGGTTCTCCGCGCTCCGGGAGACCTCGTCCATGCTCCGGCGGGCCCGGTTGAGGGTGGTGTTCCTGGCCATCTGCAGTATCTTGAGCATATAGTCCGGCTTGAGCTGATAGTCTGTGCCGTAAACGAACTCAGTCCTCTCCGGGTCGAGGCCCAGAGCCATGAAGCAGTCCCGGTTGTAGTCGGCGATCTTTCGCACCTCTTCAAGGCTGCCTTTCTCATTGAGGAAGGCATGCAGATCGGCTAAAAGAACGACGACGTCAAAGCCCACTTTCTGCAGGTCAAGAAGCTTGTTGGCCGTGAGCATATGCCCCAGGTGCACCTTGCCGCTGGTCTCATATCCCACATAAGCCCGGGGCCGGCGGGGCAGCTCCAAGAGCCCCTTCAGCTCGTCCACAGTCACAATCTCTTCCGTGTTCCTCATCGCCAGCTCAAGCTTATCCAAAGCAAATTCACCTGACACTTCCAGATGAATGGGGAGGTATAATGCTTTTGGTTCGCGCTCCATTCCTGAGGAAAAATCCCTGCATCGAAAGGGGAAAAGGGAAAGGGAATCATTATCCAGGGAAAAATGATTAATACTACATTGTTGATGCTTCAAAGCATGCACAGAGGAAGATACAGACTGCCGGGCTCCGGCCTGAGCCGGGAGAAGAATCTCATTCTTATACTGCTGGCCGTGCTTGCCGCCCTGATCCTCTGGAACACCTTCTGGTGGCTGGCCAGGATAGCGCTTTTCGTAGTGATAGTCTATATCATCTATCTGGTGCTCAGGGAATATCTATAGACCTGACTCTTTAAAACGGGCTTAGAGCTTCTTCTTTTCTTTCCTCTCCGCCCATAAAGCCACCGCCCTCTCCATATCCTCCCTGGTGTTCAGGTTGAAGAAGGTGAGAAGATCGGCATCCAGTGGCCGGAGAAGATCCACCGCCACATGCCTCATCCCTATCTCCTGCAGCGGGGCGAAAATCCTGCGCTCTCCAGCGGCCATGGCTTTCTCACAGGCCTGGCGCATCTTCTCCCTATGGTAAACGCAGTGAAGCGGCTCGAAAAAGCCATTGGCCTGCACAGGCACCGTCCCTCCGCAGTCCGGGTCCTCCTCCGCCTCAATAAAGAGCCTCCCCACAACCCTGGGGCTTAAAAAAGGCAGATCGCAGGCCGTGGCAAAGGCAAACTTTCCCCTTGCCCGTCCCAGTCCGGCGGCAATTCCTGCCACCGGTCCGTACCCCGGCAGGCTGTCCCAGGCCATATCCGGCTTGATGCTGAAGGGAAGAAATTGGGATAAAACCTTCTCCAGCCTGCGGGAGTGCTCTTCATCCCTGGCCACCACCACAATTTCATCTGCTACGGAAGAGAGCCTCTCTACCGTCCAGCAAATGAGGGGCTTTCCATCAAAAAGCAGGAGCGACTTCTCCGCTCCCAGTCGGCGGCTGCTTCCCCCCGCCAGAATCACTGCAGTCCGCATAGCCTCCAGCCGCACTCCTCGCAGTCCGCCTGCAAGGCCGCTAAAAGATCAGCCCTGGCATCAGCCCTGACGACGTTGCTTTTCAAAATGGTATGCTCGCGGCTGACCGATGCCGTCTTCTCCCCTGCCTTCTGAAAAATTCGCTGGATCAGGCTTAGATCCACCCTTGCCCCGGCCCGGGCTATCTCTTCTGCCGCCAGCTTCTGGGTGAAGCGGTTGCCGAAGACGGTGCATCCCACACCGCCCCAGGCTTTGATCCTGGCCTCGCCGCCTTTGGACTCCGGCTCCAGCTCTGCTTCCAGGCCGCTTTTGATCTCCACCTGCAGGCTAGCCCCGGGAGCAATGTAGATCCTTCTCCGCCTCTGCAACTGGGGCGACAGCTCAGTGACCTCTCCCACCAGGACGTCCCCCCGCCTCCAGACCTTCTCCCTGCCGTCGCATACCTGGAGGACGGCGCCCAGAGCCTCCGCCCTGGCCTCAAGCTCACGGTCGTCCTTGATCTGCCCGGAATATAGCTCCGCCTCCAGGGACGGGCAGCTTCCCAGAAAGAGGATGGCCCGCCGGTCCGCTGCTATCACTGCCTCTCGGCTGGCCGCCAGGGCGATGACCAGGGACATATCCGCCCCCTTTAGATCAGAGCGGCCTGGCTCTCCGCCGCGGATACTGTCTGGGAGAGGAGCATGGCCACAGTCAGGGGACCGACGCCGCCCGGGACAGGGGTTATGGCCGAGGCCACATCCTTTACCGCCTCAAAGTCCACATCCCCCACCGTTCTGTCTCCCACCCGGTTGATTCCCACATCAAAGACCACCGCTCCCGGCCGGACCATATCCTTCTTGATCAATGCGGGAACTCCTGCTGCCACCACCAGAATCTCCGCGTCCCTGGTGTGCTCTGCCAGATCCCGGGTGAAGACATGGCAGACCTGCACCGTTGCATTGCGGTTTAAGAGCATGGCCGCCAGGGGCTTGCCCACCACATTGCTGTGGCCCACGATCACCGCNNGTGCAGGGCACCAGCCTCTCCGCGCCCAAAAGCAGAGCCCCCATGTTTACAGGATGAAATCCGTCCACATCCTTCTCCGGCAAGATGCTCATCATAGCCCTCTGAGGGCTGAGGCCGCCGGGCAGGGGCAGCTGCAGTAGAATGCCGTTGACGTCCGCCCGGCCGTTCAGCTCCATGATTCTCTCTATCAGATCCTCCTCCGAGCTTCTCTCCGGCAGAGCCACATTCTCAGATCTGATTCCTACCCTGTTGCAGGCGGAATGCTTGAGCCGGATGTACATCTGAGAGGCGGGATTCTCCCCCACCAGCACCGTGGCCAGGCCCGGCACAATGCCCTTCCTCTCCAGCCTCTTTACCCTCTGGGCGGTCTCTGTTTCGACCTCAGCCGCCATAGCCTTTCCGTCTATTATCAAATCAGATCACATCCGCAATCTCAATTTTCAGTCTTCAGGCCAGATCCGGGTATAAGGGAAACTGCTGGCACAGCTCCCTGGCCTGCTGGCGAACTTTCGCTATGGTCTTCTCGTTCTTGATATCGCGCAGAACCGCAGTGATTAGATTCGCTATCTTGACCATCTCCGGCTCCTTCATGCCCCGCGTGGTCATGGCTGGTGTGCCTATACGTATTCCGCTGGTGACAAAGGGCGTGGCCGGGTCGAAGGGTATCATATTCTTGTTCAGGGTTATTCCCGCCCTCTCCAGGGTCTCATCCGCCTCCTTGCCGGTTATGCCCTCCTTGATCAGCTTGACCAGCAGGAGATGATTGTCCGTGCCCCCCGAGACCAGCTCGAAGCCGCTCTCCAGGAGCCTCTCCGCCATGGCTATGGCATTTCTGACCGTCTGGAACTGGCACTCTTTGTACTCCGGGGTCAAGGCCTCCTGGAAGGCCACCGCCTTGGCCGCTATGGCATGCATGAATGGACCGCCCTGGGTGCCGGGGAATACAGAGCGGTCTATGGCCGCCGCCAGCTCCTCCTTACATATGATCAAGGCTCCCCTCGGCCCGCGCAGGGTCTTGTGAGTGGTGGTGGTCACAATATCCGAGTATGGAACGGGCGATGGATGAGCCCCCACGGCGCACAGCCCCGCTATATGAGCTATATCGGCCATGACCTT
>MTKX01007583.1_pt1 | contig 11511 bp, 11 predicted proteins | sample 1042771 | NCBI WGS metagenome assembly MTKX01 (sample SAMN06212183, study PRJNA360534) | anaerobic digester metagenome | biome: Wastewater treatment plant; material: sludge; isolation source: anaerobic digester fed with sludge from wastewater treatment plant | place: Denmark: WWTP Randers ... | reverse complement strand
CTATAAGTTCTCACCGCATCTGATGGCCGACAACTGGGATACTCCCATACTTATTATCGCCGGGGCCAATGATTTCAGGATACCGTACACACAGAGCATGGAGGCATTCCAGAATGCACAGCTGCATGATATACCAAGCAAGCTCTTATTCTTTGAGGATGAAGGTCATTGGGTACTGAAACCTCAGAATTCATTGATCTGGCAGAAGGAGTTTTTCAGCTGGCTGGAAACCTATCTGCAATAACTTAAGGACTTCTGCTACTTTCTCATCTTTTGGAAGACGTTCATCTATCCAATGGATAACTGTACCTTTCCGCTCCATTCCCCTAAACCAGGTCATCTGTCGTTTTGCAAACTGATGAATGGCTGTTTCCAGCTCACTGACCATTGTTTCGTAACTTATTACTCCGGTAAGATATAATGTAATGTATTTGTATTCAAGCCCATAGTATATCAAAGTTTCTTTATTCACACCACTGTCCAGCAAGCCTCTGACTTCATCAACCATTCCGGTTCTCAAACGCTCCAGAAGTCTTTCACTTATACGTTTTCGTCTGACCTCCCTGTCAACCATAATGCCTATGACAAGAGGCTTCAGTGGAGGGAATTTTTTTTGCTTCCGTACTGACACATGGTTGAAATGCTCAATTTCAATAGCCCTGATAACCCGTTTTTTGGTATCAATATCTGTTACATTATGAAGTTTCTTATATGTCGACAGAATGTTAATAAGCTCTTCCATCGACTTTTTTTCAAGCCTTGCCCTGAGACCGCTGTCAGGAGGCACCTCAAACATCTCGTAACCCTTTACAATACTGTCGATGTACATTCCGGACCCTCCGCACACAACCGGGAAGATGTCCTTTTCCTTAAGCTTCCTGTATATCTCAATAAAATCGCGCTGATACTCAAACAGGTTATACTTATATCCAGGGTCAGCTATATCGATAAGATGACAAGGGATCCTCCGGCCGGAAATAAAATATTCGTCATAATCCTTGCCCGTCCCCAGATCCATCCCGCGATACACCTGCCTTGAATCAGCACTAATGATCTCGCCATCCAGAAGGTCGGCAAGAGCTACTGCCAGTGATGTCTTTCCGGAAGCTGTTGGTCCGGTCACAACCAGAAGATCATATGAGGATATTGATTTTTCTGACATAACCGCTTTAAAAGACGGCTGAACGGCAATTTACCATAAAATTATTAATTTTACCGGTCTTTGAATCTGCTTTTTTTAAAACCTATGAAAGGTGGTTCCAGTGATATTGTGATAAGAAACAAAAAAGCTTCTCATGATTATGAGTTCCTCGACAAGTTTATTGCTGGGATACAACTAAGAGGAACTGAAATAAAATCCATCAGGGAAGGCAAAGCTGCACTAACAGATTCATACTGTTTTTTCAGTGAAGGGGAACTGTTTGTCAAAGGCATGCACATTGCAGAATACTGGTGGGGCAATCTGAATAACCACGACCCTCTGAGGGAAAGAAAACTTCTTCTTACAAAACGTGAACTTCGTAAACTTGACAGGAAAGTAAAGGAAACCGGACTGACTATCATAGTATTGAAGGTTTTTGTGAATGAACGCGGCCTTGCAAAAGCAGAAATTGCATTAGCAAAAGGCAAGAAGGAATATGATAAACGGCAAACCCTCCGGAAGAAAGACACCGAAAGGGAAATGGCCCGCCACAGAAAGAAATAAACTGCGATCAGAAATTCGGGCTCAGGAGGTAACGCGAATAGAACTCAACAATACGTTCTACAGCTTCATCAGATGTATCAACTATTGTAAACAGATCTAGATCACCCGGAGAAATTGTATGCTCTTCGGCCAGCATTTCCTCCTTTATCCAGTCAAGAAGTCCACTCCAGTATTTCTTGCCGACAAGAATTTTCGGGAATTTTCCTATTTTCCTTGTCTGGATCAGTGTTATAGCTTCAAACAGCTCGTCGAAAGTTCCGAAACCACCTGGTAAAACAATAAAACCCTGGGCATATTTCATGAACATAACCTTTCTGACAAAGAAATGGTCAAAAGTAATGAGCTTATCAGCATCGATATACGGATTCGGTCTCTGTTCAAAAGGCAGGTCAATATTTATTCCGACAGATTTACCGTTGCCCTTCCTTGCTCCCTTGTTCGCTGCTTCCATTATTCCGGGCCCTCCGCCTGTTATCACTCCGTATCCCTTCTGGGTGAGCTTGAAAGCAATATCCTCAGCCAGGCGATAATACTTATCATTATGATGAGTACGTGCAGAACCAAATATCGAAACACACGGACCTATACGGGCAAGTTTTTCAAAACCTTCAACAAGTTCGGAAATTATTTTAAATACTCTCCATGAATCGGTTGTATGGATCTCATGCCATGTCTTCTCTTTAAAAGCATCAACTATCAGATCAGCAGGTTTATCGTGTTTGCCCATAACGAATTGGTTTTAAGTCTCAAATATAATTATTTTCTTATGCCTGCAATTCAGCTTTAAGGAATAATCCGGTATAAGTGTCTTTACGTTCTGCCAGTTCCTCGGGCAATCCGGCAAAAACAATATTACCTCCTTCCCTGCCCCCTTCCTTACCAAGGTCGACGATATAATCAGCCATTTTAATGACATCCATATTATGCTCGATGACGATGACAGTATTTCCTCTGTCGACAAGCTTGTTCAAAACATCAAGCAGTACGCGTACATCTTCAAAATGAAGTCCGGTCGTCGGCTCATCAAGAATATAGAGTGTCTTGCCTGTATCACGTCGTGCAAGCTCTGTCGCAAGCTTAACTCTCTGTGCTTCTCCGCCCGAGAGAGTCGTTGATTGCTGTCCAAGCCTGATATAGCCAAGTCCCACATCCTTAAGGGTTTTTATCTTATGATGAATTGAAGGAATGTTCTCGAAGAAATCGACCGCAATATTGACTGTCATATCGAGTACATCGCTGATCGACTTGCCTTTGAATTTCACTTCAAGTGTTTCCCGGTTGTATCTTTTCCCGTTGCATTCCGGACAATTCACATATACATCAGGCAGAAAATTCATCTCAATTGTTTTTACTCCTGCCCCTTCGCATCCTTCGCATCTCCCACCCTTTACGTTGAATGAGAATCTGCCGGCCGAGAATCCTCTTATTTTGGCTTCGGTAGTCTGCTCAAAAAGTTTCCTTATGTCAGTGAATACGCCGGTATAAGTTGCCGGATTTGACCTGGGTGTCTTTCCTATTGGTGACTGGTCGACTTCGACGACCTTATCGATATTTTCAATTCCGACTATCTCCCTGTAAGGAAGGGGTGTCTTGCCTGAATGATAAAACCGCCTGGCCAGTGCCGGATGCAATGTCTGATTGATCAGTGATGATTTGCCACTGCCTGAAACTCCGGTAATGCATATGAGTGTTCCAAGCGGCAGCAACAGATCAACATTGTTCAGGTTATGCCCTGTCGCCCCTTTCAGGGAAAGGAATTTACCGTTTCCTTTTCTGCGCTGAGAAGGGATATTGAATACTTTTTTTCTGTTAAGGTATGCAGATGTGAGAGTATCGAGTTTCATGAATTCCTGAGGAGAGCCCTGTGCCACAACGAGTCCTCCATGGACACCTGCTCCGGGTCCCATATCGACAATATGATCAGCCGACATGATCATCTCCTTATCATGTTCAACAACTATTATTGAATTACCTGAATCGCGCAGTTTCTTCAATGCACCGATAAGACGGCGGTTGTCTCTCTGATGAAGTCCGATGCTTGGTTCATCAAGGATATAAAGCACATTTACGAGTTTTGATCCTATTTGTGTCGCCAACCTTATACGCTGACTCTCACCTCCCGACAGGGTTCTTGCGCCCCTGTTCAGTGAGAGGTAATCAAGCCCTACTTCCAGAAGGAACCCCAGTCTTGACCTTATCTCCTTCAGGATCTCTGAAGCTATCTGATTCTGCCTCGGAGTCATATCTTTCTCAATATTTCCGAGAAATGTGGTTAGTTCCCTTATATCCATCGAAGACAGCTCCCCGATATTCCTGCCTGCAATCCTGAACCACAAAGATTCTTTTTTTAATCGTGTCCCGTTGCATTCCGGACAGACATCATATTGAACATACTGATCCCGCAGCTTGCCCCCGTTTTTCTTTCCATTCATTGCTTCGATGTTCCCGACAAAATTTACAACTCCTTCAAATGTCAGGAAGTAATTTGATGTCATCCCGAGGGGTGTATTTGATAATTTAAGTACCTCATCAGAGCCATATAGCACTTTATTAAGAGCATCAGGAGGTATATCTTTTATTGGTGTATCAAGTGTAAATCCATTCTTTTCAGCAATAGCTTCGNNCGATCTGCCAGAATATCCAGGCATTCCTGTATTTCCCGAGAGGTTCAATCCCTCCTTTTCTGATGCTGAGATCAGGATCCGGGATCAGTTTCTTCTCGTTTATATTTGAAATTTCACCGAGACCGTTGCAGTGAGGGCAGGCTCCCTGTGGTGAATTGAACGAAAAAGTATGAGGAGCAGGTTCATTATATGACAATCCGGTAACAGGGCACATTAGATGACGGCTGAAGTATCTTGTTTCGTTTGTTTCTGCATCAAGGATCATCATCACGCCGTCGCCCTGATCGAGTGACATCCTTACAGCGTCACCAAGCCTTTTATCAGTCACCTCGCCTGTCCGGAACTTATCAATTATCAGTTCAATGAAATGGCTCTTGTATCTGTCGAGCTTCAAACCCGAAACAAGTTGTTTTATTTCATTATCCACCCGTACTGAGAGGAAACCTTTTCTCCTTAACTGCTCGAAAAGCTCCTTATAATGACCTTTACGTCCTTTTACAACAGGTGCGAGGAAGTAGACTTTCTTTCCGGCGAAACGTTCTTTAATCAGATCAATTATCTGATCGTCGGTGTATTTAACCATTTTCTCGCCCGACTCATATGAATATGCATCGGCAGCCCTTGCATAGAGCAACCTGAGAAAGTCGTAGATCTCAGTTATCGTACCGACTAATGAACGGGGATTCTTGTTTGTGCTCTTCTGTTCGATTGAAATGACAGGACTTAATCCAGTTATCTTATCAACGTCAGGCCGTTCCATTCCGCCAAGGAACTGGCGGGCATACGCTGAGAGAGTTTCCATATATCTTCTCTGTCCTTCCGCATAGATCGTATCAAAAGCAAGGGAAGACTTTCCGCTCCCGCTCAATCCTGTAATTACGACAAGCTTATTCCGGGGGATAGTAACATCAATATCCTTTAAATTATGTACCCTGGTTCCAAGTACCTGAATCTGTTCACTCATTTTGCCAAACCCTGCAGGTAATCAGTATGCTTCAGATTGCTCTATTTTCCTCATCCCGTCAGCCGGGATCTTTATTATATATTTCTTATTCTGGCGGTTACTCAGATAAGGTTTTCTGAGCCAGGGATTCAGGAATTTGAGCAGCTTATAATTTGTTCCAAATTTCTGTGCAAACTGAGAGAAATCGGTTACAGCCGTATCAACTTCTACCTCAAAGTATTTTAGCTCGGGATAGAGTTCATCGCTCTTCAGTGTGAATCCGTATTCTCCCGGGTCAGTTATAATAAGCTTATAGGCAAGAGCCCTGAAAATATACCTGGCAGTCTCTTCAGCCAGTAAAAGATCATAGTAATTGTTCTGCTTCTGGATCATGATCTGCTCGTTTAGAGCGGCTCTGCCTCCGTTATATGAAGCAGCGGCGAGAGTCCAGTTACCATATTTCTCATATGATTTTCTGAAATAGTCACAGGCAAACTTTGTCGATCTTTCAAGACTGTACCTTTCATCAACTTCCTCATTGATCTCCATACCTTCCTCCCTGCCGGTAGCTNNCCCTGCCGGTAGCCTTCATTATCTGCCAGAAACCGGTAGCGCCTGCCGGCGATATCATATTGCTGTATTCACTTTCTGCAGCTGCGAGGTATTTAAAATCATCAGGGATATTATTCTCAGCAAGGATCTTTTCAATTACAGGGAGGTACCTGTTAGCCCTTTTAATAATGAGTATCGTTGAAGAATGCCTGTAAGCGCTAGTAAGCAGCTCACGATCAAGACTTTCCCTTGTATCAAAATTATCCAGCGGCACCTCTTCACCTGCAAAAGTCAATTTCTCAGGAAGCTTATAGGGCATGTTTGAACGGATAGTATCTTTTTCAGCAATTTCTTCCGTTCCTGGTGCACTGAATCCCTTTGATCCTCCTGCAATTGACAGAATTATTATTATAATGCTTACCAGGATAACCGATGCCAGCAATGTTCTCCTGAATGGTTGTGTCATTGTGAATACGGGTAAATAGAAACAAAGTGCAAAGGTAATACATTTACATCTTATAAATTACTTAAGGTATGTCAAAAACCAATGTAAGGAAAAAATAGTATCTGAAAGGATCAGAACCTGTATGTCAGGCCTGAGAACAGGCCGAATGAATAAGGATGTATTTTGATCCCCGAAACGGGGCTGAAAGGATTGATATAGTATCTCAAAGTCGGTTCAAGGTTAAGTGAAAAGTTGCCTGACAGGTTGTACTCCATACCCATTCCCACCGAGCTGCTGAATGATATCATATTAAGGCCGTCGGTTTTGCCTACTTCATATTTCTGGCCGTCGATCGATGCATATACAGAATTCGCCACAAGGACATTAGAGGATATCCCTCCTATTATGTTTACATCGATGCTTTTATCTATAACCTTGTATCTCAATATGACCGGCAGTTCAAGATAGCCGAAATTCTGACGGAGCGAATTATCAAGGTACTTAAGGTTAGCTTTTGCAGGATCAAAAATATCATTTGTATACATTGTGATGATCCTGTTGCCTGTGGCATTATCTCTAAGAAAGACGTCAGGATTGTTTGTATAGACCATTCCGTTAGCTGTCCTGATTGCAAAATTGCGTCCGCCTTTTGAATAATCGTACTGGCTGAATCCGCCGAATGCTGAGATACCTGGCAGTTCCTGCCCAATTGATGAGTAATAAAGACCTGATTGTACGCTGAATCTCTTATTCACCTTATAAGATACAGCCAAACCGCCTGTGTATGCAAAGGCAGGCTGCTGCCCCGATGTCATTGAAGATGCTATATCGGCATTTCCGGAGACGATCCGTGAATAATATGCCGGTGAGGCAAGTGCAGCTACAGACCATCTTGGTACAGCCGGTCTCACAGGATTTTCGTTTACTGCCAGTTCAGTATTATCAGTTAAATCGAAAGACCGGATACGGGTTTCATTGAAAACAGGTATTCTCTCCCGCGGCCTGTAATATCCCTCGCCCGTATTCACGTCTGATAGTGTCGGATAGAGGATATTTTCGATCGATGTTATTCCGGCATCTGAAACAACAGTGTTTCTCATCTCAGTGGGTCGTGCATCAGCAATTGCAATCAGCGGGATACCGGCTGCAGTCTGATCTGCCCTGTTCACCTCCGTGGCGGGAGTTATTACCCCGGGTAATGTTGTCAGTTGGCCGGTTGCAACAGCATTGTTTTCAGAAAGTGATGAGATCTGCAAGCCATATCTGTATGCAATGACACTGACGGACAGCAATACTGCTATTGTTGCAGCCACTCTCAGTATTATTACGAACGGCCTTCGTCTGCTGATGATAGGACGCAGGTTGGTCCATGTTTCTTTCGGCAGGAGAACCTCGTAGTCTTTTAGCCCGTTCCTGAAAAGCAGATCAATATTTGCCCCCTGCTTATCCATTTGATATTTTCTTTTTCAACCCCGTATATGATCCAACTCTCCTCTGGAGTATTATCCTTGCACGTGCCAGGTTCGATTTTGATGTTCCTTCAGATATATTGACCATCTGGCTGATCTCCTTATGGGAGTATCCTTCGATGGCAAACAGGTTAAATACCATCCTGTATTTAGGCGGCAGTTCCCTTATAATCTCAAGAAGATCGCCCGCCTCAAGCCCTGCATAATCTTCATTATCGGGTTCCGCATCAGGTTCCGGTATCGTCTCTATATCGTCAACCCTGTAAAGATTATGCTTGCTCCTGTATTTCTCAAGGGCGGTATTAACCATTATCTTTCGTATCCATCCTTCAAAAGAACCTTCATGCTTGTAATGACAAAGGTTTTCAAATATCTTAATGAATCCTTCCTGAAGGATATCACGTGCTTCCTCATCATTACCCGAATATTGAAGGCATACAGCATATAATTTTGCTGCATGGCGACGATAAAGGATCTCCTGATCCTTCCTGTTACCTTTAAGACAACCGCTTATTATATTTTTAATATCGGCCAAGGATCAAACCTCTATAAAAATATAAATATACAAACAATTTGTCTTAAATCCTACAACATTGCTATAAGATTGATGTAAAAATGCCGGAAAAGGTTGCTTTATGAAAGGCGTTACGGCATTATGGCGTTACGGCATTACGGCATTACGGCGGTATGGTATTAGGGCGTTACTGCCTTAAAGCCTTAAAGCCCTAAAGCCTTAACGCCTTAAATATGTATTACCTCCCCGTAGGCAGCTGCTGCTGCTTCCATTATAGCTTCCGACATTGTCGGATGGGGATGAACCGACCTGATTATCTCATGAGCGGTAGTTTCCAGTTTCCTGGCCACAACGATCTCAGATATCATCTCCGTAACATTGGCCCCTATCATATGCGCACCCAGAAGTTCTCCATATGAGGCATCAAATATTAACTTGATGAATCCATCCCTTGACCCTGATGCAGTCGCTTTACCTGAAGCGGTGAATGGGAATTTTCCCACCTTAATTTCGCGGCCAGCTTCTTTAGCAGCTGCTTCCGTAAGGCCGACAGAAGCGATCTCAGGGTTAGTATAAGTACATGCCGCGATGTTACCGTAATCAAGAGGTCTGACGTCCATCCCTGCTATCTTCTCAACACATAGGATCCCCTCAGCTGATGCTACATGAGCCAGAGCCGGTCCCGGAACTATATCTCCGATCGCATAAATCCCCGGAACTGAGGTCTCATAGAACTCGTTCACCAAAACTTTCCCTTTGCCGGTCTTTACCCCGGCTTTCTCAAGACCAATATCTTCAATATTTGGAGTTATTCCTACAGCTGAAAGGACCACGTCAACATTTACAGTCTGATTTCCAGAAGGAGTCTTAACTGACACACTGCACTTTTCTCCCGACAGATCAACTGATTCAACAGCTGAACCGGTCATAATCTTCATTTTCTTCTTTTTAAAAGATCTCTCAAGCTGTTTCGAGACCTCTTCATCCTCATTGGGCACTATCCTTGGAAGGAATTCAACAAGTGTCACTTCGGTCCCTATGGTCTGGTAGAAATCAGCAAACTCGCTGCCTATCGCCCCTGCTCCCACAACGAGCATCGACCGGGGTTGTTCAGGCAAGGTCATTGCTTCCCTGTAGCCGATTATTTTCTTCCCATCCTGCTTCAGACCCGGAAGATCCCTTGAGCGTGCTCCTGTGGCAAGTATAATATTCTTCGCGGTGAACAGCTTCCTGCTGCCATCCTGATCCTCAACCTCAACATTGTTTCCCCCTGCAAGCCTACCATATCCTTTAATATGAGTTATTCCATTCTTTCTGAAAAGGAATTGTATACCCTTGCTCATTCCTTCCGCCACATTGCGGCTTCTGGCAATGACAGCCCCAAAATCAGCTTTCACTTCACCCCCGACTGAAATCCCGTAATCAGATGCGTGGTTCAGATATTCGAAGACCTGTGCGCTTTTTAGTAACGATTTTGTGGGTATACAACCCCAGTTGAGACAGATACCTCCTACCTCAGCTTTCTCAATTACAGCCACTTTCATTTTAAGCTGTGAGGCTCTGATTGCTGCCACGTAGCCTCCCGGGCCGCTGCCGATTATTATAAGATCGTAATCCATTGTATATTATTTAGTAGTGATTGGTTACTGGTGACTGGTTATTGGTGACTGGTTATTGGTATCTGGTCTCTTAAAATATCTCATTAAATAATTAAGAAGTTTTACCATTACCCATAATATTACCAGAGTGAAAATTATAGTAGCTCCGACGGGTACACCCAAAAAATAGGAAATTACATACCCGGCTGCTGTTCCTATGAATCCTGCAAGGATTGACAGGATTATGATCTTTGAATATACCCTTGTCAGAATCATTGCGATGTTAGGAGGGATTGTCAGCAGCGAAAGCACAAGCACCACTCCTGCCATCCTGATGTTTAATACAATAGTGAGTGCCACAAGGGAAGTTGTGATATATTTAAAAGTATCTACATATGATGAATAGGTCCGTGCAAATGTCTCATCATAAGATATATATAGTATTGTCCTGTAGAAGGCTGCAAAATAGAAGGTCAAAAGAACTGACATTATCCCAAGGGCAATTATATCGGCATATGTCACTGTCAGAATGCTTCCGAAGAGATATCCCATAAGATTTGGTGCATAACCGGGTGTCAGGTAAATGAAGATAATACCTGTTGCCATCCCAAATGCCCAGAGTATGCCAATCGCAGAATCTTCCCTTATCTTCTGCCTTACTGACAGATATTCAACGCCAAGTGCAGAAAGAATACCGAAAATTGCTGCTCCCAGCACCGGATTGATACCAAGGAAATATCCGATCCCTATTCCACCGAATGAAGCATGTGTTATCCCGCCGCTGAGAAAAACCATCCGCCTGCTGACAATGTATGTTCCCACAAGGCCGGCCGTAATACTTGCAAAAACCGCACCCAGCAGTCCTTTGACAATGAATTCATATTGTAAAATATTACCTTCCATCCAGGCTGTGGCTTCTTAATACTGTATGTGGCACCTCCCCGTGCGTAATAAGCTGAATAGGACAGCCGTAAGCAAGAAGCTGCTCGTTTGAGATCTCCGACGAAGGATGATAACGGAGATTCCTGTTAACACAAGCATACGACTTGACATGAGACGATATCATGCCAATATCGTGCGAGACCATCAGGATCGCCATCCTTTTATTGAGGTCCTTCAGTTTTTCGTAAAAGTCATTCTCAAAAGTAGAGTCAACAAAATTCCCCGGTTCATCAAGAAGCAGCAGCACCGGGTTGCCGATTATAGCCCGCCCCAGGAATACGCGCTGAAGCTGGCCTCCGGAAAGCTCGTTCAGGGATGAGTGGGCCATTGCTGCAAGACCAAGTTCATCAATCACCTCTGCCGCTCTTTTTTTGTCGGAGGCTGACATGCGGGTGATTATCTTTTTACGGATCATCATCCCGGAAAGGATCACATCAGTAACAGTGACAGGATAGTTATTGTCTCCGGTCGATATCTGAGGCAAATAGCCTATTGTGTTTGCACTGATAAGATCGCTGTTGAAGACAATACTGCCGGCTGAAGGCCTGATGAGCCCGAGGATCACCTTCAGCAGGGTTGTTTTTCCGCCGCCATTCGGACCTATCACTCCTATGAAATCATTTTCATTTACCTTAAAATCAATATTCTGCAACACCACATTGTTTTCATATGATGCCGACAATGATTTTATTTCAATAAGATAAGCCATAGTCTGTAAC
>MTKX01015554.1_pt2 | contig 11512 bp, 12 predicted proteins | sample 1042771 | NCBI WGS metagenome assembly MTKX01 (sample SAMN06212183, study PRJNA360534) | anaerobic digester metagenome | biome: Wastewater treatment plant; material: sludge; isolation source: anaerobic digester fed with sludge from wastewater treatment plant | place: Denmark: WWTP Randers ... | reverse complement strand
AATACTCTAAAGATTATGATAATCCCGTTTTCCCACGAATGTTTCACTTAAAATATTCGCCTATTTATATCAAGCTATTTCAACTTCAAGCATTTAAAAAATGTTGCTACGTTTCTTGACTCATCAGCAGGCCTATGTTAAGGCTTTACCAAAATAATTACGTTAAAAAAATATTTCGCAACAATGTCAAAAAAATTATCACATATTAATCATGAAGGCAATGTTCAAATGGTCGATGTTACGGCCAAGCCTCAGACCGCGCGTGAAGCAAAAGCGCGGGGAATCGTCAGGATGGATGCAGCAACGCTGACGTTAATATCCAAAGGGCGGATTGCCAAAGGCAATGTTTTGACAACGGCAAAAATCGCCGGCATCATGGCCGCAAAAAAAACGGGGGATCTTATCCCGATGTGTCACCCTCTGGAATTAACGGGGGTCGACCTGACGTTCACCGTTGATGAGAAAAAATCGGCGATTATCATCGAGGCATCGGTCCGGATAGCGGGAAAAACCGGCGTGGAAATGGAAGCCCTGACGGCCGTAAGCGTCGCCGCACTGACCATTTACGATATGTGTAAAGCGGTGAATAAAAAAATCGTCATCAGCGACATCATGCTGCTGGAAAAAAGCGGCGGCAAAAGCGGAACATTCATCAGAAGCAAATAAAACNNAGCAGAACGTTTTTAAAATTAAAAAAGCTTTTCTTTTGCCCTTTATTGCAATTATCATCCTGCTTTTTGTGCTGTTGATCCTGAACCTGTTGAACGGGCAACCGTGGGAAAAAATCATTTTGGCCGTTGCCTTTGCGGTTACCCTGCTGGTGGGCATAGAAGCAGCCAACAGACATATTACCGCAAGCAATGAAGGTATGAAGGTAAAAAAATTTTCCCGTGTCAAGACGCTGACGTGGCCGGATGTCACGCATCTGGGCGTTGTTGCTATATTGAACAAAGCTTATTTTCTGTTAACCACCACCAAAGGGTTTTATTTCTTTTCCAACATGTATGAAAACCACGCTTTACTTATTCAATCCATTGTGGATAAGCTGGAAGCCGAAAGGGTGGAGATGGAGGTCAGAAATTACCTGGAGCATCCGCGGGAACGACGTTCGCTGATTGTTATTTGCTGGATCACAGCGCTCATTATTTCCGCTTTTATCGTCTTGAAATTACTTTCGTTTTAATTTGATATTCATTCGATATTTTAAAACGAGTTGATATTACTATCGTCCGGAAGGAGCATGCGTTTAAAATGCCGTCGAAGAAAAAGAGCAAATCTGAAATTGTCATGAACGTTAAGGCCACGCCTTATGCCGCGGTTGAAGAAATTATGGAAAAAAAGCTTGAGGATATTGCCACCATTTTGTCTGCGTCCGGTGATCGCAAAAGCAAGCTTTATGAAGAGGTCATGAATATCGTGGAAAAGGGATTGTTTAAGATTGCTTTACGCCGGTCAAACGGCGTTAAAACTTCCGCGGCAATTTTCCTGGGCATTAACCGCAACACCTTTACAGATAAGATGACCAAACTGGGTATTGATTGTAAAAAGTCCAAGTAAAATCTGCAATGTGCTTTCCCGCCCCGATTAAAACATACCGAAACACGTTCATCTTTTGACGGACGCTTTTTTTAACCACCTCAAAACACAAAAAGTAGCCCGTCATCATACGACAGAATAGTTGGAGCTCAACGAAAGTAATGGCACAGGATCACATCTTGACCAGATAGGGACGAAATTGTACTCCCGGTCCGGACGACATCACGTCGGACCGAAGAAACACAAACCCCACAAACCCACTTCTTTCATAGCAATAATTACCACACAACATATTGAAATTCTGAACAATATATCAGAAAATAACCATTTGTTACGGTTGATATGCTGCGCATCGGGTTCCTGTGAAAATCCGTTTAAAAAAATATTATTTTTTATTGACAAGGACATCATTTGAAAGTAGATATACGGCAAACGGTTGCCGATTAGCCATGAAACATTTATTCAATCCCGAAGACATAGAAAGAAAAGTCCTTCTGATTCTCAAGATTCTCAACGAAAATTCAGAATCCGCAGGAGCCCGCGTCATCGCGCGAAAAATGAAAGAACACGGCGTTCATTTAAGCGAAAGAACTGTCCGCTATCACTTGAAGTCGATGGATGAAAGAGGCTTGACCAGGCTCATCGGGCGGCGTGACGGCAGAATCATCACAGACATGGGGATGGAAGAAATCAACAATGCCCGCGTCCGGGACAAAATCAGTCTTTCCATTTCCCGGATTGATGTTCTTTCCTTAAAAACGACTTTCGACATAAAAAAACGGCGCGGCCTTGTTCCCGTTAATATTTCTCTGTTCCCTCAAAAACAATTCCGCAAGGCCTTGGCCGTCATGAAACCGGTTTTCAAAAAGAAAATTGCCGTGTCGGATCTTGTAGCTGTTGCGTCTGCCGGTGAAACGCTGGGAGAAGTCACCATTCCCGAGGGGAAAATCGGATTTGCCACCGTTTGCAGCATTCTCATTAACGGCGTTCTTCTGAAGCACGGCATTCCGATGGATTCCAAATTCGGCGGCATCTTGCAGGTGCGGCACGGTAATCCTTTGCGTTTCGTGGAGCTCATCAATTATTCCGGCTCGTCGCTTGATCCGTCCGAAATTTTTATCCGCGGCAAAATGACCTCCGTCAAGGACGTTGTCAAAAAGGGGGAAGGAAAGATTCTGGCAAATTTTCGAGAAATCCCGGCATTGGCGCTCTCTCTGGTGGAAAACATCGTTGCTGATTTTAAAAAGATCGGCGTTAACGGCGCCCTTTCGATCGGTAATGTTGGAAATCCGGTTTGCCAGACGAATGTGGATATCAACAAAGTGGGCATGATTCTTCTTGGAGGACTCAACCCGATTGCCGCAGCCGGCGAAGAAGGGTTCGACATAGAAAATAAAGCGATGTCCACCGTCATGGAGTATGAAACGCTTCAGCGGGTTGAAGATATATGAAAAACGTTGCATCATGAACGTCAAAAAATGAAATCAATAACAATTTTTTAGGAGGATGATAATTTATGTCAGTTATTCAAGATGTGATCGCCAAAGTCAAGCAGACTGATCCCAATCAGCCGGAATTTCACCAGGCTGTTGAAGAAGTTATGGAAACGCTGGAACCAACCGTCAAAAAGCATCCCGAGTTCGTCAAAGCCAACCTTTACGAAAGGATTGTCGAGCCGGAAAGAGCGGTCATTTTCCGGGTTCCCTGGGTGGACGACAAGGGAAACGTTCAGGTCAATCGCGGATTCCGCGTGCAATTCAACAACGCCATCGGCCCCTTCAAAGGCGGTATCCGTTTTCATCCGTCCGTGAATCTGGGCATCATCAAATTTCTGGGGTTTGAACAGATTTTCAAAAATGCACTGACCACCCTGCCCATGGGTGGCGCCAAAGGCGGTTCCGATTTCGACCCCAAAGGAAAATCCGACGGAGAAGTCATGCGTTTCTGTCAGGCATTTATGCGCGAATTGTACCGTCACATCGGCGCCGACGTGGACGTACCCGCAGGAGACATCGGAGTCGGCGGTCGTGAAATCGGCTTTATGTACGGCTATTACAAAAAAATCCGCAACGAGCACACCGGCGTGCTGACCGGCAAAGGAATGTCATACGGCGGAAGTCTGATTCGTCCCGAAGCGACGGGTTACGGCTGTGTGTATTTTGCCGCGGAAATGCTGGCCACCCGCAAAATGGATTTCAAAGGAAAAACCGTCGCCGTCAGCGGCGCCGGCAACGTGGCTCAGTATGCGGTTGAAAAAGTCAACCAACTGGGCGGCAAGGTCATCTCTCTGTGTGATTCTTCGTCGTGTATTATTGATGAAGCCGGCATTGATGACAAGAAATGCAGCTTCGTGCTTGATCTGAAAAACGTCAAACGCGGGCGCATTTCCGAATACGCAAACAAATTCAAATCGGAATGCTTCGAAGGCAAAAATGTCTGGGACGTCATTCGCGAACAGGGCATCAAAGTGGACATCGCCCTGCCCTGCGCCACGCAAAATGAAATCAACGGTAAGAACGCGGCGGCACTGGTGAAAAACGGCTGTCTCTGTGTTGCCGAAGGAGCCAACATGCCCTCAACGCCTGAAGCCATCAAAATTTTCCAGGATAAAAAAATCCTTTACGGTCCCGGAAAAGCGGCCAATGCGGGCGGNNGACAACCGCCTGCTCATCATTATGAGGAGCATTCACAAAAATTGCTACGACACGGCAGAAACCTACGGGAAGAAGGGCGACTATGTGACCGGGGCCAATATTGCCGGATTTACCAAAGTCGCCAATGCCATGCTGGCTTACGGCGTGGTTTAACGAACGCGGATGCTGAGGCATCTTCCGTCCTTAACGTCAGGGAGACCGTATGGATTTAAAACCGAGATCGCTCAAAAAAATAAATGATCTGCTCGAACGCGGTGTGAGCATTCCCAATCCCGAAACCATCGATATCGGCGATGACGTCGCTATCGACCGGATTTCGGGTAAGGGGGTCAAGATATATCCCGGTTGCCGGATCTACGGAAAGGAAACGACCATATCATCCGGCTGTCAACTGGGATACGAGGCGCCCGTTACCATTGAAAACTGCCAACTAGCCGAAAAGGTTGAATTAAAAGGAGGGTTCTTCAGCAAATCCGTCTTTCTGGAAAAATCAAATATGGGAATGGGCGCGCACGTCCGGGAAGGCTGCATTCTGGAAGAAGAAGCCGGTGGTGCGCATTGTGTCGGCTTGAAGCAGACCATTCTTTTCCCGTTCGTAACGCTGGGCAGTCTGATCAACTTCTGCGATTGCCTGATGGGCGGCGGCACCAGCCGAAGCAATCATTCAGAAGTGGGCAGTTCCTACATTCATTTTAATTTTACACCGGATGCCGATAAAACAACGCCTTCTCTGCTGGGCGACGTTCCGCGGGGCGTCATGCTCAATCAACCGCCGATTTTTCTGGGTGGCCAGGGCGGAATCATCGGTCCGGTGAGACTTGGATTCGGAAATGTCGTCGCCGCCGGTTCCGTCCTGCGGCACGACTACCCCGGAGACAATCAACTCATCTTTGAGAAAGCGCCGGCCTGCAGTGTGAAACCGTTTTACCCGGCGGCCTATCCCCACCTGGAACGGATTGTGGAAAACAATATCCTCTACCTTGCAAATTTGAAAGCGCTTGAAGCCTGGTACACGCATGTGAGGAAACCTTTTCTGGAAACCGGCGAATACGGTTCCCTTTTATACGCCGGGGTGATGGAGCAACTTTCTTCAGCAAGAAAGGAACGATTAAAACGATTAAAGGCTATGGCCCAAAAAGCCGCCGCCGCAGCAGAAGAAGAAAAAAATCCTGAACGAACCTGTGCGCGGGGCAGAAAAGAGCTTCATGAAAAGATGGGACATATTGAAGACCTCTGCAACGGGAAAGCGTCCCCCGCCTCGGGAAAAACCGACGAGCTGCGTGACACGTTTCTCAACGATCTGGAAAGCATTGCGGGGAAAAACAAAACAAATTATATTGAAACAATCCAGGCGCTGCCAGCCGGAATTTCATCGAAAGGCGTCATGTGGCTGGACGGCATCGTACGAGATCTTGGTGAAAACGTATCCAGAGCCGTACCCGAGCTGGGTTTATTAAAAACATTTTAACAATCAATTTGTTCGACGCGAGATATCTAAAGATAAGGAGTAGAACAATGGGTAAATTATTCGGGACAGACGGGATACGTGGAGAAGCTAATCGGCATCCCATGACACCGCAAATTGCTTTTGGAGTGGGACAGGCTATCGCGCATGTATTTAAGAAGGGAGGACACCGTTCTGTTATCATCATCGGGAAAGACACCAGGCTTTCGGGGTATATGCTGGAAAGCTCCCTGGAGGCAGGTATTACCTCGATGGGAGGGTATTCCTATCTGGTGGGCGTCATGCCGACACCGGGAATCGCCTTTGTCACACAGAGTATGCGGGCCGATGCGGGTGTGGTCATTTCCGCCTCCCATAATCCTTTTCAGGACAATGGACTGAAAATATTCGGAGGAGACGGCTATAAACTGACCGACGAAAAAGAAGACATCATCGAAGATCTGATCCTAAACGACAAGCTTTCGGAATTCCTTTCCAAAGGCGACGATATCGGCCGGGCCTTCCGCCTGGAAGGCGTCAACGGACGGTACATCGTTTTTGCAAAAAACACATTTCCCCGCAATCTGTCTTTGGAAGGCATGAAAATTGTTCTGGACACCGCCAACGGAGCAACCTATCGGGTCGCGCCGGATGTGTTCCACGAACTGGGCGCGGATATCGACGTCATTCACAAGACGCCAAACGGTTTGAATATCAACGACCAGTGCGGTTCCCAGCACACGGAACGTCTGAAAAAGACCGTGCTGGAAAACGGAGCGGCCATCGGCTTGGCGTTTGACGGGGACGGCGATCGCCTGATTGCCGTGGATGAAAAAGGCCAGGAAATAACGGGAGATCAGATTCTGGTCATCTGCGCCAATGTCTTAAAGCGGGAAGGACGATTAAAAAACGATCTTCTGGTCAGCACCGTCATGAGCAATCTGGGTCTGAAGGTCGCCTGCAAGCAATACGGATTCAAGCATCATGCGTCTAAAGTGGGAGACCGTTATGTCCTTGAAGATATGCTGAAGATGGGATCCGTGATCGGCGGAGAAGAAGCCGGACACATGATTTTTCTGGATCATCACACCACAGGCGACGGAATTATTGCAGCCCTGCAGCTAGTAGCCGCCATGATTAAAGAAAACAAGCCTCTTTCCGAACTGGCGCGCATGATGGACATTTTTCCGCAAAAGTTGATCAATGTTGATGTTAAAAGCAAGCCGGATATCGATCAAATTCCCAGGCTGGCGGAAGCCATCAAACAGGTGGAAAAAGAGCTGGGTGACGAAGGGCGTGTCCTGGTCAGGTATTCCGGAACGCAGAACATGTGCCGCGTGATGGTCGAAGGTCCGACCGATGCCGTCACGCTGAAATATTGCCGGCAGCTTGCGGATATCATCAAAAGCGAAATCGGATAAGGGGGAAGGATAAACAGAATGGGAACAACGATTTGGGTAACCAAAGACTTCGCGCACATGAGTGACGTTGCTTCAGGCATCGTTATTAAAAAATCCATCGAACTGCTTAAAAGGAAAAAAGAGATCGCTCTGGGATTGGCCACGGGAAATTCACCGACCGGCCTTTATAAGCATTTGGCCAAAGCGGTCAATGAAGGCCGATTGGATGCCGGCCGCATTCGCAGTTTTAATCTCGATGAATATGTCGGCTTACCGGGGAACAATATTCAGCAGCGCGTTATGCATCCGGAAAGCTATGCCTACTTTATGATTCAGGAACTTTTCGGTCATCTCAATAAAAAGTTTATAGAAACCCGTGTTCCTTACGGTTCCCTGATCGACCAGAAAATGCTCATCCGGGAATTGAAGGACAACAAAAGCGACTGGGAATTCAAGGGAACGGACGCCGGGAAATCCATTGCGATCAAGGCAAAAGCGCAATCACCTTATCTTGCCTGGATCCGGAAAGACATTCTCGACGGATACGTCAGAAAAATAAAAGCAGCTGGAGGAATCGATCTGCAGATTATCGGTGTGGGCGGTCGCGGCCATGTGGCCTTTCACGAATCGGGCATTCCTNNGCCGACGGGCACTTTAAAACCAAGGCGGATTCGCCGCAATATGCAATCAGCATGGGGGCTGAACTGGTTTACAAGGCAAAAACCGTCGTTCTGGTCGCCAACGGCGCACGCAAAACGGAATCCGTTACGCGGTAAATCCTGGGAAACATGACGCCAGAAATCCCCATATCGTACGGTCAGGCTTATTCCCAAAAAGGCGGCGAGTTGATCTATGTTCTTGATCGTATCGCTGCCCAGGGCCTTTTGGAAAATACAAGCGCCCTTAAAATAAGAGGGGTTATTTTAAAAAACTTGGCTTAGCCATCGGACATTTAACCTTCGCATAAACACATCAGGAAGGGGCATTGTGAAACATACAAAATTCATCTTCATCACTGGCGGCGTTCTTTCTTCACTGGGAAAAGGTCTGGCAGCCGCGTCTATCTCCGCCCTGCTGGAGAGCCGGGGTCTGAAAGTCACCAATCAAAAACTGGACCCTTATATTAATGTCGATCCCGGAACCATGAGTCCTTTTCAGCACGGCGAAGTGTTCGTAACCGATGACGGCGCGGAAACCGATCTCGATCTGGGACATTACGAGCGATTCTGTTCCACCTGCATGGGCAAAAGCAACAACCTGACCACAGGACAGGTTTACTACGCCGTCATCACTAAAGAACGGCGCGGAGATTATCTAGGAAAAACCGTTCAGGTCATTCCCCATATTACCAACGAAATAAAAGATTTCATCCGCGACACAGCAGACGGTTTTGATGTGGCCATTGTGGAAATCGGCGGCACCGTCGGGGATATTGAAAGCCTCCCCTTCCTGGAAGCCATCCGGCAGTTCCGCAATGAAGTCGGCAGAGAAAATGCCATTTTCATTCATTTAACCTGGGTGCCCCTTATCAAGACAGCCGGTGAAGTAAAAACGAAGCCCACTCAGCACAGCGTCAAGGCGCTCAGAGAAATAGGCATCCAGCCGGATATCCTGCTTTGCCGGACGGAAAATTTCCTTTCCGATGATATCAAATCCAAGATTGCTCTTTTCTGTAACGTGGAGGTCCATTCTGTCTTTACCGCCAAGGATGTCAGCTGCATCTACGAAGTGCCGCTGATTTTTCACCGGGAGGGACTGGATGCGAAGATTGTCGATCTTCTCAACATCTGGACAGGACAGCCGAAACTCGACGTTTGGGAGGATGTGGTCGATAAGTTCCACAACCCTTTGCATGACGTGACGATCGGCATCGTCGGCAAATACGTGAATCTGACGGATTCCTACAAAAGCCTCAACGAGGCGCTCGTGCATGGGGGCATTGCCAACAACTGCCGCGTGAAACTGAAATTTATCGATTCGGAAAAAATTGAAGCGGAAGGCCTGGGCAAACATCTGGACGATATCGACGCCGTTCTGGTTCCCGGCGGCTTCGGTATCCGCGGTATTGAGGGCATGATTCTCGCCATTCAGCGCGCCAGAGAAAAAAAGATTCCCTTCCTCGGCATTTGTCTGGGCATGCAAATGGCTGTCGTCGAATATGCCAGAAACGTTTGCAAACTGGAGAAAGCAAACAGTTCCGAATTCGATCCGGAGACGTCCTATCCGGTCATTGATCTGCTCCCCGACCAACGCCATGTCAAAGAAAAGGGCGCCTCCATGAGATTGGGCGGGTGGCCCTGCCTTGTCGAGGCGGACTCCTTCGCCTGCAAAGCTTACGGTCAGGGTGAAATTTCGGAGCGGCACCGTCATCGTTACGAATTCAATAACGATTACAAAGAAGCGCTCATGAATCAGGGATTGCGCATAACAGGGATTTCACCCGACGGACGTTTGGCGGAAATTGTGGAAATCAAAGATCATCCCTGGTTTCTGGGATGCCAGTTCCATCCCGAATTCAAATCCAGACCGATCAAACCTCACCCGCTTTTCAGCAAATTTATCGAAGCCGCGCTGAACTATTCCCGCTCCAAAACGTAACAATGTTTGGTTTTCAAGACGCGATGTGGCTGTAGAATTTATAGCTGTTACGTCCGTGCGTCTTAACCGAATACATGGCCATATCCGATTTTTGCAAAAGCGATTCGACATCATCACAATCATCAGGGAAGAAGGCAATGCCGATACTGACGTTGGGTGTAATTTCATGATCGGCCAGTAAAAAAGGTTTCCCAAAAGCTTTCAAAATGACTTTGGCCACGCCGGCTGCGTATTCCATTCTTTCAAGATCCGACAACAAAACCACAAATTCGTCACCGCCCAGCCGCGCAACGGTGTCATTATGCCGTAAAATATCCGTCAGGCGATTGCCCACCTCCTGAAGCAGTTTGTCGCCCGCCAGATGTCCCAGCGTGTCATTCACATCCTTGAAATGATCCAGGTCAAGCATCATGACGGCCAGTTTGTTCCGGTTTCTTCTGGATTGCGCCAGCGCAACCTGAAGACGATCCATAAACAGGATTCGATTGGGCAGACCGGTCAGTGCATCGTGTGTGGCCAGATGATTCAATTTCTGATCCATTTCCTTGCGCTCGGTAATATCACGGATGATGCCCTTGAATCCTTTCGGATGGCCGGAAAAATCCTTTTGCAGCGATACTGAAGCTTCAATATAGCGTCTGGCTCCGTCTTTTCTGATAATCTGCCAGTCAATTTCCTTGGTGGAATTGCCACTCAGGTAAACTTTATTGAATGCCTGATAAACCTTCACCGCCATTTCGTTACCGGTGTACTTTTTATAATTCATGGACATCAATTCTTCTCTGGTATAGCCCATGATTTCGCAAACCGGATCGTTATAAAAAGTCAGATTACCGGCCAGATCGACCTCAAAATATCCTTCCTGAATGTTTTCCAGAATGGTTCTGTATTTTTCCTCGCTGAACCGAAGCGACTCCTCAGCCCTTTTCCGTTCGGTAATATCCCGCAGGTTGATCATCACCGCTTCCACAACATTATTGTTCACCAAACCGCTGGCCATAAATTCAAACACGAGCCACTGACCGTTTTTGTGGCGGAGACGAACTTCCGAACGCGAAGCAGAAGCATCCGGATCCGCAAACAGTCTTTTTAATTCATTGGAGACGAACGGCACATCATCCGGATGAAGATTGTCAAAGCCCTTGCCGCCCATCTGTTCATCGACTTTCAAACCCAGAACCGGTTCAATGGCCTTATTTTCATAAGTAATAACACCTTTCCGGTCAATAATCGCGATGATATCCGAAGATTGATCCGTAAGTGTCCTGAACAGTTGCTCCTCATGGTGCAATTTTTTCTCGATGAGCTTGCGTTCGGTGATGTTTATAAAACTGCCCAGGGCAGCCCGCTCCCCTTTAAAGCTAATGGAGGTGACCGCTTCCAGCACCCAGATTATTTCACCGCTTTTTGTAATGAACCTGTATTCGTAAGGGTTGCAGTTCCCTTCCTTCAAACATTTTATCGCCTTTTCTCTGACGGTTTTCATATCGTCCGGATGAATATTATCCAGCGGATATGTACCGATTAGTTCTTCTTCCGTAAAGCCGGTAATTTTCTGATATAATTCGCTGACATAAACAAATTTGCCGTCCTGGACGATATACATTCCGACGCCGGCGTTTGCAATGATATCTCTGGCCAGAATAGACAGGTCGTTCTGGAGAACTTTTCTCTTATTAATGGATTTTTTTCCCGACTGCTGTTTCACGGCTATAGTCACATAACCACATTAAATTAACGGCAAATACATTAAAAATGCATTGTCCATTCAACTAATCTTTGAATATTGCGTCGCAGAAAATAGATGAAACCATAGTTTCCTGTGAGTGTATAACCGAGTTGCATATTGAAGAAAGGATATTATGTCAAGAAAAATTTTT
>MTKX01000893.1_pt1 | contig 11512 bp, 11 predicted proteins | sample 1042771 | NCBI WGS metagenome assembly MTKX01 (sample SAMN06212183, study PRJNA360534) | anaerobic digester metagenome | biome: Wastewater treatment plant; material: sludge; isolation source: anaerobic digester fed with sludge from wastewater treatment plant | place: Denmark: WWTP Randers ... | reverse complement strand
GGATCGTTACGGCAAATGTATCGGAATTATTCTCCACCCCCATATTCAACATAGCTGAGGGAAACACTTGGGTGTTAATTATGCCATCTGAGTACCCTGTCGATTGGGCAGCCGCACGAATTCGTCGATCAATACCTTTATCGGCTGTAGTAACTACTATCGTGGTTTGATTGTAAGGATTTCCTGCTGTACCATTTGGCGTTCCTTCAGTATTTATAACTAGATTATTCACCGTATCGGCTAAGTTGGCAAAGATCCATCGTGTCTCATTTCCATATGTCCTCTCCATTAGACTATGATCAAAGCTGAAGTATCTGCACTCTGGTGGTGTTCTCCCTACGAAAACAAGCGCTTCGTCCGGGCGAAGGCTAGGGAAGGGAGTTATGTTCGCGGTTACTCCGAGTACTTTAAGTATCTCGGAAATAATTCCCCTTACTTCTTGACCAGATGGTGGTGGAACAAGATATACCAAATATTGTGTGGCAGGATTGTTTCCGTATGCAGAAGGAAATACTCCGCTATTATATAACTTCATAAAATCAAAATTGCCCAAGCCACCTTGCTGTACGGTAAATCCATCTTGTTCTAAGGCTTGCTTGAAAGCCTCCACATCACCAATATCCACATTCACTGCAAGCCCCGTTCCAATAAAGGTCGTGAACAAGACAAGTAATAATATACGAACTCTCATATAAGATATTCCTCCTTGCGCTTAAATATCATCAATATCTATTAAAACTTTGCTTGGAATCCGTCATTGAGACATCACATCGTGAAACATCGCCGGAGATTTGCAGGCGTCGCTTAAAGCGTGTGCAGTAGATAGACGCGACCGCATCCCGGATCAACGAAGACTCAAAAAATTGAAAACAGTTTCTGCGAATCATACAGAGCAGGGGTATGCTTCAATACCCCAGCTACATTGCTCTATTCTTTCGGATCGAACTTTATGGCTTTATCGTACACGATCTCTGAATAGGCGGGTCCTGTCTTTGTGGCTGGCTCCAAGTACATCCTCCAAGCAATGAAGAGCGGCTGATCCAGATCTATGCCGTAGCCACCCATATCATAGGGAAGCTCATAGCAGTGTGGATCACCATCGCAATTCCTGGCAATCTTATAGACGTAGAGGTATTTCGCGTTGGGATTATCTGGAAGGTACTCCTCAGCGGTTCCATTGAAATCAATATCGCTGACCATTCCAACGCCATTCCATACATCAGCACCGTAAGGAACGAAGTTCTCGTAAATCGCTTTTCCAGTTGCGACGTGGTTGACCCCATAGACGATTATGAACTCATTGGTGTCATTGCCCAGCGTAATTGGCGAATCCTGCAAGTAACTATTGTACTGCGATACATCAGGCCAAGGAGGTGTCGGCGATGACGGAGTTTGGCTTTCTGACCATAGATAGCAGGCGTCATTACTGGGACCAAAGCCATCGATTCCCCTTTGAATAGCATCGTTAGCTAATGGGACTGCTTGACTAATCGGAAGCTCAGTTGCATTTAAATCAGTGTATTTGTTGAGAATAGCGATCCTAAGCTCTTCGAGATCATCCATGAGGTCGAACTCTGTGGTTCCCGTTCCGCGGGTCCTTAGTTCTGGCATGTCATACGGATCGAGTTCCGTAGATTCATTGGGAGTTATGCGGAAAACAACGCCGGGCTTATTTGCAATATAATCATCGCCAGCTTGCGTGTCCTCGAATAGGGCTGGACGGTGGAATACAGCAAATGTATCGGAGTTATTCTCCACACCCATATTTGTCATGGATGATGGAATCACTTGGGTGTTGATTATGCCATCTGAGTATCCTGCCGATTGAGCCGCATCACGAATGCGTTGATCAATGCCTTTATCGGCGGTGCTAACTAACATGGTGGTTTGGTTGTAGGGATTTCCAGGAGATCCATCAGGAGTACCTTCAGTTTTTATAACCAGATTGTTCACTGTGTCGCAGAAGGGTGAAAAGATCCATCGCGTCTCATTTCCATATGTCCTCTCCATCAAGAATTGGTCAAAACTGAAGTACCTGCACTTCGGTGGTGTTCTTCCAACGAATACAACAGCTTCGTCTGGGCGAAGACTCCAGAATGGAGTTACCTTCGCGGTTACTCCAAGGGCTTTAATAATCTCAGAGATCTTACCAGTGATCTCATGACCTGATGCGGGCGGAACTAGATACACTAAATATTTCGTGGCGGGATTGTTTCCGTATGCAGAAGGGGCAAGTCCATTATCATATAATTTTATAAAGTCAAAATAGCCTAGGCCACCTTGCTGTACGGTGAATCCATCTTTTTCTAAGGCTTGCTTGAACGCGTCAACGTCACCGATATCCGCATTTACTGCGAGTCCTGTTCCAATTGTGAGAACGAACACGACTGAAATTAATATATAAACTCTCATATAGCACGTTCCTCCTTAAACTGAATTATCATTGATATCTACTTAATACTTTGGTTAGAGTCTGTCATAGAGACAGTGCTTCGTGAAAAAAGTCTCCGGAGATTCGCACGCATTAGGTACACATGGGCCATATGGGCAATTTGCTTCACTCTCTATACTATTTTATTTTCTTCATTATGCGATCAGTAGTAGAATAACCCATATGGCCCATATTTCAGAGTGAAGCTGTTAGACTGCATTGACTCAGCCGCTAGTGTGCTCCTTGCAATTCCAGAGCCATATTAGATTCATCCGCAATGCATCATCTATGTGATACTGACCATAAGCATCGAGCGGTCCTCCAGCTTCAAAAATACTAAATAGTTCGTCAACGAAAACTGCTCCGAGTACTTGGAATGAGAGTTGAAGCCGTGACAGGGATACTGCCGATCTTGATCATTTTATTGCTGCAGCATACCAAGCCTCGCAGATTGACTCAAATTGATTCTAACGGGAATGCAAGCTGGTGGCAAGGCAAAGATGCCGCTAATATTACCGTGGCAGGATGGTGGACTTCTCCTTCCGGCACGAAATACCCTGTGGATTGGGTCTTAGAGACTCCTGTGGGCAAGTTTGCTCTGGAGCCATACTTTGATGAACAGAACATGGATCTGGAGGACAGTCCACTCAAATATTGGGAAGGGATAATGAGGATTCGGGCATTAGACCTTAGTGGCGAACAGATAGGAACAGGTTACGTGGAATTGATTGGATACGCACCCATATCCAACCTTGGAAGCCTATATGCCATCTAAGAGACACTTCACAAAAAGTCTACATTTCCCCTTATACAGTATTCATAAAACAGGGGATTTGTGCACTTCTATTGGAAATTGGCCGAGCTTGGCTGATGCAGTGTTCAATGGAAAAAGTGAATTTGGCGGGTATGCCTAACTCAGCCAATCGTTTTGGATGGTTCCTCCATGCGTTAATATATAAGATCGTTGCCCATCATACATTATGAATCAGCCGACAGTAGAATCTTTATTTGGAGCCAATGCAGGTATTGTTTGGAAAACACTCAATCAGAATGGACCGAGCAACCTTGCCAGCATCGTGAAGTCTACATCTCTAAGCCGCGAAGAGGTCTTTGGTGCTCTCGGTTGGCTGGGCCGCGAAGATAAGATCGTGGTGGAGCAGAAAGGACGTGCAATGGTCTTTTCATTACGGGATGAAGAAGCAGGCTGGCCGTCCTGAAAGATACAACTGCAGAAGAACCTATTTCAAGATCCAAGTCAAAACGCCGGAAGACTAAGCCGCCAAAAAAGAGCAAGAAAGCTCGCTAGGTGAGGATTCCAGTCAAGCAACCTGATTGCATGGAGGAGTTCTTGCTTGATTAGTCGTTCGGCTGATGTGCAATTATGCAATAAGAGGAGATGCGAAAATGAATGTAATAGCAATAAATGGAAGCTCGCATATGGGTAACGGGAACACTGCGATGATTCTTAATCCGTTCCTGGAAGGGATGAAGGAAGCAGGCGCGAATGTGGAGCTGTTCTACGCTGCGAAGCTAAATATCGGACCATGTAACGGAGACATGAGCTGCTGGTTCGTTAATCCTGGAATCTGCGGCCAGAAGGACGACATGCAAATGCTTCTTCCAAAGATTAAAGAGGCTGATATTATCGTTTGGGCCAGCCCAGTTTACTACTCTGGAATTACTGGACCGCTTAAGATCATCATGGACAGGCAATTACCAGCCCATGAGATTGGAGAAAAGAGATCACGGAAGCAGAAGGCAGTGTTGGTTTCCACTTGCGGAGATTGGGATGTGTCCATGTTTGATCCGCTCCTGGTGCAGATGAAGGCGATCTATGATAATCCTGAAGGGGGATTTGAATTCGCAGGGGCGTTGCTCCGACCCATGGCAGAGGGCATGAAAGAGATGATCAAGGCAGGAGAAACTGGATTGCTCGAAGGTGTCTTCAAAGCTGCACGAGACGCAGGTCATCAGCTCATTAAAGACGGGCAGATCTCTGAGGATACTCAGAAAGCTGTCAGCAAACCGCTGATGCCCAGGGATGCCTACTACAAGGCTGCGCAGGCAATGTTAGAACAGATGAAGAAGGGTCAGTAGTGAAGTATGGAAGGGTCAAAAAGCGAGTCAATCGACTGCAGCCGAACAGGCCCCTTCCACCCATCTGCAGTCTCTAGAGTGATCTTATAAGTGCAAAGTGAATGCTTGTAAAGTATGCCCCTTTCAATTCATGTCTGTCCCTGGTGGCTGGCTCAAGCATTGGATAATCCCATTCGCAGGCTTATTCATAGTCCAAGCAAGATCCTTAGCGGGTACATTGAAACCGGACAGACGGTCCTTGACCTGGGGTGCGGTTGGCTTTTTACATGGTCCATGAAGTGCCAGATATAGATGCCTTACTAAGGGAGGTATCCAGCCTACTCAAACCAAGCGGCAAACTGTTGATAGCTGAGCCACTAATTCACGTCTCAGAACCGTCATTCAATAAGACAGTGAATGCCGCTAGGCTAGCAGGATTGAAGCCAGTCTTAGAGCCGAAGATCAGTTTCAGCCGAAGTATGCTTTTTCAACCTAGCAATGCGATCAAAAGCAGAAACGATCTCGTGTAGCCCATGCTTCCGCTCAACCTCCCATGCATCCTCGTGAATAAATATTGGCGATATGGGTCATTTTCACCACTCCTTATTATATTCAGTCTACTCTCAATTATTCTGTCAGTAGTAGAAATGACCCATATTGCCCATATGCACCTCAGCATGCCGATTCAATGCGCGTTAATCCAACCAAGCAGCTTCCTCAACGCCATAGTGCGCAATAACAGATCCTCTCCAAAAGATTTTTATGTCTGCACGATGATAAAGATAGATCTCATATGAAGAGAATATTGAGTCTGTTATTATTATGCTTTTTGATGCAATCAGTTAACATTGTTCTCGCAGAAGAGGTGGATCTAAGTGGAAGCTGGTCTTCAGAATACCAATTGGGATCAGAAGAGGAAGCGTTAACGGCAAATATACAACAGGTTGAATCTAATCTATTGGGATCTTTCACTGTGAAGTCTTCTTCTGGGGACGAGTATTCAGGAGTTATATCGGGAACTGTCGACGGCGACAGAGTGACAGCAAATTTCATTTCGGTGAGCGACTCAGGCAACGATAAAGATCCATTGTTGACTGTAACCCTAATTAATTGCCGCATCGAGGATAAAAATACTCTAAAAGGCACTTACAATGTTCAAGATAGCGATATGAACGCAATCGAGGAGCAACCATTTAAAGCAACCAGGAATTAGGAGCATTCCGTCGCTGCGGTTAAGCATAGCGATTGAATTCCACGTGGATGACAAGCCTTCGGATAGGCTGGAGTCCGCAAAAAGTCTACAAATCCCCTGTTAATATAGGGCGATTATAAGGGGGAATGTGTACTTTTCATGGAATTCTTCGTTACCGGCTCTGCAAATGATCGAGTTCAGTTTCTTTCCCGCCCCACTAGCGCCCTTAACTCGCGGTCTGGATCGTCTGCAGGCTGCCTATGATAACTGATCGCTTATGTGGTCGAGGATGTGCTTCCGCATGCTTGTCTGGATAGTGGATTGTTCGACACTCATGATGAGGTGTCCACCTCTATTGAAACTGACCAGTTGTGCATTGGGTATGGTGGATGCAGCGAACTCGGCATTGTGATAGAGCTGCAGCGAATCATCTTTTGCATGGAATATTAGAGTCGGGGCACGGATTGCAGCAATCCTCTCATTAGGCATCGCAGCCTTGTTATCGAAAGCAGCACCTGCAGTTCGTAGTGAAACCGGATTCATATAGTCGATAACCTCGTCCACCAATTTCCGTTGCTCAGGGGTAAGATTGGCTATAACCGCGTCGTTGGCACCCATTAACTCTATTAACTGCTTCCTGAACCGCTTAGTTATCGCCCAGTACATGGGATCGTATTTGAAGATCGTCACCCACATGTTGCCTTTCTGGTTCGCCTGTACCTGGTCCTGTGAAGCTGAAGATGCTACACCGCAGGATATGAGGGTCAGCGATGATACTCGTTCAAGGTATAACACTGCAAAGAGGAGAGCAGAAGGTCCACTATGGGAGAATGCGACGACAGCAACCTTTTTGATGCCCAGATGGTCGAGCAAGTATGCATAGGCGTGCGCTTGGTCGTCAAATGTGGCGTTTTCGTGGAAAGTCGAGCGCAGGTAACCAAAGCGAGAAGGCGTAATCCAGTGAAATTTGTCGCCCAGTTCAGCCTGTACAAGAAGTTCCCCCTGATCATAGCCACCGCCACTGCCATGAATTACCAGGACATCGGGACCAGATCCACCCTCTGTGAATTCAATATCCCCCTAGGGCGAAGGTATGACTGTGCTCTTTCCACTGACCCTATCAAAGGCTTGACTAATATCCGAGAAGTATGCTGCAGAAACCAAAAATACCGCTAAGATTAATCCTATCGCAGTGATGCGTAGAACCTCTCTTAACATCTCATTCTCCTTTCAGGTGTAGATGGCTTTTACTGCGAACGCATGCTATTTGTTTGTTTTCTCGACTGCGGTCCGAATCTGCTCCTGGGATGTCCCAATATCAGCCCAACGATATCGTTCTAATCCTCGTATATTGCATGCAAATGGCAGCGGGTCGCATCGTCCTCCCCACTTTTGACCGTTGTTGAACGCGATTTAGATGGCGCTCGTGAGCGTGTATTGATGCGATTCAGCCATCCCTGCAATTGCGACCAGCAAGGCAGTGTTGATTCATGTTCCAGAGGGTGATAGAATGCCTCCAGGATCGCTTATAGCGCTCTTCCCGCCCGTTTGCAGCCATAAATACTTCATAGGTCCATCACGCATCTATAGCGGTGTAGAGCGCGTGTGAATCAAGCAGGTGGCTACTCGCAGAGTATACCCGCCAAAATTTGGACCAACTATCCAACTACGCCCAACTTTAATCCAACTTCTTATTTTCGATATGTACAGCCTTCATCCAACCGATCCAACTCACTTCCCGTTATCGCAGAAGCGAGCTGTCTTCGTCGCTTTGGGCTGCGCTGCGGGTTATAAAGTCAGAAACATAGTTGTTCTAGTTGGATAACGTCTGTGGATAGCGATTTTCGTGAGTTGGACGAAAGTTGGATTAGGTTGGAGAGTTGGATGATCAAGCATCAAAGGAAATGATGTCTCACGCACGGATATGATGCAAGAGCTGTTGCTGAGTATTTTGGAGATTGCTCGTTGTCGGACCACCAGATTAATGCCTTTGGCGCGAAAGTCATCGACCTTATGGAATTCAATATCATGCGTTTGACTTTGTTTCTGGTGTTAGCGTCCGCCTTCGCCACCCATCCTTGCATGGGCGGGGGCTGCGGTGCGTCCTGCGCAGTCTCTGGCGGTTCCTCGTACAACTTCATGGGTGATCGTGCATTCAACATTGGTATGTCAAGTTTTGATGAGTTCGTCAGAGACAACGTCGGGCAGACATCCCTCTCAACGATAACTCTATCCGCTGATGATCCATCAAGCGCCAATTCATCCCTGAACCAAACCAGTAATGCGAGTAAAACAGACGCCGAAGTAATGCCTGGCATCAATAGCAGTGGAAACATTACCTCCGATACCGGAACGATCAAACTGGGAGCTTCAGGCGCGCAGGATACAAGATTATCAACTTTGGTCTTTACCACCTTCAATAACAAATTCTAATGGACTCGGACCCATGCTGTATGGTCTTGAGCCATTCTTTTCATTGGGCGATGCCAGGACTTATACCCCTGGCATACTCTCTCGTAGAGCGAAAACTATATATTTCGGCAATTGCCGTATATATTGTTGGCAAAGGTCGAAGACCATCTATCCCTCCTACACACTGACTTTTGCCTCCCTCCTTCTTATTCCATTCAAAGAAAAGCTTATAGCCTAATTCATCTCTGTGCCTGTTGCTGAATGCCAGTCAGAAAAGGAGGATAGGCAATAGTCGGAGTTGTAGGGCTTGATGACTGGCCAAGCCCAAAGCTCCATACTCACGATTTTCAGAATGCTTTTGCCGAGCCTGACACCAGAAAAGATAAATATAATGAATGTTAATTAAGGTATTTGGGGATATGCTAGTCATGCCGGGGTGGCGGGTCCTTTTTTTCAATCCTCCTTCCTGAGCCTCCAGCCTCTTCTACTGATTCTGCCTTCTCTAGAATAGTTCAGCTACAAAGAAAGCCAATAGTCTTATGATCCAATAATCACAATTCTATATAGAGAGGAATGGTTATGGATAAAAAATCGGTTATTGCTATGGTGGCTCTAATGTTAGCTGCTATTGGATTGTCGGCTGCGGAAATCCCTAGTCTTGTCGGGAATTGGACTGGGTCATATGAGGGATACGCAAATAGTGGTACCTATATAGCCACGAATGAAACTGCTGCTATAACGCTGGTAATCTCTGAGCAAATAGGTCGTCTTTTCACTGGCAACTTGAGCGAATTGGGACAAGCCACTGCTGCGGTCTCAGGCGTAATCGCTTTGGATAACAGGACATTCTATATGACAGAATACGATGGAGGATATGATATAGGTACAGTCCTCTCTAGGGACACGATTGAGTTGCTATATCTTGAGGACGGAGAAAAAGGTGGGGCATTCATCGATGAATTCCACCGAGTGGCTTAAGGAATGAAGATGGATATGCGGTTTAAACATGCAAAATAGAGCTGGGGTATGCTTTGATACCCCAGTTCCGTTGACTTACTCTTTTGGATCGAACTTTATGGCTCTATCGTACACTATCTCCGAATAGGATGGTCCTGTTTTTGTAGCCTTTTCCAGGTAAAGCCTCCAGCCGATGAAGAGCGACTGATCTAGGTCTATGCCGTATGCCCCCGGTCCTGTAGGAATCTCAATGCAATTTGGATCGCCGCTGCAGCTTCTGGCAATCTTATAGACATAAAGGTACTTTGCATTGGGATTGTCAGGAAGATATGCCTCCGCAGTTCCATTGAGATCTAAATCGGTGATTGCTGTAACGCCATTCCATCCATCTACTCCATATACTGCCAAGTTCGAGTACATTGCCTTTCCTGTTGCCACGTGATTGACTCCATAGACTATTAGGAATTCATTGGTGCCGTTACCCAAAGTAACTTCTGAGTCTCGCAGGAAAGGATAGTACTTGTCAATGAATTGATTGTATACCGAAACATCCCAGGTCCAAGGTATCTGTGCAGAGACAGATTGGGTTGCTGTCCAAAGATAGATTGCGTCATTGTCAGGCCCATAGATGTTGATTCCTCGCTGGAAACCATCATTGCCTGGTGGGAACCATTGGCTAGTTGGAAGTTCCGTAGCATTCGAGATGTTATATTTTTCAAGAATTGCACTCCTCAGCTGTTCTAGTTCATCCATAAGGTCAAACTCTGTTGTTCCTGTTCCACGGACCCTTTGCTCTGGCACCTGATATGGATCTAGATTTGTAGATTCATTCGGGGTGATCCTAAAGATAACAGCAGGCGTATTATTTCGATAGTCGCTGCCAGATTGCTCGTTTTTGTATAGAGCTGGACGGATATATATGGCAAATGTGTCTGAATAATTCTCTATCCCCATATGCAACATAGATGAGGGAAACACCATTGTATTGACTATGCTGTCTGGATATCCTGCTGATTGGGCTGCTGCGGTTATGCGTTGGTTGATGCCTTTATCGGCAGTCGCAATTATCACAGTAGTTTGATTGAACGGATTTCCAGCTTGTCCATCGGGCGTGCCTTTGGTTTTAATGACTAAATTGTTCAAAGTATCACCTAGGGGGGCCCAAGTCCAAAGTACCTTGTTTCCAAGAATTCTTGACTGCTGGGCAGAATCGAAACTGAAATACCTGCACTCAGGAGGTGTCTTTCCTACAAAGACTACAGCTTCATCAACACGAAGATTCCAATAATTACTAGTATTGCCGCTGATTCCTAGCGATTTTGATTATTCAGCTAATTCTGGGTCCAATGCATTGCCAGGTGCAGTCGGGACAAAATACCCCAAATATTTTGTGGTGGGATTGTTTCCCGCAGCAGTAGGGAAATATCCTATTTCATACATCTTAATTAGGTCAACAGGACCCACTTTACCTTCTTGTATAGTGAATCCATCTTGTTCTAAGGCTTGCTTGAACCCCTCAACATCACCTATATCCACATTCACTGCGAATCCTGCTCCAATTATGAGAACGAACACGACTGAAATTAATATATAGACTCTCATATAGGACGTTCCTCCTTAAACTGAATTATCATTGATATCTACTTAACACTTTGGTTAGAGTCCGTGATAGAGACATCGCATCGTGAAACGTCGCTGGAGATTCGCTTCGCATCAGGTACGTAAGGATCATATGGGTCGTCACTAAAAGCGTGCGTAGTAGATAGACGTGGTTAAAGCGGGATCAATGAATGACTCACAAAAAATGAAAACAGGTTCCGTGAACAATAGAGCAGGGATATGCTTCAATACCCCAGCTACATTGCTCTATTCTTTCGGATCGAACTTTATGGCCCGATCGAACACTATCTCTGAGTAAGCTGGACCGACCTTTGTTGCGTTTTCCATGTACAGTCTCCAGCAAATGAAAAGCGGCTGATCTGTCCGTAAGCCATATCCCCCTGGACCATACGGAACCTCGTAGCAGTGCGGGTCGCCTTCGCAATTCCTGGCAATCTTGTAGACATAGAGGTATTTCGCGTTGGGATTGTCAGGGAGGTACTCCTCAGTAGTTCCAGCAAGTTCAGAGTCGTGAACTGCTCCCACTCCATTCCAGATGTCTGCACCATAAGGGGCGAAGTTCTGATACGTCGCCTTTCCAGTGGCTACATGATTAACGCCGTAAATGATTATGAACTCATTGGTATCGTTGCCCAGAGTAATTGGCGGATTTCGTGAGAAATCGTAGTACTGCGAGATATTGCCAAAAGGCGGCATTGGCGAAGTGACAGATTGATTTGCGGACCACAGATAGCAGCAATCGTTGTTAGGACCCCAAGTATTGATTCCTGTCTGAAGACCAGTATACTGCTCTACGAACCATTTGCTGGTTGGAAGCTCTGTGG
>MTKX01032576.1_pt1:2500-11517 | contig 11517 bp, 9 predicted proteins | sample 1042771 | NCBI WGS metagenome assembly MTKX01 (sample SAMN06212183, study PRJNA360534) | anaerobic digester metagenome | biome: Wastewater treatment plant; material: sludge; isolation source: anaerobic digester fed with sludge from wastewater treatment plant | place: Denmark: WWTP Randers... | reverse complement strand
ATATATTATGCGTCTACGATAGTCAAAAAGGTTGGGCTCTGAAACCAAATTTAAATAATAAAAATGCATTTAATAATAAAATTGTTAATATCAACTCCCAAGGAATTCGAGGAACAAACGAATATCTATATAAAAAAGATAGTAATAAACTTAGGGTGTTGATTTTTGGAGATTCTTTTACGTTTGGTACTGAAGTTAGCGATAATGAAACCTACCCTTACTATCTTCAAAATATGCTACCTAGTAATACGGAAATAATTAACATGGGAGTCCCAGGATATGCCCAAGATCAAATGCTATTATATTTTCAAGAAAAAGGATTAAAATATAAACCAGATATAGTAATCATTGGATTCCTTGGTATGGATATGTATAGAAATCTCTTACGTTTTAGGGATTACGCTAAACCAAGATTTATTTTAAAAAATGATAAATTAAAATTAATAGGTCAACCTATCCCTGTACCAGAAAAAATCTTAAAGTTGGACTGGATGAGACCAAGAATATTTGATTTTATTGCAACAATAATTCAAAGGTATCGTAAGATAACTGGCCTAACAGAAAAAGAAAAGTATTTGCTTACAACTAAAATACTTAATAAATTTAATGAAATATCATCAGAAGCAGAAATAAAATTAATTTTTGTTTTTCTTCCGGAAATGAATGAAATCTTTAATATTAATTGCGTAAGTAAACCTGAAGAGTTTTTATTTTCTTTTTGTAAATCAAAAAATAATATTGGCTATCTTTCTATACGATCTGTATTAAAAAAACGAATTGAAAATGGTCTAAAGTTTACAAACTTAACTAGCCATTATGGACCATTCTTAAATAAAGTTATTGCTAAATCAATTAAAATCTTTCTTATTAAAAGTGGTTATCTTACACTAACTAATTGATGTTTAATAATAAAATAATTAGTTTAGTAATACCTTGTTTAAACGAAAAAAAAGTATTAAAAATATACTTCAAAATAAACCTCTTTTTATCGACGAAGCTATCATTGTTGATAATAATTCGAATGATGGTAGCGCTAAGATTGCCAAAAGGTGTGGAGCAAATGTCATTTTTGAAAAAAATAAAGGCTACGGATACGCCTGCCTTTCTGGCTTAGCTAAAGCAAATGGTGATATTATCGTAATGATGGATGGAGATGGCAGTTATCCTCTCTATGAAATTATTAGAATCCTTAAATTTATGGAAAAAGGGAATTACGATTTCATTGTTGGATGCCGCTATCCGTTAACCGATAAATATTCTCAACCTACTCTTAATAAATTTGCAAACTATTTTATTTCTCGGATAATCCGAATATTTTTTAGGATACCCCTTACTGATTCGCAGTCGGGCATGATGGTTTTAAAAAAAGAAATCCTTAAAAGGATATATTTATATAATACTGGAATGGGATTGTCACAAGAAATAAAAATTAAAGCATTTATAGATAAAACTCTTAATTGCAGCGAAATTAAGATAGATTATTTACGTAGAATTGGCAAAAGTAAGTTCAATCTTTTTGACGGAATAAAAAATTTTTATTCAGCTTTAGAACTATTTATTAAATTAGTTTTGAAGAATCCTAATACAACAAAATTATGCTAATATTTCTTAGTATTCCTCTTTTAGCTTTTTGCTTTATTTTTATTTATTTCTACACTATCTCTAGTTATTACACCAAATTCTCTCTAAGATCCTCTTTTATATACTCTTGTGTATTATGGAATATAATTTTAGTAATAATAACTGAATTTTTGAATATTTTCTCAGCTATCAATCTATTATCGATATCAACATCATGGGCTATAATATCAATAATTTTTGCAACTATATATTATAAAAAAATATATTCTAATAATACTGCCATTAAATTTACAAGCTTTGCTTTTTCTACTTACGAGAAATTTTCTCTTTTAGGTATTGGTTTAACAATAATGGTTATTGCTTTGATTGCTCTCATTGCACCTCCAAATAACGGGGATTCAATGGTTTACCATATAGCCAGAGTTTTTCATTGGGCACAGAATAATAACATAAATTCTTACCCTACTCATGTGTTTAAACAGTTAAACCATAATCCTGGAGCAGAATTCATCATTTTACACTTACAAATATTAACCGGAACCGACCGATTTAGTAACTTTGCACAATGGTTTGCTATGATTGGTTCTGTAGTCGGTGTCAGTTTAATATCAAAAGAACTAGGCGCAAACATGCGATGGCAAGTATTTTCATCGGTTATTTGTGTAACTATACCCACAGGTATTTTACAAGCTTCTAGCACACAAAACGACTATTTAGCTAGCTTTTGGATTATTTGTTTTGTTTATTTTGTCTTACAAATGCTAAAGAGAAAGTTTAATTATAATTTTGCTTTCATGACTGGCTTATCTCTTGGATTAGCCTTTCTTGTTAAAGGTACTGGGTATATCTTTACCTTTCCTTTCCTATTATGGTTATCTATAGTTGGTTTTGCTAGACTCCGTATAAATTTCTTTAAGTTTTTTTTAATAATAATGATAGTAGCTTTGAGCATTAACTTTGGTTATTATTATCGCAACATAGACTTGCAGAATACTCCTTTTGTAAAACTTGTGCATACTACTTACGATATGAATTTTTTATTGTTACTTTCAAATGCTATACGCAACATAGGTTTACATTTTGGAACACCATCGGTATTACTCAATAAGTGGATTTTTAAAATAATAGAATTATTTCATATCGTAACAGGAGTCAATCTTAACGACCATCGTACAACAATATATGGAAACTATGGGGCTTACCATATTGCTAATTTTAATTTTTTTCATGAAGACTACTCAGCAAATTTTATTCATATCCTTATAATATTAAGTTCCATATTAATATTTTTTAAAGCTGGTATGCAAAAAAGTAATAAAAAACTTCTGTATTACTTATTATTTACTATCTCTGGGTTCTTTCTTTTTAGTTGGATTATTATGTGGAACCCTTGGAATCATCGTTATCATTTGCCTATCTTTATACTTTTTTCTCCATTTATATCAGTTACGTTACAAAAAAATAGTGTTATTAATAAAAAATTGTTACTTATAGCTTTGGCTATTACTGTAGCTTTCTTTATATGCAGCGTAGTCTTTTATCAAATTAGCAAGCACTTTCCCAGTAAAGAAGAAACTGTAGATATCTTTAAGCGTTATAATCTTATGACATCATCAATTACAAACAGTCCAAAAGAACTTTTTCAAGAGCTTCTACTTACAGTAGTTTTACTATTGGGAATTTTTATAGTTTTTTATTTTATTAATGATATAGCTATTGCCATAAGCATAATAGCTTTTATATTTTCGCTACCATGGGTTTTTTATAATGAAACAAGAAACATAATAGGCAAAAGGAATATTTTTAATACTCCTCGCGTTGACCAATATTTCTTATCAAAAATACAGTTAAAAGAGCATTACAAGCGTGCAGCCAAATATATCGTTTCTAAAGGGTACTCGGAAATAGGTCTAATATGTTCTGGCCAACCGTATGGAAATAATTGGGAATATCCCTTTTTAATGGCTTTAAAGCATTTTAACAGAAATCAATTTCGCCTCGAACATGTTAATGTTGAAAATCTTTCATCCAGTAAATATAAAAAATATCCTTTTAATAATTTTACACCATCTGCCATTGTTTATTTATGCGAAAACTATTCCGAGCAGCTACAACCAAAAGAGATCAAATTCAAAGATATTATTTTTTTGCGAAAATTTTATTCACCATATATAAGCATATTTGTTATAAAATAATACTACAAAAAACGTCTGAATTAATTCATTAAATTAGATAAGTACAATAAAGCTAGATTAAGAGGCAGATTTTTTAAGAATATTTTTATAAAAAGATATGGTTAGACCAGAAATTATCCCACAACCCATTATAAGCGCATCAATAAAAGATACTAAAACTGCTTTTAGAAGAAAGGAAACTTTTCTTTCGCGGTAAAGAAATTGAAAAAAATTCCTATTGATAGCTAAAAAAGAAATAAAAAATATTATACTTATCAAATTAGAATAAATAAAACTTATTAAAGTTCCAAAAGCTAAGCCAATGCCGATTATTTGCGAGATTTGTGCATGAAAAAAACGCCTCTTTTCTATAATATCTTTAAAACGTTTATATATAATAAATAATTTTGCCCAATGATAAGGAATAATAAAATCATTCTTTACAAAAGAAAGAAAAGTGTATTTTTTAAGATGAATAACTTCTAAGGTTTGATCCAATAAAATTTTGTTACCGGCATTAGATAATTCTATGCCTAAAGCAGTATCCTCACCATAATTATTCAGTGAAGTTAAAGGTATGTTATCCAAAAATCTTTTTTTAACTGCAAAACAAGAACCAAATATAAAATCAATATATTTAGGACATCTGCGTAAAATATAGTTTATATATAAATTTTTATATACACTAAAAAAATTCTTATTTGGGTGCAGTTTCGATAAAATGCCAACGATAGCAACGATTTCTCGTTCATTTTTTAATATCTCTAGCATTTTTTTCAAAGTAGTATCGCTAATAACTATATCTGAATCTACAAAAGCTACTATGTCACTTAATGACTTTTCTATTCCTATTTTCCTCGCATAAGCAGGACCTTTTGTTTCCTTAAACGGCACAACTTGACAAGGAAATAGCTTTACTTTCTCGAGGGTTCTATCATCACTGCCATCATCAACAATTAATACCTGAAAAGATACACCGCATGAACTATAAATAGCATTTAAGCATGGGATTATCGTTCCTTCAGAATTATGGGTTGGAATTACAACTGATAAATCCATATTATTAAATTAATAAGTTACCTTATTGTCATCTTTACAGAATAAATAAAACTACGGAGAGGCCGAGATTCGTATGCAATCTCCGGCGTAGTCGGAGTTAAGTAGTTGTAAAAAGTGATTTATTGCATCCGAATAATGTATTGGCCTTAAGATTAACGATAACCTGATACTTAAATATTACTTTTACAGAATAAATAAAACTACGGAGAGGCCGAGATTCGAACTCGGGGTGGGTATAAACCCACAACAGTTTTCAAGACTGCCGCTTTAAACCGCTCAGCCACCTCTCCATAAAAAATATTATAATAGGGTTATTCTATTTTATTTAATCAGACTTATATGATAGGAATTTTGTCCAATCCTCATTTTGGCGTCTAAAAAACCACAGATTAATACCGATAAAACTCTTTTTTTTAGTAATTATTGCACATTTCTTAAATTCTTTGATTAATTGCGGTATATAATTACTGTCGGGGCCTTCATAACACAAAAACCATAAATAGCGTGGGTTCCTCTCGGTAATAAATTTTTGCAATATATTTACATCATACCTTGCTGGTATCATTAAATCAATTTTTTTATTTAACCCAAATTTTTCTATATAGTAATCAAAAAACCTTGGGCTACATCCCCAAGCTATGATTGATAAATCATCATAGGAGTAACTATTTTTGGCAACGAATTCCCCAGCTTCTCGAAATTGCTCCTTAAAAGGCTTTCTGTAATAGTCTATATTGAAAGTACCCGCTATCAAACTAGCGGTTATAATAATTATTATTGTCTGAATTTTAATATTTAAAAATAAACTAACGATAGAGCGTGAAAAAAAAATATACAATGCCGGTAGGATAATGATTAAATTACGTTCTGAAAATACTGGCACCCAAAATAAAGATATTAGATATGCACCTAGAAATGGTAAAACTACCCATAAAAGAATAAAGAAGATAAGACAGTTAATATCTTTTGTATGTTTACCCAAACTTTTTGAACGCAGAAAAATATAAAAAGTTTTAACTAATAATGATAAGCATAATACCAAAACAAAAACTGCGAAGGTTTTTGAGTTATTGAAAGCGGCAATAGTTAATTGGTTAAAAAGCGTTACAATACCCTTTGATCCTACTGATAGATAGGATTGCTCAAGAGATGACCTTAAAAGTTTAGAATATATTGTTGTAAATTTTAAAATATCCAAAAATCTTGGCAACGATGGTAAATAGGCAATTAATATTACTAAATAAATTAATAATGTAGTAAGAATGTTTTTTGGTTTTCGAATTGAAAATAAAAACAAAATTAAAAATTGGATACAAATAAAATAAACACCAAAATAATGAACATAACAAGAAAAAATTGCCGACAAGATATAACCTATTATCAAATAATAAGTTGTCTGTTTCCCGTGCCAAAAGTTTGTAAATATATCTATATAGAAGTAAACAGAAAGCATGGTAAATAAAAGCAACATTGTGTACGGACGGGCCTCCTGGCTATAGTATATGGGTTGATAAAGAGAAGCCATTAGGAAAGAGGCGATTAATCCTTCCTTATATGAATAAAGCTTACGCCCTAAAAGAAAAATTATAAAAATTGCGATAATGCCAAAGATAGCCGACGGCAATCTAACTATAATTTCAGAATTACCAAAAAACTTAGTTATATAGTGAAGAAAGATATAATATCCGGGAGGATGAATTTCAACCTCTGAAATTATCGCTATTACACTAGATATATCCTCTTTCTCACTATGTTCTAAGCTACGAAGTTCATCATACCAAAATGATTGTTTATTAAGACCGTATAGTCGGAGCGCCCCTCCTAAAAATAGAATTAAAAGAAAAATTATTATTTGTTTTTTATTGAAAGAAGAGTTATCTGTTAACGTCATTCCAAATATTTGAGAGTTATCTGAAGGTCTGGATCGAAATTTTTTGTATTAAAATTGCCCCTTTTCGAAAGGCATTAAATACAATTTCTCCTAAAGAGATATTAAAGCCATTCTTCAAATATAGGGTAAATAAAATTAAAATTAAAATAAAGAAGATGCTAAAAAGAAATAGGTAGTTGATAAAAGCAGTAAAAGTATAACCCTTATTTTCACGGGCTACGAAGATTAAATGGTTGGTAGAGACGAATCCTCCTAAAAATATAAATAAATTCTGGTCAAAAGCTTTATTGAAAACTTTTGGTAAAAAGAAATAGGCAATACCTAGAACTATCAATAATGAGGGGACTAGATAAGAAAAAAAGGTAGAATGAAAAAAGAATTTTTGTATTTGTTTATAAAAATTATTAATGTCTACTAAAAACACATTGAAAGCAAAGGCAGATAAAATGCTAACTATCAATAAATTGCTATCAAATCCTTCTTGAGAGCGTATTTGACGCCAAAATTCTCTTGTAAATTCTACTAAGAAACAAAAAATTATTAAAAAAAGAATTAATTTTACTAAAGTAAAAATGTAATTATTTCGTAATCCTTTCTCTTCCATCGAGATATCTCCGTAAAGGTTCAGGGATAATAACGGAACCGTCTTCTTGTTGATGATTTTCTAATAATGAAACTATAAGCCTAGGCAAAGCTACTCCGGAACCGTTTAAGGTATGTAAAAAAGAATTTTTTTGGCTTTTTTTATCTTTATATTTTATATTTCCGCGCCGGGCTTGAAAATCTTCAAAATTAGAACAACTGGAAACTTCAAGCCACTTATCTATCCCCGGAGCATATAACTCTATATCGTAGCATTTAGAAGAAGCAAAACTAATATCTGCTGTGGCTAACATAACTATTCGGTAAGGTAATTTTAAAAAATCTAAGATAGAACAAGCGTCATTAAGCAATTTTTCAAGTTCGTTATAAGAACTCTCTGGTTTTACGAATTTTACTAACTCTACCTTATCGAACTCATGCACCCGCATTAAACCGCGCGTATCTTTACCGTATGAACCTGCTTCGCGCCTAAAACAAGGAGTGTAAGAAACATATTTTAAAGGAAGACTATTTTCTTCGATAATTTCATCTCTATAGATATTAGTAAGGGGCACTTCCGCGGTGGGTATCAAAAATAAATCATCGTTTTTTAAAGAGTACATATCTTCTTCTAAATTAGGAAGTTGACCGGTAGTAAACATAGATTCTCGATTAACTATTTTAGAAGGAGAAACTTCAACATATCCATGCTGCTTAGTGTGTATATCTAACATAAAATTAATTAGTGCCCGCTCTAATTGAGCGCCAAGGGCAGTAAATAATATAAAGTTAGAACCGGTGATTTTAGCTGCCCTTTTAAAATCTATTAAATTTAATCTTTCCGCCAACGCAATATGGTCCAAAGGCCTAAAATTAAATTCGCGTTTAGAACCGCATTCCTTTACTATTTTATTTTTCGAGCTATCGCCAACCGGAAGAGAAACGTGAGGTATATTAGGTATCCGATAGAGTTTATCGTAAAATTTAGCCTCTAAGGTATTTAAAGCTTCTTCTAACTTAATAATTTCTTGTTTAATACTTTTACTTTTTTCTTTTTTTTGTTCTAAATTGTCTTGTTTCTTAGAAGAAGGCCTTAACTCAGCGCTTATTTTATTCTGTAAAGCTTTTAATTCTTCTATTTGGGAAATGATTTTGCGACGTTCGCTATCAAGCTCTAAGAAGGACCCTAGGTCAAACTTATAATTCCTATCACTAATAGCTTTTTTAACTATTTCGGGATTTTGACGTATAAATTTAATGTCTAACATAGAATTTATTATACTATTATTCTAACGAAAATCTACTTTTTTCACCCTTTAATTACACAGAGAGGACGCATCTTACATACTTTTTTTGACAAACCAGCCTGCTCTACCACATTCACTACATCTTCTATATCCTTATAAGCAAAAGAAGCTTCTTCAGCTATAGTTTTTAACTCTTGAGACCTCACCTCTATGCCTTTATATTTAAGGGTTTTTATTATCTCTTTAGAATCTGCCATTTTAATAGCTTCATGACGAGATTTTAATCGTCCGGCACCGTGACAAGTACTGGCAAAAGATTCTTCTTCGGCTTTTTTAGTTCCTACTAAAAGATAAGAAAACCTCCCCATATCTCCCGGAATAATAACCGGCTGCCCAATTTCGCGATACTTAGCCGGTAAATTAGGATTTCCCGGTCCAAAACTGCGCGTAGCTCCTTTTCTATGAATACACAAAAGTTTATCT
>MTKX01000780.1_pt1 | contig 11518 bp, 10 predicted proteins | sample 1042771 | NCBI WGS metagenome assembly MTKX01 (sample SAMN06212183, study PRJNA360534) | anaerobic digester metagenome | biome: Wastewater treatment plant; material: sludge; isolation source: anaerobic digester fed with sludge from wastewater treatment plant | place: Denmark: WWTP Randers ... | reverse complement strand
AGCAACTATCCCTGCATGGTCGATTTCGTCTTCGTGTTCCAGGAAAAATCTTGACGCGCGCGGACCCGGCCCGCTGAACGGGTCCGGGACCGCGAGCCGGCGCGGCGCGCCGCCGCGCGTGGAGTCCGATATGAAGAAAGATCTTGTCCGCCGTTCCGCGTCCCTGACCGTCCTCGTCCTGGCCGCCGCCCTCGTCTCCGGCTCGAGCTGCCAGTCCTCGGGCTCGCCCGAGCCCGAAGGCGTCACCCCCGAGGCGAGCTTCGAGCGCGTCGTCACGGCCCTGATGTCGAAATGGCATATCCCCGGCGGCGCGGTCGCCCTGGCCCGCGACGGCGTCGTCGTCATGACCGACGCCTACGGCACGGCCGACCAGTCCGCGTCGACGCCGGCGACCGTCGACTCGCTCTTCCGCGTCGCCAGCCTGTCCAAGCCGGTCACGGCCGCGGCCGTCCTCAAGCTCCGCGAGGCCGGCCTGGTCGATCTCGACGCCCGCGTCTTCGACATCCTTGACGACGTCGTCCCGCCCGAGGGCTCGACGCCCGACCCCCGTCTCGCCCAGGTCACCGTCCGCGACCTTCTCCGCCACTCCGGCGGTTGGGACCGCTCCGTGAGCTACGACCCCATGTTCCGGTCCCGGGAGATCGCCGCCGCCCTCGGCGTCGCTCCCCCCGCCGCCGCGGCGGACATCGTCCGCTACATGGCCGGCCAGCCCCTCGACCACGACCCGGGCACGGTCTACGCCTACTCGAACTTCGGCTATTGCCTGCTCGGCCGGATCATCGAGAAGGTCACGGGCCAGGCCTACGACGCCTACGTCATGTCGGCCGTCCTGGCCCCGGCCGGCGCGACCGGCATGCGGCTGGGCCGCTCGCTCGAGGCCGACCGGGCCCCGAACGAGGTCGTCTACTACGACTACGCCGGCGCCCCCTTGGCCCCCAGCGTCTTCACCGCCGGGTCGGAGACGGTCCCCTGGCCCTACGGCGGCTTCGCCCTCGAGCCCATGGACGCCCACGGCGGCTGGCTGGCCTCGGCCCGCGACCTCCTGCGGTTCGCCCTGGCCGTCGACGGCCGCGCGGCGACGCCCGACGTCCTGCAGCCGGGCTCCATCGACCTCATGGTCGAGCGCCCGCCGCTCGCCGAATACGCCGGCGCCGCGGCCTATTACGCCCTCGGCTGGCAGGTCCGGCCGACCGGCGGGGACGCCAACTGGTGGCACACGGGATCGCTGCCCGGCACGTCGACGATCATGGTCCGGACGGCCAACAACCTGAGCTGGGTGGCCCTGTTCAACTCCCGTCCCGCCGCGGCCGACTCGTTCTTCAACGAGCTCGACAGCGAGCTGTGGCGGGCCGTCAACGCCGTCACGGACTGGAACTAGGACAGAGCACAGCCATGCCGACCTACATCAAGCCGGCCCTCGTCCTCGACGCGGGCCGGGCCCGCCGCAATATCGAGCGGATGGCCGCCAAGGCCCGCCGGCTCGGCCTGCGCTTCCGGCCCCACTTCAAGACCCACCAGTCCCGCGCCGTCGGCCGCGTCTTCCGCGCCAGCGGCGTCGAGGCCATCACCGTGTCCTCGGTCGACATGGCCGAGTACTTCGCGGCCGACGGCTGGCGCGATATCCTCGTCGCCTTCCCGCTCAACATCCTGGAGATCGACGGGCTGAGGCGGCTGGCCCGGCGCGTGAAGCTGGGCGTCCTCGTCGAGGCCGCGGACGGCCTGGCCGCGCTCGCGGCCGGCGTCGGCCGTCCCGTCGACGTCTGGATCAAGATCGACATCGGGGCCAACCGGGCCGGGCTCGACTGGAACGACCGGGCCGGACAGGCCCGCGTCTGCGCCGAGGCCGTCCGGCTCCCGCGGCTGCGGCTGCGCGGCCTGCTGACCCACAACGGCCGGACCTACGCGGCCCGGACGCCCGAGGCCCTCGCGGCCAGCCACGCCGACTCTCTCGACAAGATGCGCCGGGCCCGCCGGGCCCTGGAGGCGGCGGGCTTCGCCGGGCTCGAGATCTCGGTCGGGGACACGCCGTCCTGCAGCCGGCTCGAGGATTTCGACGGCGTCGACGAGGTCCGTCCAGGCAACTTCGTCCTCTACGACGTCACCCAGCTCGAGCTCGGCAGCTGCGCCGAGCGGGACGTGGCGGCGGCCGTGGCCTGCCCGGTCGTGGCCGTCCACGGGCGCCGGCGCGAGATCGTCGTCTACGGCGGGGCCATCCACCTGTCGAAGGAGGATTTCGTCTCCACACGGGACGGGCGCATCTACGGCCGGGTCTGCCGGCCGCGCGGCGCCGGCTGGGGGCCCGTCCTGCCGGGGACATCGGTGCGCGCCCTGTCGCAGGAGCACGGCGTCGTCGCGACGACGGAGGACGTCATCCGCCGGACGCGGCCCGGGGATATCCTGTTCGTCTTGCCCGTCCATTCCTGTCTGACCGTGGATCTGTGGCGGCAGTACGTGGACCTGAAGGGGAACAAGATCCCCACCATCCGCGCCTGCGGCTCATAAAGCGTTCATTTTCAATAAAATGTAGAGTAAAAATTTTTACCCTTGACAGAATAAAATATATCTTATATCGTGCGGTAGGTATGAAAATGGACTGGAAGCCCGTCTCTTTTCAGGTCCCCGCGACCCTCAGCGAGACCATCTACCAATCGCTCAAAAAAGCCCTCCTCGACGGCGACATCAAGCCGGGCCAACGCCTCCAGGAGAAGGAGATCGCGGCCCTGTTCAGCACCTCGTCGACGCCCGTCCGCGAGGCCTTCTTCCGCCTCGCGGCCGAGAAGTTCCTGGTCATCAACGCCCGCAAGGAGGTCCTGGCCCAGGACACCACGCTCGAGGAGGTCCGCGAGCTCTACGAGATCGTCCGCACGCTCGACATCCTGGCCGTTCGCCGGGCCCTGTCCCGGATGACGCCCGGCGACGTCGAGGAGCTGCGCGAGATGACCGGGGAGCTGGGCCGCTTCCACGACGCCGACGACCACGCCAACTACCTCGAGCAGAACCTCTGCATCCACGACCGGATCTGGCGCCACGCCGGCAGCGCGGCCCTCTACGACACGCTGGCCGAGGTCATGGCCAAGATCCGCATCTTCCACCGCAAGAACGGCTTCCTGCCGTTCGCGGCCCGGCCGGCCCTGGAGAAATCGTTCGGGGACCATCTCGAGATCCACCGGTTCGTCGAGGCCCGGGACGTCAAACGTCTGGAGAAGCTCATCGAAGCCCATTGGGGCGAGGAGTTCTCCGTCGAGCGCGAGGCCGGGCCGGGCGAAGGAAAGACGACAGGGAGGTGAGAATCACTCCGGTTCCGCAGGCTCCGACAGACGACAGAGATCACCCGTTTTAACGCATATCGAGGAGGTAATCATCATGCGGTTCAAGAAAGGCATCGTGGTGGCCTTCCTGGCCGTCGCGTCCGTGGCCCTGGCCTTCGGCCAGATGACGCCCACGGGCAAGCTGACGGGCACGGTCACCGACGACGGCAAGGCGCCCCTGCCGGGCGTCTCCGTCAAGATCAGCAGTCCGTCCCTCATCCTTCCGGAGATGGCGACCGTCACCAACGAGGACGGCCTCTACCGGTTCTTCTCCCTGCCNNTCCATCACCGTCGTCGGGCTGTCGCCGACGGTCGACATGCAGAAGACCCAGACGGGCTCGACCTTCACGACCGAGCTCATCGAGACCCTGCCCCTGTCGCGCGACCTGTCGTCGATCTTCAACTCGGCGCCCGGCATGTTCGCCCGGACGTCCCACGGCTCCGACGCCCGGTCCAACAACTTCATCGTCGACGGCGTCAAGATGCAGGACCCCGTCACGGGCGACCCGTACCAGACGGTCCCCTGGAACGCCATCGACGAGGTCGAGATCGAGACCAGCAACCAGAAGGCCGAGTACGGCGCCGTCAAGGGCGCCCTGGTCAACGTCATCACCAAGGCCGGCGGCAACGAGTTCAGCGGCGGCGTCAACTTCTACTTCCGCGACAAGAGCCTGCAGTCCGACAACACCCAGGGCACGCCGCTCGAGGGCCAGTTCGTCGGCTTCCGCCGCCAGTTCGTCCCCGGCTTCTCCCTGGGCGGCCCCGTCGTCAAGGACAAGCTGTGGTTCTTCACCAGCCTCGACGTCGACCTGTCCTCGTCCTACATCCAGGGCTTCCCCGCCCCCGCCACCTACGGCGGCCCCCAGCCGGAGTCGGCCCCCACGGCCCAGAACACCTATGCCCCGTTCGCCAAGCTGACCTGGCAGCTGGGCCAGAAGGACAAGATCGTCGCTTCGGCCTACTACCGGCTCTACAACTGGGACCACCGCAACGCCAGCCGCTGGACGGTCCTCGACGCCAACTCCAAGGAGGACAGCGCCGTCACCATCGCCAACGTCCAGTGGACCAAGACCATCAGCAACAACTTCTTCACCAACGTCAAGGCCGCCTGGTACTCCCTGCACCAGTACATCCTGGCCCGCAACGACCTGGCCCCCCTCATCGACGAGGCCACGGACAACATCAACCGCGGCGGCTACGGTTCCGACTGGTGGTACACCCGCCGGCGCCTCCAGCTGGCCGGCGACGCCACCCGCTTCGTCGACAACTGGGCGGGCTCCCACGAGTTCAAGCTGGGCTTCGATTCCGAGTTCGCCTTCGACACGACCGAGACCGAGTACCATCAGGACCCCCACTTCGAGGGCGTCTTCCCCGACGGCTTCAAGGCCGTCGACATCTTCCTCTGGGACGGCGTGCCCAATTGGGCCTGGGTCGGCACCGAATACAAGCAGAAGAACAACCTCATCCAGCTCGGCGGCTACCTCCAGGACACCTGGTCGCCCGTCAAGAGGGTGACCCTGAACGTGGGCCTGCGCTACGACTTCGCCCAGGGCAGCTATCCGCCCCAGAAGACCCGGGACGGCAGCGAGTGGGTCAATGAGACGACCATCAAGGCCATGACCTTCAACATGCTCTCGCCGCGCCTGGGCCTGAGCTTCGATCCCGTCGGCGACGGCAAGACCGTCGTCCGGGCCAACTTCGGCCGCTACTACGCGCCGCTGCTCATGATCTACTACTACTTCAACAACCCCAACCAGCGGAGCAACTTCTGGGCCCAGCTCAATCCCGACTGGTCGGTCAACTACACGACCCCCGTCTGGTCGCCCGGCATGACCGAGGTCGACCCCGACATCAGCTCGCCCTACGCGGACGAGCTCAACATCGGCATCGAGCGCGAGCTGTTCGAGGACTTCTCCCTGTCCGTGACCTACATCGCCAAGTGGGAGAAGAACCTCATCGACGACGTCGACCGCGGCCACCTCGATTGGGACACCTACCTCGAGACCGGCGACCTCGTCTGGTCCGGCTACCACGCCGTCACCGGCACCGACCCCTGGTCGGGCGGCGACGTCACCTTCTACGAGATGAACGAGGACTTCGGGGACTACCACTTCGTCTTCCAGAACGTCCCCGGCACGGCCCGCAAGTACCGCGGCTTGGAGACCAAGCTGACCAAGCGGATGTCCGACCGCTGGGCCCTGCAGGCCAGCTACGTCTGGTCCCGCGGCGTGGGCGTCCTCAATACCTCCCGCGACCAGAGCACGGGCTTCACCGGCTTCTACGACGATCCCAACTCGATGATCAACGCCTACGGCCGGCTCGACTACCAGCGCGAGCATCTCGTCAAGGTCCAGGGCACGTACGCCGGGCCCTGGGGCATCAACGCCAGCGCCTACTACCAGTTCGGCTCCGGCATCCCCTACTCGCGCGTCATCCGGACCTACGAGGCGGGCCTCGGCAGCCTCTACCAGGGCGGCGTGGCCATCTTCGCCGAGCCGCGCGGCACCTACGAGCTGCCCGACCAGCACCTGCTGGACATCCGCCTGGAGAAGACGTTCCCCGTGTGGCGGGGCGAGCTGGGCGTCCAGTTCGACGCCTACAACGTCTTCAACAACAACCGGCCCACGAGCGTCGGCAACACCACGAACTACGACTGGTTCCAGGGTGTCGGCGGACAGGCCATTTACGGTATCATGGGGCCGCGCTACATGCAGCTCGGCCTGATCTACAAGTTTTAGACCCTTCGTCCCTTGCTGCAGGCGGTNNTCCGGGGGCGCCGGCCCGGTCCGATCCCGGAGAGGAGGTCCATCCCATGTCCGAGAACGCCGCTTCCCAAACCCCCAACGGCCGCCGCGAGTTCCTGACCCGGTCCCTGGCCGGCCTGGCCGTCCTGGGCTCGTCCCTGACCCCGTTCGAACGGCTCTTCGCGGCCGACGCCGAGGCCTTCCCGCTCGGCGACGGAGGCCTGCCGCCCGGCGGGTTCATCATGGAGAGCGCGCCCGGGCCCGAGACCGTCATCAACGGCAAGCGCTGCCTGTACTTCGGCGGCACGGGCTACTACGCCCTGCACGGCCACCCCGAGGTCGTCGAGGCCGGCGTGGCCGCTTTCCGCAAGTACGGCTGCCACAGCGCGACCTCCCGGACCGGCTTCGGCAACACGCCCGTGCAGATCGAACTCGAGCGCCGCATCGCCGAGTTCTTCGGCACCGAGGACTCCATCCACTTCGTCTCCGGCTACCTCGACAACCTCTTCCTCGTCCAGGCCCTCAAGGCCAAGGCCACGGTCATCTTCATCGACGAGACGGCCCACTTCAGCATCCGCGACGCCGTCTACTCGGCGCTCCTCCCGGTCCACACCTACAAGCACCGCGACCCCGAGGACCTGGCCCGCCAGCTCAAGGCCAAGCTCAAGGCCGGCGACACGCCGCTCGTCATGAGCGACGGCATCTTCCCGACCTTCGGGGTCATCGCCCCGGTCCCCGAGTACCTCAAGGCCCTCGAGCCCTACGGCGGCTACCTGTGCCTCGACGACTCGCACGCCGTCGGCCACCTCGGGCCGAACGGCCGCGGCACCTATGACCACTTCGGCGTCAAGAACGACCGCTGCTTCTACGCCGGGACGATGAGCAAGGCCTTCGGCGGGCACGGTGGCTTCATCCCCGCTCCCAAGGCCTTCATCGACCACATCAAGGCCGTCTGCGGCGCCTATCCCGGCGCGACGCCCAGCCCGACGCCGGCCATGGCCGCCTCGCTCAAGGGGCTCGAGATCGTCATGCGCGAGCCGCAGCGTCGCGAGCGCCTGCGCCGCAACGTGGCCCGGCTGAAGGGCGGGATGAAGAAGCTCGGTTTCGAGATGAACGACACGCCCGTGCCCATCGTCACCTGGACCCTGAAGTCGGCCGAGGACATGAAGAAGGTCCAGGCGGCCCTCTACGACAAGGGCATCGCCGTGGCCCTGCTGAAGTACGTCGGGGCCCCGGCCGGGGGCGTGCTGCGCGCCTCCGTCTTCTCGGAGCACACGACCGACCAGATCGACCGGCTCCTCGGCGAGCTCAAGCGGCTCGTCTGAGGCCTTATCGGACCAGGAGGACCCCATGAACAGGACCCGTTCGCGATTTTTCGCGGCCCTCGCGGCCGCGTTCCTGGCCGCCGCGTCGGTCGCCCCGGCCGCGGCCGATATCGATCCCGCCGCCGTCCGCTCGACCGTGGCCGGACTGCTCAAGTCCCGCGGCCTCGTCGGCCTGTCCGTGGCCGTCGTGGAGAACGGCGCCACGGCCCTGGCCGAGGGCTTCGGCGTCCGCTCCCAGGCCACCGGCCAGCCCGTGGCCACCGACACGATGTTCGCCATCGGGTCCATCACCAAGCAGTTCACCGCCGCCTGTGTCCTGCTCCTGGCCGAGGACGGCAAGCTGGCCGTCACGGACAAGGTCGCCAAGTGGTATCCGGCCCTGACACGGGCCTCCGACATCACCCTGCTCGACCTGATGAACCACGTCTCGGGCTACGCCGACTACTATCCCCTCGACTTCGTCGACCGGCCCATGGCCGCGGCCACGCCCAGCGACGAGGTCATCCGCCGCTTCGCCACCCGGCCCCTCGATTTCGAGCCCGGGGCCCGCTATTCCTATTCCAACACGGGCTACCTCATCCTGGGCCGGGTCGTCGAGAAGGTCTCCGGCGAGCCGTTCGGGGCCTTCCTCGACCGGCGCATCCTCAAGCCCCTGGGGATGGCCCACACCGTCTTCGAGCCCGACCCGCTCGGCCCCGGCTGCGCCCGCGGCCACATGTCGTTCTGGCTGGGCGCGCCGGAGATCGTGCCCCTCGAGGGCCGGGGCTGGGTCGCGGCGGCCGGGGCCCTGTTCTCGACGCCCTCCGACCTCGTCACCTGGGACCTGGCCCTCGTCGACGGCAAGGTCCTCGCGCCCGAGTCGTTCAAACTCATGACCTCGCCGCGGCGGCTCAACGACGGGACCCTCTCGAACTACGGCTGCGGCCTGGCCATGGGGAACCGGGGCGGCGTCGCCTTCCTCTCCCACACCGGCGCCGTCAACGGCTTCCACGCCCTCAACATCGTCGTGCCCTCGACCCGCTCGGCGGCCGTCCTGTTCTCGAACCTGTCGTCCTACAGCGACACCAACGCCGTGTTCGCCGAGCTCACGGCCCTCGTCCTGCCCAAGCCGGCCCCGGCGGCCAAGGACAAGCGCGTNNGACCGCGCTCGTCCTGCCCAGGCCCGTCCCGGCCCCGGCGGCCGCCCCGGCCGCGGCGGCCAAGGACAAGCGCGTCCCGCCGGCCCCCGCGACATCGGGCATACCGGCTATCGCGGGTCCGCCCGCGGCCGCGGCGGCCAAGGGCTTCTTCGCCGACCTGCAGCGGGGGAGGGTCGACCGGTCGCGCCTCGGCGAGGAGTTCTCGTTCTTTCTCAAGGACGCCGTCGTCCCGGCGGCCGCCGCGCGCATGAAGGCCTTCGGCGAGCCGCTCGAGGCCGTCGTCGAGTCGATCGGCGAGCGGGGCGGCATGGAAGTCTCGACGACCCGGCTCGCTTTCGCGTCCGGCGCCCTCAAAGTCCTGATGTACCGGACGCCCGACGGGAAGATCCAGCAGATCTTCTTCCAGAAGGGCTGACGCGGGTCAGCCCTTCCCGGGCTTGCGGTTCTTGGCCAGGAAGTAGTCGTAGGCGGCCCGGGCCATCCGTCCGACCTTGTCCTTGATGTCGTAGTGGACCTCGGCGAGATCGTTCCCGAAGAAGCACATCACCAGCGTACCCGCCCCTTCCGGCAACCAGACGACGGCCGCGTCGAGCAGGACCGTGTCCCCGCCGCCCCGGGACAGGCTGCCGCCCTTGCGGGCGACGGCCGTCGACGACGGCAGATAGCGGAGGATGAGCTCGGCCCCGGTGTGGCTCTTCATGACCTGCAGGACGCGGTCGCTCACGGCCCGGTCGACGATCTCGCCGCGGACGCACTTCTCGAGCAGGAGACCGATCTCCCGCGGCGTCGAGGTGTTGTGGACGGAGGTCTCGAAGGCCTTCTCGGCGGCGGCCCGGGCCGGGTCGGCCCAGACGGACTCCGGCAGGGCGTCCAGCTCGGCGATGGTCAGCGGCCTGCCGGGATCGAGGCCGAGGAAGGCCAGGATGAGCTGGCGCGTGTCGTAGTCGACCGTCGTCGCCCGCAGCCCCAGCTCGGACATATAGGCCGCGATGGCCTCGGGCGTGACCATGTGGAAGAGGATGTCGGTGGCCGTGTTGTCGGACCGGGCCATCATCAGGAGCTGGAGGTCCTGGACGGAGATGTTGAGCCCGGGCTTCATCGACGTCATCAGCCCGCTGCCGAAGGTCTTCATCCGCTCCGTGAAGTTGACGCGGTCGTCGAGCGAGATGCGGCCGAGGGCGATCTGCTTGTGCAGGGTGAGGAGGACGGGGATCTTGAAGACCGAAGCGAGCTGGAAGCGCTCGTCCTCGCGCAGGCCGAAGCTCTCGCCCGACTCGACGTGCTTGACGAGGATGCCGAGCCGGCCGTTGATGGTCCCGGCCCCCGTTCGCAGGGCCTTCTCGAGGTCGGCCCGGGAGCGGGGGGCTTGGAAGGTGAGCTCCTGGGAGGCCGCGGGGAGGACGGCCAAAGCCATCGCGGCGGCCAGGACGAGGACGCCGAAAGTCTTGCCAGTAAGTGTTTTAGCAGGTGTCATGACTGCTCCTGTTTGATTAATATAAACATCCGATATATTATATATTCTCGGGCGGGGCCACTGCAATAGCTTACCCTCGCAGCGGGCGTGACCGGCCCGGGAAATGGGCTATAATGAAGCCATGACCGACACCGAGATGATCTTCAACAAGGACTACGCGGTCCATTCCTACGAGACCGACGCCCGCGGGCTGGCCAAGGCCTCGACGCTCCTCAATTTCCTCCAAGACGCCGCCGGCGAGCACGCCGCCCGGCTGGGCGTGGGCGTCCACGACCTCGTCCGGCGGAACATGACCTGGGTCCTGTCCCGTTACCACGTCGCCATCCGCCGCTACCCGGCGATGGGCGCCCGGCTCGAGGTCACGACCTGGCCCTCCGCCAAGCGCGGCTATTTCGCCCTGCGCGACTTCGAGGCGGCCGACGCCGACGGGCCGGTCCTGTCGGCGACGAGCTCCTGGATGGTCATCGCCCTCGACCGCAAGCAGCCCGTCAAGGTCGACGAGGCCATCGCCGTGCCGTACGCCGTCGAGCGGCGGGCCCTGGAGGATCCCTTCGACTCCCTGCCCGTGCCCGAGGCCCGCGACGCCGAGGTCCGCTTCCGGGTCGAGTCGGGCCACATCGACTGGAACCGCCACGTCAACAACGCGATCTACGTCCAATGGGCCCTCGAGGCCGTCCCCACCGAGGTCCTCACGACCCGGCGCCCGGCGGAGATCGAGGTCTCCTACCGGGCCGAGGCCTTCCTCGGCGACGAGGTCGTCTCGGCCGTCCGCCGGGCCGGGGACGGCGACGGCGGGCCGGTCTTCCTCCACCAGATCGTCCACGCGACCGCGGGGACCGAGCTGGCCCGCCTGCGGACCCGCTGGGAAAGGGACTGACATGGGCTCCTCCGTCACAAAGCGCGCCCTGGCCGCGTCGGCCCTGGTCCTGTTCACGGTCCTCCTGGCCGGTTTGGCCGCCGGGGCCCAGGCGGGGGGAAAGGCCGTCAAGCCCAAGCTTCCCGAGAAGTTCCGGGCCTGGCTCGAGGACGAGGTCGAGTACATCATCGCTCCCATGGAGCGGGACGTCTTCCTCAAGCTCCAATCCGACCGGGAGCGCGACCTGTTCATCGAGGCCTTCTGGAAGCAGCGCGACCCGAACCCGGGCACGCCGGAGAACGAGTTCAAGACCGAGCACGAGCGCCGCCTGGCCCACGCCGACCGCTACCTCGGGCGCGACGCGCCCCGGCCCGGCCGGCGCACGGACCGCGGCCGCATGTACATCATCCTGGGCGAGCCCCAGGACATCCAGCGCTTCGAGGGCAAATCCTCGACCTACGACGCCGAGGTCTGGTTCTACCAGGGCCTGACGAACGTCGGCCTGCCGGCCGGCTTCAACCTCGTCTTCTTCCGGCCCGACGGCCGCGGCGAGTACCGCCTGTACAGCCCCGTCGGCGACGGCCCCATGGCCCTGCTGTCGGGCTGGTTCGGCGGCCCGGAGTACGCCACGGCCTACAACAAGCTGCGGGAGATCGAACCGAGCCTGGCCGC
>MTKX01000066.1_pt13 | contig 11518 bp, 11 predicted proteins | sample 1042771 | NCBI WGS metagenome assembly MTKX01 (sample SAMN06212183, study PRJNA360534) | anaerobic digester metagenome | biome: Wastewater treatment plant; material: sludge; isolation source: anaerobic digester fed with sludge from wastewater treatment plant | place: Denmark: WWTP Randers ... | reverse complement strand
TGGCCGGGCCCGCTCGACAAGCTGGGCAAGGTCCACAAGGTCGCCCTCATCGACCCCATGACCGGGCAGGAGGCGAAGTAGAGAAAAGTTCGCGGTCGTCGAGCATTCCCCGGGGCCGGGGACGCCGGTTTGCGTCCCCGGCCCCTGTTATGCGACTAATATCAGTCCAATCATGAGCGCAGCCCCCTATTCCGCCGCCACCGTCCGGGCCCTCGAGGACCGCTTCCGGGCCGAGGGGACCCTCCGGCCGCTCAAGGTCCGGCGCTACGAGGCCGGTCAGGTCCTCGAGTACGACGTCCGCGGCGTCTGGCCGGACCGTCCGGCCCGCGTCCGGCTCGAGGTCGAGCGCCACGTCGGCGGCGGCTTCGCCGGCCAGGTCTACCGGGTCCGCGTCCTCGACGTGGCCGCGCCGGAGGGTCCGGTCGAGGGGCTCGAAGCCGGCCGGGCCTGCGCGCTCAAGGTCCTCGTCCCCGTCTCCGGCTTCGGCCGCTCCGTCCGCAATGCGCTCTACGGCCTCGGCTTCCAGGCGCCGTTCGCGCCCCAGGCCGACCCCGAGGCCGCCCGGGCCGGGGCCCTCTGGCAGAAATTCATCCGCCGGGCGGCCGCGGCCCGCTTCGGCACGGACCGCGCCGTCGTCGACGTCCTGGCCACGCTCGTCGATCCGACCCTCGGCAGCTGCGGCGAGCTCAGCGAATGGATCGACGGGCGCCTCTGGCGCTACGAGATCGACGACGATCTCTTCGCCCGCCTGGCCTGGAAGCCGGGCCGGCCCGGCGACGGGCTCGGTTCGCCCGAGTACCGCTCCAAGCGCGTCTTCATGAAGGAGCTCGTGGCCCTCATGCACGAGCTGGGCGCCCCCGAGCTCGCCCGCCAGTACGAATGGGGAACGCTCAAGAGCCAGCCCAACGCCCTCAAGCGCCTGGAGGCCGACGACGACCCGGAGCGCGGCCTCGTGGCCGTCGACTTCCGGGCCGGCATGGCCCTGCTGCCGTTCCTGCCGCAGTGCCCGGCCGACTTCAGGCTCATCGCCCAGGGGATCGCCCGGGGCTCGTTCGTCCAATTCGACCGGGGCGACGTCGAGATCCTGTCCGCCTATGTCGCCGCGCGTCCCGGCGAGTTCGCGGGGCTCGAGGGGGCGCTCGAGGCGCTGCGGAGCGCGGACGGCGCCTATCGCGAATCGCTCATCGATATCACCCATCACCATATCCGGCTGCTCACGAGGCCCCGTCTCTGGACGGCCATCCACCGGGCCTGGGTCCGCGGCTGGGGCATCCGGGGCCTGGCCGACGCGAAGGCGGCCGGGACGCTCGGCCGGAGCGGCCTCGCGTCGGCCCTGTTCGTGCTGATGGGGCTCGCGCCCATCCTCACGCCCCTTCTTTTCCTTCTCCGCTTCCCGGGGCGTTCCGCCGCCCTGTGGACGCTCTGGCTCCTGCCCCTCCTCGGGCCTTTCGTCCGCCGGCTCTGGGGCCGGGCCGACGTCCGCCGGCACACGGCCGCGCTGGTCACGAAAGTTGGCTATCTCGGCCGGGCTTTCCGGGCCCACGTGGCCGAGCGCCTCGTCGGCTGGGTCCGGTCGGGCCGGGTGAGCGAGCCGCGGGCCCTGGCCGTCGCCGGGAAGCCGGGGCTCTATGTCGTCCACAGACCCCTCGCGTTCCTGCCCGCCGGCGTCCATCGCTTCCTGACCGACAAGGCCGTCTTCAAAGAGCGGCTGTATCTCATGTTCGTCAAACCGGTCCAGCTCTACTTCAAGCCGGCCGTGCGCGAGAAGTGGCTCCGCGACATGGTCGAGGAAGGTCGCCGGAACCGCATGCTGAGCGACGCCGACGCGGCCGTCATCCAGGCCCAGATCGGCGAGCCCTTCATCCAGAAATACCTCAAGAGCCTGGCCGTCCACATGGCCACGCTGTTCGTCTCGGAAACGGTCTTCCTCACGGTCGCCGCGGTCTACGTCCTCGGCCACCCCGAGTTCGGCTGGGCCGAGGCCACGGCCCGGGCGGCCCTCATCGTGGCCGCCTTCAACCTGCTGCCGGTCTCGCCGGGCTCGCTCATCCGCGGCTTCTACACCCTCGGTCTGTGCCTCAAGGAACGCAACTTCAAGGATTACCGGCTGGCCCTGCCGGTCGGCTTCTTCAAGATCATCGGCTACCTGGCCTTCCCGCTCCAGATGGCCTATCGATTCCCGGAACTGGCCCGGTTCATGGCCGGGCATTGGGCCACCGAGGGCGTCCACGTCGTGCCCGTCTTCGGCGAACGCGGGGCCTGGCTCGAGCACGCCGTCTTCGACGCCTGCTACAATTTCCCGCTGAGCCTCGGCATCCGCATCCGGAAGCGAGACGAGCTGGCCGCGGCCGGGCGCCCGAGAAGGTGGGCCGTCCCGGCCGCCGCGCTGGCCGCCGGCGCGTTCACGGCCGGCGTGGAGCTCCTCTTCGTCCGCTCGTCGGGACACGCCGCGGCGCTCAACGACGTTTGGTGGGCGGTCTTCCCGGCGGCCGTCGCCGCCGGCTTCCTGGCCTCGGTCTGGTCGAGGCGGCCGAAGATGGGCAGGAGGATCGCCGCCGGGATCGCGGCCGGCGCCCTCACCGGTCTCGTCTACGGACTCGTCAACGCCTTCCTGGCGCCGTCGATGCCGGGGTTCGACGTCCTCGCGGCGGCCGCCGACGCCTCGCCCTGGCTGCTCCTCCTCTGGAAGACCTTCGTCTTCGCCCTCCTGGGGATCCCCGGCGCCTTCCTGGCCGAGCTCCGCGACCCCGGACGCCCCGTGACAACGGGCGCCGACCGGATCACGGATCCGTCATGATCAAAAGACGCCTTCCCTCCGGGGCTCTGTTCTCCCTGGCGATCCTGCTCTCCTGGGGCCCCGGCGCGGCCCAGCCTGCGGTCCCTTCGACGGAGATCGGTTTCTTCGACTCGAACGGCGTCCGGATCCGGTACGCCGCGGCGGGCGAGGGAGAGCCGGTCCTGCTGGTCCACGGCTGGCTGGCGGACGCGACCATGTGGGGAAAGGACGCGGCCGGGAACCCGAGGCTGAAACCCTCGCCGGGCTTCCGGATGATCGCCCTGGATTGCCGGGGGCACGGGCGGAGCGACAAGCCGCACGACCGCGCGCTCTATGGAACGGAAATGGCCATGGACGTGCTGCGGCTGATGGATCATCTGAAGATCCCCAAGGCGCGGCTCGTCGGGTACTCGATGGGCGCGTTCATCGTCGGCTGGATCGCCGCCACGCGCCCGGACCGGGTCGTCAGCGCGGTGTACGCGGGCCAGGTCCCGCTCGTCGCCGGAGCGCCTCCGTCCGGTTCCCGGGAGACGGCCGTCTTCGCGAAGGCCGCCCAGGATGGCCAGGGCATGGGTCCCTACATCCTGGAAGTCCTCCCTCGCGGGGAGTACAAACCCACGCCGGAACAGGCCAATTACCTGGCGGAGGTCATGCTGAAGGGCAAGGACGTCCAGGCGCTGGCCGCGGCCGGCCTCAGCTTCGACGACCTGGAGGTCGCGGAGAAGGACCTCGCCGCCTGTCCCGCCCCGGCCTTGTTCATCCACGGCTCGCTCGAATCGGACCAACTCAAGGGCCGGGTGGAGGCGCTGCGAAAAGCGCTGCCGGCGGCGGACGTCGTGGTGATCGAGGGCGGCGACCACGTGACGACCCTCGGGCGCCCGGCGTTCGGGGAGGCGGTCCTGGCGTTCTTGCGGAAGAACGGGTCCTGACGCTCAGCCCTTGAGCTTCAAGCCCAGCTCGTCGAGCTGACGCGGGTTCACGGGCGACGGCGAGCCGGTCATGAGGTCGAGGGCCCCGGTCGTCTTGGGGAAGGGGATGACCTCGCGGATGGACTCCTCTCCGGCCAAGAACATGACCAGGCGGTCGAAGCCGTGGGCGATGCCGCCGTGCGGCGGCGCGCCGTAGCCGAGAAGCTCCAGGAAGTAGCCGAAATTGGCCTGGACCTCCTCGTCGCTCAGGCCGAGCGTCCGGAAGACCCGGCGCTGGATGTCGACGTCGTGGATCCGGATTGACCCGCCGCCGGCCTCGGTGCCGTTGAGAACGAGGTCGTAGGCCTTGGCCCGGACCCGGCCGGGATCCGTCTCGAGCAGGGGCAGGTCCTCCTCGTAGGGCGCCGTGAAGGGGTGGTGCATGGAGACGAAGCGCTTCTCCTCCTCGCTCCACTCGAAGAGCGGGAAGTCGACGACCCAACAGAACTCGAGGCGGTCGCGGCGGGCCGGGTCCTCGACGGGCCAGGTCCGGCGGATCTCGCCGAGGGCCTTGAGGGCCGTCTCTTTCTTGTCGGCGACGAGGAGGGCCAGATCGGCGTCGCCGCCGCCGAGGGCCGCCCAGATGCGCTCGTAGTCGGCTTCGGCCGTCTTGAGGGAGGACTTCCAGCCGTCCTGTTTCTTGATCCAGACCAGGCCCTTGGCCCCGAGCGACTTGGCCTTGTCGACGAGCTTGTCGAGTTGGCCGCGCGAGAGGGCGCCGGCCCCCGGGACGAGCAGGCCCTTGACCTCGCCGCCGCCGGCGACGACGGCCTTGAGGATCTCGGAGCCGGTCGCGGCCGCGATCGCGGTCAGGTCGCGCATCTCGAGGGGCACCCGCAGGTCGGGCTTGTCGGAGCCGTACTTCTCCATGGCCTCGGCGTAGGGGAGGCGGCGGAAGGGCCTCTCGGCCTTGCGGCCGACGAGGGCGAACAGGGCCTCCATGAGGCCCTCGTTCATGGTGAAGAAGTCGTCACGGTCGATGAAGCTCGTCTCGATGTCGATCTGGGTGAACTCGAGCTGGCGGTCGGCCCGCAGGGCCTCGTCGCGGAAGCAGCGGACGATCTGGAAGTAGCGGTCGCAGCCGGCCACCATGAGCGTCTGCTTGAACTGCTGGGGCGATTGGGGCAGGGCGTAGAACCGGCCGTGGAAGACACGGCTGGGCACGAGGAAGTCGCGGGCCCCCTCGGGCGTCGGGTTGGCCAGGATGGGCGTCTCGATCTCGAGATAGCCGTTCCGGCTGAGGTAGTTGCGCGCGGCCAGGGCGGCCTCGTGGCGGAGGCGGATATGGCGCTGCATCCGGGGCCGGCGCAGGTCCAGGTAGCGGTACTTGAGCCGCAGCTCCTCGGAGGCCTGCGGCGGGTCGGCGACGACGAACGGCGGCACCTTGGAGGCGGCGAAGACCTTGAGCTCCGCGGCCTCGACCTCGACCTCGCCGGTGGGGATGTCCTTGTTGACCGACGAGCGGCGCCGGACCCGGCCGCGGACGCCGACGACGAACTCGCCGCGGAGCTTCTTGGCTTCCTCGGCGAGCTCCGGCCGGTCGGACTGGAAGACGACCTGGGCCAGGCCCTCGCGGTCGCGCAGGTCGACGAAGACGAGGTGGCCCATGTCGCGGGTCTTGTGGACCCAGCCGCACAGGACGACCTCGAGGCCGTCGTGGGCGGCCCGCAGGCCGCCGCAGTAGTGTGTGCGCTTGAAGGGCGCGCCGGTCGCAGGGAGTGGGTTCATGGGATTCCCCGAACGGTCAGTTTTCACGCAGGAAGGCCAGGAGCTCCTCCCGCGTGCCTTCGATCTGGCGGCCGCCGGCCATGTCCTTGAGGCCGAAGCGGCCCTTGCGGACCTCGTCCTCGCCGACGACCAGGACCCAGGCCGCGCCGAGCTTGTTGGCCCGGCCGAAGTGGGCCTTCATGCCCCGGTCCTTGAACTCGACCAGGCACGGGACGCCGTTCCCGCGGAACCAGCGGGCCAGCTCCTGGCCGGTCCTCTTGGCCGTCTCGCCGAGGTAGGCGAGATAGAGGGTCCGCCGGGGCGGTGCCGGAATGTCGGCCGCGGCCAGGACGCGCTCCATGCCCATGGCGAAGCCGATGCCGCAGAGGTCGGGCCCGCCGAAGTCGCGCATCATGTCGTCGTAGCGGCCGCCGCCGAGGATGGCGTTCTGCGCGCCCTCGTGGGAGGTGACGATCTCGAAGGTCGTCTTGGTGTAATAGTCGAGGCCCCGGACGAGGCGCGGCTCGACGCGGTAGGCCAGGCCGTAGAGGTCGAGCGAGGCCAGGAAACCGGCGAAGTGGTCGCGGCACTCCGGGCACAGGAAATCCCGGATGAGGGGGAAGCCGGCGGCCACGGCCCGGCAGGCCTCGATCTTGCAGTCGAAGATGCGCAGGGGATTGGTCTCGGCCTTGCGCCGGCAGTCGGGGCAGAGGGCGTCCATGTGCCCGCCGGCCGCCTCGCGCAGGGCCGCGCTGTAGGCCGGGCGGCAGGCCCGGCAGCCGACCGAGTTGACCAGGGTCTCGGTCCCGGCCACGCCGAGCCGGCGAAGGAGGCCGTCGGCCATCTCGACGATCTCGGCGTCCAGGGCCGGGTCCTTCTCGCCGAAGACCTCGACGTCGACCTGGTGGAACTGGCGATAGCGGCCCTTCTGGGGCTTGTCGTAGCGGAACATGGGCCCCATGTAGTAGAAGCGCAGGGGCTCGGGCTGGAGGTCGAGCCGGTGCTCGACGATGGCCCGGACGACCGACGGCGTGTACTCGGGCCTCAGGGTCAGGGAGCGGCCGCCCTTGTCGACGAAGGTGTACATCTCCTTGGTGACGACGTCGGAGGTGGCCCCGGTGCCCTTCTCGAACAGCTCCGTGGCCTCGAAGACGGGGGCCCGGAGCTCGCGGTAGCCGTAGCGCTCGAAGGTCCCGCGGGCCAGGGCCTCGAGGGCCTGCCACTTCTCGACCTCGCCGGGCAGGATGTCCCTGGTCCCCTTGACGGCCGCCAGCTCTTTGCGGGGGGAGGTGTCTTCGCTCACCGCTCTTCGAAGACCCCGATCCTGCGGATGCGCCGGTATCTCTCCTCGATGAGCTCGTCGGCGGGGACGCCCTCGAGCTTCTTGAGGGCCTGGTAGAGGTGCTTGTCGACGTTCTTGAAGGTCTGCTCGGGGTCGATGTGGGCCCCGCCGGGCGGCTCGGGGATGATCTTGTCGACGATGCCCAGCTCGAGGAGCTTGGCCGACCGGATGCCCAGGTTCTCGGCGGCCTCCTCGACGGCGTTCTGGTCCTTCCAGACGATGGCGGCGCAGCCCTCGGGCGAGATGACCGAGTAGAAAGAGTGCTCGAGCATCATCAGCTGGTCGCCGAAGCCGATGCCCAGGCCGCCGCCGCTGCCGCCCTCGCCGATGACGACGTTGACGATGGGCGTCTTGAGCATGGCGATGGTCTTGAGGTTGTTGGCGATGGCCTCGGCCTGGCCACGCTCCTCGGCCCCGATGCCGGGGTAGGCGCCGGGCGTGTCGATGAAGGTGACGACGGGGAAGCCGAACTTCTCGGCCTGTTGCATGACCCGCAGGGCCTTGCGGTAACCCTCGGGATTGGCCTGGCCGAAGTTGCGGTCGATGCGGGCCCGGGTCGTCCGGCCCTTCTGATGGCCGATGACGGCCACGGTCCGGCCCTTGTAGAAGGCCAGGCCGGCCACGATGGCCGGGTCGTCGGCGAAGCGCCGGTCGCCGTGCATCTCCATGAAGTCCTGGAACAGGAAGGCGATGTAGTCCAGGGTGTAGGGGCGCTTGGGGTGGCGGGCGATCTGGACGATGTTGATGGTCGAGAGGGTGGGCACGATCTTGGCCCACTCCTTCTCGATCTCCCCCCGCAGGGCGGCGATCTTGTCCTTCTTGTCGATGTCGTCGGTCTCGTTCAGGGCGTCGATCTGTTCCTTGAGGGACAGGATGCCCTTCTCGAGGCTGTAAAACTCGACCGATTTGTCCATATGGCGCTCTTTCAGGGGGCTGTTGTACGGGCCTATTCTAGGGGCCGGGGGAGGGCAAGTCAAGCCGCCCGGCCTGCGCCCTACCCCGGCTGTCAGGTTCGGCTCTCCCTTTGGCTTTGCTCGGGGATATCCTCTGGCTCCCCGGCCCCCCTGGCAGCGGGGAGCGAACCGCCGGTGAGAGGACCAGGCAGGTTCGGGACGGAGCACCCGGAGTCCCGACCCTGCGAAATATCGGGAATAAGCCCTTTTTCACGATATTTCCCATCAACGCCCCTTCGGGTCACTCCGGGGCGTTGCTGATGGTCGCTCCGCTAGCTCCGCTCCCTGCCGGTCCCCCCTTCCAGCAACGGGGATCTGCGAGGACAATCCCCTCGCCGCCCGGTCGAGCTCCTGAAACTCAAATCTTCGGGTGGGTCAGGCGCTGGCGGACGACCTCGAAGAGGAAGACGGCGGCGGCGGCGGCGACGTTGAGCGAGCCCACCCGTCCGCCCAGGGGGATGGCCAGGACCTTGTCGCAGGTCTTGCGCACCAGGGGGCGCAGGCCCCTGCCCTCGGAGCCGAGGACGATGCCGACGGGGCCGGTGTAGTCGAAGGCGTACCAGGGCTCCTCCCCGGAGCCCTCGGCCCCGACGAGCCAGAGGCCCTTGGCCTTGAGCTCCTCCATGGCCCGGACCAGGTTGGTGACCCGGGCCACGGGCAGGTGCTCGAGGGCCCCGGCCGAGACCTGGTCGACGGTCTCCGTCAAGCCGGCCGAGCGGCGCTCGGGCAGGACGATGCCGTCGGCCCCGGCCCCCTCGGCGCTGCGGACGATGGCCCCNNGCGTACGCCCGGGGGGAGACCTCGGCCACGACGCCCTGGTGGCCCGGGGCGATCTGGTCGAGGCGGCGCGAGGGGACGTAGACGACGGGGACGCGATGGGCCTTGGCTTCGCGGATGACCTCGCCGATGCGGGCGTGGCCCCGCTCTTCCTGGACGAAGACCTTGTGGACCCGGCCCGGAGCGGACCGGAGGGCTTCGAGGAGGGGGTTGATGCGGATGATCTTGTCCATGGGCGGCTCCTGCGGGGGCATTATATGCTAAAATGGCCCAGGATACCGACGGAGGCCGGACATGCCCGACAGCATCAAGACGACCCGGATCGCGCTCATCGTCGCGGCGGGATTGGAGTTCGCGACGGCGGCCCTGTTCCTTTTCATCTTCCTCTCGGGGGCCGTCCTGGCCGGCTGGGGGAGCGAAGCCCGCGGCCTTCTCGGCAACGCCCTGCTCGGGCCGGCGGGCCTCCTCCTCGCGGCGGCGTTCGTCCTCTTCGGCGTCGCCGACCTCGTCATCGCCTCCGGCATAGCCAAGGGACGGCCCTGGGCCCGCTTCGCCGGCGTCGCCATGGGCATCGTCCTGCTCGCCGGGATCCCCGTCGGCACGGTCCTCGGGATCATCGCCCTCCTCGGACTCCTCGGCCGCGACGCCCGCGACTGGTTCGGCGGCCGTCCGGCGCCTCGTGCCGCGGCCCCCGTGCGCCCGTCCGGCGTCTAGACCCGGCCCTGTCTTTCTGATATCCTAGCAAATCAGTCGGAATTCATGCGAAGGAGCGCGTCCATGGCCAAGCGGAAGATCGTCGAGATCGACAGGGACAAGTGCGACGGCTGCGGCCTGTGCACGACGGCCTGCGCCGAGGGGGCCCTGGTCCTCGACGGCGAGAACAAGGCCGTCCTGGTCCGCGAGATCTACTGCGACGGCCTGGGCGCATGCCTGGATGTCTGCCCGACCGGGGCGCTGAAGGTCGTCGAGCGGGAGAGCGACGGATACGACCCGCGGGCCGCCTTCGACCACGTCCTGAAGACGCGGGGCGCGGCGGCGGCGGCCAAGGTCCACGGCGCCGCGGGCGGGCACGGGCATCCGCACGCCGGGCACGGCGGCTGCCCCGGCAGTCTGGCCCGCGAGATCGCCCGGGAGCCCGGATCCGGCCCCGCGCCGGCGGGGGAGGTCCCGTCGAGCCTGACCCAGTGGCCCATCCAGCTCCACCTCGTCTCGCCGGCGGCGCCCTATTTCAAAGGCAGCGACCTGCTCGTCGCGGCCGACTGCACGGCCTTCGCCCTGGGCGGCTTCCACGGCCGGNNCGCTTCCCTGACCGTGGCCATCATGACCGTGCCCTGCTGCTCCGGGCTCGAGCGCCTGGTGCGGATAGCCGTGGAGCGCTCGGGCGTGGCTATCGAGGTGGAGAAGGTCGTCGTCGGGATCGACGGCCGCGTCGTTCCGGCCCGCTGACGCCCCGCGAGCCGGCTCAGACCGACAAAGCGATAAGAAGCTGGGCCGGGAAATAGGTCCCCAGGACGAACAGCCGGGCCAGGGGCACCTTCTTGGCGAAGCGATCGTAGGCCAGCACCGAGTCCGAGATCAGGAACAGGACCCCGCCGGCGAAGGCCAGGAGCGTCTTCGCCCCCCCGATGTCGACGTAGCGGGCCGCGGCGAAACCGGCCATCGTGGTGATGGCGGCGATGTAGACGAAGACCGGGACCTTCATCGGGCCGAGCTTGGGCGCCAGCAGGAAGAACATCAGCAGGCCGAAGAGGATGTAGGGGAGGAGCGTCGACAGTCCGGGCGGGTGCCCCGGCCGCGGCCGGAAGGCCAGGATGTAGAGGCACTGGGCGGCCAGGAAGGCGACCAGGCCCGCCGTGAACCACTTGTCGGCGAACATCAGGGCCACGTCGCCGAGGAGCGAGAAGCCCAGGCCGGCCAGGACGAGCGTCTTGTAGACCGGCGGCACGGGGACGGGCGCCAGGGCGGCCACGGCGATGATGAGCGCGGTCGCGAGGGGCTTCGTCACCAGGTGGACGCGGCGGCGCTCCTTGATCTCGGACCAGGTGGCCAGGGCCCCCGAGACGAGGGCCAGGGCGGCCAGGGCGACGACGGGCGGCGACAGGCTCATGGATTATCTCCCTTCCTCTTTCTCCCGGCGCAGGCGCTCCCGGGCCTCGGCGAACATCGGCTCGGCGTAGGCGCTGGGCCAGGTCCTGTCCTCGAACGTCCGCTTCTCGACCATCTTCAGGAAGCCTTCGAACTCCGCGAAATACGAGCCGTAGATGTGGAAGCTGTCGACGAGGTCGGCGTAGCGGCCGACGCGCACGGCCCGGCCGCTCTTCCCGGAGACCCGGGCGGCGACGACGCGCTGGAGGTCGGTCAGGGCGAAGACGTTCATGTAGGCGGCCTTGTAGGCGTCGCGCGACCGCCAGTGGGCGTTCATGTTCAGGACGGGCGTGCCGTCCTCGTCCGGCAGGAGGCGGAACCAGAGCCGCTGCAGGCAGGGCGGGTCCTCGGTCGGGCCGTCGAGTTTGGGATTCCAGGTGATGGCCTGGGCCCGCCGGGTGTGGCCGGTCCGGGCCAGGCGGTCGACGGCCTGGGCGATCTGGTCGACGGTCTGGCCTTCGATGTCGTAGGCGAACAGGCGCTTGTGGTAGGTGTAGGTCCACTTGCCCTCTTCGGGGCAGATCCAGTGATCGTGGACGCCGTCGACGACTTCCTGGCGGTAGACCTCGAGGTCCTCGAGGCCGCCGGGGAAGGCCCGGTGGATGCGCGGCTCGGCGAAGGGGTCCTCGACGGTCCAGAGCATGGTGCAGTCGCGGCTCGGCGGGTCGCCCGGCTTGTCGTACTCGGTCGGGATGGCCGCCCCCATGGTCCAGCAGGCCAGGACGGCCTTTTCCCAGGCCTCGGGCAGGGTTTTGCCAGCGACGGCCAGCGTGGGGATGTTTCCGCTCATGGGCCCTCCTCGGCTCCGTCCTTCCCGCTTTTAACACACGCCGGCCGGACCGTCAACGCG
>MTKX01032688.1_pt1 | contig 11529 bp, 10 predicted proteins | sample 1042771 | NCBI WGS metagenome assembly MTKX01 (sample SAMN06212183, study PRJNA360534) | anaerobic digester metagenome | biome: Wastewater treatment plant; material: sludge; isolation source: anaerobic digester fed with sludge from wastewater treatment plant | place: Denmark: WWTP Randers ... | reverse complement strand
ATCGCTGATATCCCCAATTAATAATAGTAGCGATGGAATTTAAACTTTATTCAACACAGCAGCACAGGGCAGATATAGGAAGATTCTATGGTTTACGGGGACCCTTAATGGCCACATCCATCTTTTCAATGCGGGGCGCAGAGGACCTGGCGGGCTACATCGCCCGAAATTACCGGGGCAGGGTGGTGGAGGTGGGGGTGGGCTACTATTCCCAGGTGGCAGGGCTCCTGGCTGATCAGGGATTGCAGGTAACACTTACCGACCGGGAGGAGAGGATTTTAGCTGGCCTGAAGGTGGAAAAGGATGACATATTCTCGCCACGCCTGGAGCTGTATCGAGGGGCCGGGCTGATTTACTCCATCCGCCCTCCCCTGGAGATGCAACTGGCCATGGGAGTTGTAGCGGCAAAGGTCGAGGCGGATGTTCTGATCAGACCATTGATGGAAGAGGTGGCCCGGTTGCCTGGCTTCTCCCGCCGGCTGGTAAATTGGGGAGAAGCGAGCTTCTACCTCTACGGGAGAGATAAGCATAATGCCACAGAGACAGCCGGCTCCAGCCTTAGAAAGGCCAACAATCTGATGAAATGACTTAGCTTGCCGGTTTGGCAGGAGAAAAGCGGAGGCGATCCCAATCCATCAGATCGCCTCTCTATCAAATTTACCAGTACCACCAGTAGGGGCTATAGTAAGGATACCAATAGTAGCGATATGTGTATGGATACCCGCTGGCACCAGGGTAGTGGTAATAGTAATATTGGTAAGGACGGTAGGTCTTGCCTTGATGGCTGTAATAGGAGAACGGATCGTCCCACCAGCTCCAGTATCTCGGTCTATAGGAAGATCCATAGCTATATGAATTCAATGAAGGCGGATCTCCTCCAACCCAGGGCTCGCCAAATCCTCTATCAAACCTACTCTCTGCGGCAGCCTCTCCCGACCTCATCTCTACACCATTTCTCATATCCAGTGCAGCGGCACACCCCATCAAGGATAATATGAGGATAGCCGATATCATTTTCCAGTTCATTCCCCAGTCTCCTTTTGCATTTTTTAGCTCAACCGATTTCAAGGATTTGATTTGCTCTCCTTTATGATATTTATCTACATCTAAGGATAAGATATTATCTGATCCAATTATCCAGAACCCTGAAGAGCTGCGAAGCTCTTGAAAGGAGCTTGTGAGGCGATGCCAGGGCAAGGAGCTGGCAGAACGCATATGGCGAGCCGGAGAAGGCTATCTCCCTGCGGTCGCATCTTGCAGGCTCTGTGTCGATGGACCTCCCTGTTCCCGGCTCGTATGCGCGAAAATGCCGGATGACCTTGCAGGGCAAGCTTTGTCGGCCCGCATTTTCATTGGTGCCGCTGCGAGGATCCTCTCTTCTCTGACCTCACCTATATCCGCCCTGGCCCGATCTAACTGCTCTTATGTCCCCTCTATCTTTCTTTGAGCCTCGGCCCTGGGATCGTCTGCCCTTCTTCTCTCTTTAGAAGAATCCTCTCTCCTCAATCTTTATCTCCCTCTATCCTCACTCTGTCCATCAACTCCGGATCTACATCCGGCTCTATGGTGAATCAAGATGCTCATAGGAATTTTATCTGATGCCCACGACAGCATCCAGAGGGTCAAGGACGCCCTGCGCATATTTTCTGAACAAAAAGTTGATCTGATCCTCTTTGCCGGGGACATGATAGGCTCAGGCAACTGCTACGTCTTCGAGGGGCTGGGCATTCCGATAAAGCTGGTTTACGGTAATAACGACGGCGACCGGGCAGGCCTGGCCCTCGAGTTCGCCCGTATAGGAGGAGAGTATCTGGGCGACTTCGGGGAGATAGAAGCAGACGGCCTCAAGATCGCCCTTCTTCACGGCACCGATGAGCCCCTGGTTCGGGCAGTTGTGGCCTCCCAGATATACGATGTGGTAGTGCGAGGCCACAACCACCGGGCGGAGTCCACCAGATACGGCAAGACCCTCCTGGTCAATCCCGGGGAGATATGGGGATATCTGACTGGCCTGGCCACCGCGGCCATTCTGGACACGACCAGCCTGGAGGTAAAGTTCATAGAGCTGGGCCGCTTCAGGACCTTCCGGGAGATAATCAAGGGATGATCAGGGATGACTGAAGGCGCCCCCGTCCCCGGTCTGGGACTGAATCTTATGGTAGAGCGCCAGGGGAATAGGATTAAGCGGATCTCTTTCTCCTATGATGCCCCCGAGAGGCCCTGCCGCCTGGCAGAGGAGATAGCCGTCTACCTGGAGCAGGGCGGCCCCTGCCCCCGAGCGGATCTGGATCTCTCCCTCTGCACCGATTTTCAAAAGAGGGTTTATGATGTGGTCCGGTCCATACCGCGGGGAGAGACCATGACCTACGGTCAGGTGGCAGAGCTTGCCGGAAGCCCCGGCGCAGCACGAGCTGTGGGCCGGGCCATGGCCGCCAATCCCTTCGCCATACTCATTCCCTGCCACCGGGTGCTGGCCAAAGACGGCCCTGGCGGCTATGCCTATGGCCGGGATGTAAAAGAAAGGCTCTTGCGGCTGGAGGGTCAGACCGGCAGAGCCTAAACAGTTGAGAATCGAAAAAGGATGATGGAAATATGTGTCCACCTTATGCAAATTGCTGAATCTCCTATGATCACTCCAGATCCATAATCGGCTTTATCTTCTTCATATATCTCTCCAGCCGCTCCTCACATTCCACCCAGGTCACATCCACATCCATCTCCTGCATGATCTCCTGGAGCTCAGCCTTCACCTCCTCCCAGGAGTACTTGTCCTCTTTCCGGCAGAGATCGGTCAAGAGGCGCAGGGTGGGAACAAAGGCCTGCTTAAATTTGGAGCGGACGAATATCATAAAACGCTCCCCCATATCCGTGGAGAGATAAGACTTCAATTCGTCCAGGATTTGATACTGAGAGGCGCAGGGATCCAGATAGGGATCGACTATTTCCTGGCCGTACTTTTCGGAGAGACTCTGGTAGATCCGGCGGAAGAGCTGATCGATATAATCACGGGAATAAGCCGGCTCATTTATCTCCGCCGCCAGGCTGTAGCCCACTATTCTGCAGCGGAGAAGCTGAATTCGGATCTCCTCTAAGGGCAAATTGGTGTGAATTCTATTTAGATAATCCTCAAGGGTCTCCAGCCGCTTATGGGGCTCAAAGGTGACAGGCATATCGGCACTTCCTCACAATTAATAATTATGTATGCTCTGGAGATAGTTATCCTTTTCGGAGATCTCCAGGATGGGGGGCCATGGCCAAGGCCGCCTTGCTTTCTCTCTCTTCTACCCTACCTCTTGCTTTTCTCACCGGCAGCGGGCCTTTATCCTCATCTTCAGGTACCGCCCCGTATGGCTCTCCTTCACTGCCGCCACCTCCTCCGGGGTTCCCGCGGCCACGATCCGGCCTCCGGAGTTGCCTCCCTCCGGACCCAGGTCGATGATGTAGTCGGCGCACTTGATCACATCCAGATTGTGCTCTATCACCACCACGGTATTGCCCTTGGCCACCAGTCCGTCCAGAACGGAGATCAATTTCTTGACGTCATCGAAGTGCAGGCCCGTGGTCGGCTCGTCAAGCAGATAGACCGTGCGACCTGTGCCCCGCTTGGCCAGCTCGCGCGTCAATTTGATCCTCTGGGCCTCGCCACCGGAGAGGGTGGTGGAGCTCTGCCCCAGCTTGATATATCCCAGGCCCACCCCCAAGAGGGTGTCCAGCTTGCTTTTTATGGCCGGGATGTTCTGGAAGTGCTCTCGGGCTTCCTCCACAGTCATGTCCAGAACCTCGGCAATTGATTTGCCCTTGTATTTGACCTCCAGAGTCTCCCGGTTGTAGCGGCTTCCCTTGCACTCCTCGCACTCGATGTAGACATCGGGCAGAAAGTTCATCTCGATCTTGATCAGGCCGTCTCCCTGGCAGGCCTCGCAGCGCCCTCCTCGCAGGTTGAAGGAGAAGCGCCCCGCCTTGTAGCCCCGCACCCGGGCTTCCTTGGTCTCGGCAAAGGCCTGGCGGATGGGATCGAAGATTTTGGTATAGGTGGCGGGATTGGAGCGGGGGGTGCGGCCGATGGGGCTCTGGTCTATGACTATAACCTTGTCCACCTCCTGGTCGAAGGTCATCTTGTCATACTGCCCCGGCTCGCTGCTGGACTTGTAGATCTTCTTCATCAGAGCCCGGTAGAGGGTGTCGTAGATCAATGTGGACTTGCCAGAGCCGGAGACGCCAGTGACGGCAGTGAAGACTCCCAGAGGTATGGCCGCATCTATCTTCTGCAGGTTGTTCTCCCGGCAGCCCAGCAGGCGGATAAAAGATCTGCTCTTTCGCCTTTTGGCCGGAGGATCGATCCTCTTCTCCCCAGCGAGGTACTGGCCGGTGAGGGAGTCGGGATTGGCCTCGATCTCCTCCGGCCGGCCTTCCGCCACCACATAGCCGCCATGAATTCCCGCCCCGGGGCCTATGTCCAGCACATGATCAGCAGACCGGATGGTCTCCTCATCATGCTCGACCACAATGAGGGTATTTCCGAGGTCCCTCAGCTTCTTGAGGGTCTCGATAAGCCGGGAGTTGTCTCGCTGATGCAGGCCGATGGAGGGCTCGTCCAGTACATAGAGCACCCCGGTGAGGTTGGAGCCGATCTGGGTGGCCAGGCGAATCCTCTGGGCCTCGCCTCCGGATAGGGTTCCGGCATTGCGGGATAAATTGAGGTAGCCGAGGCCCACATGATCCAGAAAACCAAGCCGGGAGGAGATCTCCTTTAAGACCTGGCGGGCTATATCCCGCTCCTTTTCCGTGAGCCTTTCTTCAAGGCTGGCAAAGAATGCAGAGCTCTCAGAGACGGAGAGGTCGGTCACATCCACAATGGACTTCTCTATGATCTTCACCGCCAGCACCTTGTCTTTCAGCCTCCTGCCCCCGCAGGCGGGGCAGGGCAGGACCCTCATGAACCTCTCCAGCTCCTCCCGGCGGTAATCCGAGGCGGTCTGGCCGTAGAGGCGGATGCTCTGGGGTACCAGCCCCTCCCACTGGCCGTTATGCTGCCAGTAGGCGTCACCATTTTTCATGCTCATGGAAAACTGTATGCTCTGGTCCGATCCGTACATCAGAGCGCTGAACTGCTCCGGGGAGAGATCCTTTATGGGGGTGAATATGTCAAATCCGAAGTGCTTGGCCACTGCTGCCAGGTGCTGGCCCCGCCAGCCGTCTATGACGTTCCTGTAAAGGGCCACCGCACCATCGGCTATGCACAGCTCCTGGTCCGGCATGATCAGATCGGGATCAAACTCCATTTTTATGCCCAGGCCGTCGCAGACCTCACAGGCTCCAAATGGGGTGTTGAAGGAGAACATGCGGGGCTGAAGCTCCTCAAAGGCCATGCCGCAGACGGGGCAGGCCATCTTGGCGGAGTAGAGCTTTTCATGATCGCCCAAGAGGGCTATGACCAGCCCCTCCGTCCTGGCCAAAGCATTTTCCACCGCCTCCACCAGCCGGGCCCTGTCCAGAGCCGGGTCCAGCCGGTCCATGACCAGATCTATGTCATGCTTTTTGTAGCGGTCCAGATCGATGGTCTCGTCGGTGCGCCGGATCTCGCCATTCACCCGGACCCGGGAGAAGCCCTCCGCGTTGAGGTCGGCAAATAGTTGCCCGTAGGTCCCCTTCTTCTGGCGGACGATAGGAGCGAGGATGGTGACCTGTGTTCCTTCCTCTCCTTCCTCTCGTCTCTCTCTTCCCGCTCTTCCCTTTCCCTGGGCCCGCCTTTCCTCTTTTATTCCGGCCTGCTCTTCCGGCCTGCCGGCGGCCTTCTGTGCCTCCTCCTGTATGCTCTCTGCTATTCTATCCGGCGACTGAGACTCGATTTTTATGCCGTGTACCGGGCAGTGGGGCACCCCGATGCGGGCGAAGAGCAGCCGCAGATAGTCGTAGATCTCTGTCACCGTCCCCACTGTGCTGCGGGGGTTCTTGGATGTGGTCTTCTGCTCTATGGATATGGCCGGGGAGAGGCCCTCGATGCTGTCCACGTCGGGCTTGTCCATCTGGCCCAGGAACTGGCGGGCGTAAGCGGACAGAGATTCGACATAGCGGCGCTGCCCCTCGGCATAGATGGTGTCGAAGGCCAGGGTGGATTTGCCCGAGCCGGATACGCCGGTGATGACTATGAAACGGTCTCGGGGCAGCTTTACAGTGATGTCTTTCAGGTTGTGCTCGCGGGCACCTTTTACGATAATCGATTTCATGGGATGAGCCCCCTTTTGGGCCTGGGTGGACTTAATCCTTTTCCGGCCAAATGAAGGTGGCTGATGAGGGCAAGAAGAAAAGATAGACCGAAAAATCAAACTGCGCGCGGCCACCCCGCCCTAAAGGACTTAGATATTAATACCGGTAAGATTTAAGTACCTTGAGCTCCTATAAGACAACAGGTGCTTGAAATGGTGGCTCCAGGGCTTAAAGCAAGGTATGTTGACGTGTATCTCCCCTCAGAGGCTGCAAAACACGAGTGGGAAGAGGAAGCTAAGAAGGCAGGTCTTCCCATGTCAAAGTTCATCTTTGAGGCCGTGGAGGCCTTTAGAGCCTCAAAGGATGAGACGCCTCGGCATGAGATGGTGAAGGAACTGGCTGAGGCCAAGGAGGAGATTCAAAAACTCCGCAGCGACCTAAAAATGAAGACCATGCTCCTAGAGAAACTTGATGCTGACCTATACAAAGCCCGCTATGCTAGCTTCCAGGAAGTCCAGATGGGCGAAGGAACCAGGCGACACGACCAGGAGCTAATTAAGATTCTACAACGCTGCAAGGCCCTGGATGGCTATTCGATATTGAAGGAGCTAGGCATAGACCCTGGTGAAACGGAGGCCGTGAAGCTGATCAATAACCAGCTTGAGTCTCTCAGGCGCTTCGGCCTGGTTGAAGAGACTGCCAATGGCTGGAGGTGGATTAAGTGATCGCCACTTCCACTGCGAATGACAATAATGCGAGCGCCCTCATTAAAAGATTCCAAGAGGATTGCGACCTTCGTGGCATGGTTTCGACCATGGAATATATCTATAGAGTAAAAAAGTACTGCGCTTTTCTGGAAACCAGAGGCAGGAATCCCTTAACTGTTGGCAGAGATGATATGAAAGCTTTTCTGGGCCAGCTTAATGACAGAGGATTGAAGTATGGGACCATCAAGAGAATCTATACATGTGTGAGTGCTTTTTATGAATTCCTGATAGCAGAGGAACTGTTTGAGTACAATCCAATACTGCCTTTCAGGAAATATTACCTCCGTCGATATAAAAATGGAAACGATTCCGAGAGCCGTAAGCTGATCAGTGTAGAAGATGCCTCACGACTCGTCAATTCCATTCTGGACACACGGGACAGATGCATCCTGGTATTGCTCTTCAAGACAGGTATGCGCGTGGGTGAGCTAACCAGTCTAGACGTGGACGATGTTGATCTCGATAAGGGCGAGGTAATGCTCAAACAAAAGAAGAAACGCTCCAATCGCATTCTATACCTGGATGACGAGGCCGTTACTGTTCTGCAGAGATGGCTAGTAGCTCGGAAGAATCGAAAAGGGGCGAAGGACCAAGCGCTCTTCTTGTCAAAAGTAGGAACGAGGCTCAAAAAGAGGAGCATCGAGGATGTTATTGAGAAGCATGCTGAGCGCATAGGTCTGCATAATCCTCATACAAGTAGGCTGGAGGACCGGTTTACCCCGCATTGCTGCCGCCACTGGTTTACTACGCATCTGATTCGAGCAGGCATGGCCAGGGATTTCGTCAAGGAGCTCCGAGGGGATACTCGTGGCGAAGCCATCGATATCTATAACCACATTGACAAAAAAGAACTCAAGGAGAGCTATCTCGCACATATACCACAGTTGGGGATATAATTTTCACTCGTAGTCTATCCCATTCTCCTTTAGCTTGCGTTTTAGATCCAAAATAATATAGTCAATAGGTATGGCTTTTATTGTTGCTCCATAATTTTTAAAACATTCACAGGATCTTATGCAATTAAATGGGTCCTCCATATATTTTGCCCCGCCTTCTGATGTCCAAGGATCAGTTATGATAATCGGCTGAGAGCTTAACTCAGTCTCTGAGCCTTCGACACCATTTATTGGTTTATTTGTCTCTAGATCTATGATTTGAAGACTCGTTTCGCTTCTCTTTATATTAAGTTTGAGTGATCGGCCTTTATTTCCGTATATTGAATCTAATAATAACCATATTGAATCAAAATTTGTGCTAGCAACATTCCATTCAAAGATATATTGTTTTATCTGTTGTTCAAGCATTTGCTGTTTAGAAGGCAAATTGTTCCTAAATAATTCAAATAAAATATCTTTAAAATTACTATAAATCATATAAGCACGCACAGCAAAAAAATCGCGATCTTTTGGTTCAAGCAAATAAGCATTATCGAAAATTCTTTGAAAATTAGTATTTAATAGCAATGACTGTGGATTGTTGAAGGGGAACGATGTAAAGGGACTCAAGGTAGTATCACACTCCAAAAAATAATATAATCCATTTGTAATATATGAGTTCTTATTTAATTCGGTATAAAGATCGAGGAGCCTAGGTAATATCGCTTCTCTGTAAAGACCTATTGCCTCAAGAGGGCAGAATGTTTGTAGCACATCTATGTGTTTTGATCCGATCGGTCTAATCGGAAATCGGAGAAGTGGAATTGGTTGTTTAGCATTTTGATTCAACATAGGATTTAGCAAATCACCTCTTCCACCTATCATCACTTCGTTCCATATAGGCCGCCTTTTATCGAATTTTAGTCTAATTTCGGAGTTTTCGTCAAGCTCTAGTGCTTTTAAATTTAAATAATAATTATATATTATGTCAGCAATATCTTTGTATTCTTTGATGATGTTAGGTTGGCTCAATAGTGCCAAAGACGCTGTTTTTCGGAAATTTGCATCATTGAGTTTGCCCTGTAATATCTCGTAGATATCAATAAACTTATTATTCTTAAATAATAATTTTATATATTTTGAATTTAAAAATAATCCCATATCTGTTTCAGAATCAGAATAGATTTTTAGAAGTTCTTTAAAAGCGCGAATTTTATTGGAAATCCGATAACATTTGCGTTTGTCTTGATTTTTGCTTTCGCCCGGAGGTTTACCTCTAGGTTTGGATACCTCAAGTATTCTAGCAGATATAAGTTCTCCGAGAGATCGTCTAATATCTGATTCGCTCCTAGTAAAGATACCTTGAAAATCTTTGTATTCATAATATTTTTGTGGTTTTTTTAACATAATGTATATTAATGCTTTGGTAAATTCTTTATTTGCATTATACTTTTTCATATATAACTTCCTGAATAACCAAATATTTGGTCTCGTGATTGAGATATAATTTCTTGCCTAAAATAGTTTCCCATGGCATTATTAGTCGTCAACCTAAGCGGAGAACTCCTCGATGAGTTCAGGAGATTTGCTGTAAACAAGCATGGAAAGATCTACGGAGTCCTAAAGCCAGAAGTCGAATTGGCCTTGAAGAATCATCTAATCCAAGGGGTTGGACCTGCTGTCAAGGAGAGAGGCAAATGACTTCACTTGAGAAAGTCCGCCGCCTTTCTCTCTATGAGGAATGCGCAGGCCCAATTAAAAGACTATTCGATCAAGATGGAGCCCTTATCGCAGTCGTTGGCAAGACCCATCTTTGTCTCCCCATAGAAATGAAACATGATCTCCAGCCCCTAATGGGCCAAAGGATAACGATTTTAAGGACAGATATTCCTGGTAAAACATATCTTTTTCGGGTTCTTTCCGAGGAGGTCGAATTGTCCGCCGTGCTCTCATGGTCAAGGTACTTGATTCCAAGGTGATATTCGTGAGATCTAAATCTGAGACCAAAGTTGCTAGACGTAATTGCCAAATAGAGATCCCTACCCAACTGACAGAGTTTCCAGGCGCGAGATTCATACTAATAGACAAAACAGAGGGCAAAGGGAAGAAACCAAAGGAAAGAAAATGGACTACAGACAAGAATTATAGCGCAGATAGCCCAAAATTGCTAGGACACATCAGAGGCGGAGGAAACTATGGAATAGCAACCGGATTGGGATGGTTACAGTGTTTTGATGTGGATGAAGAAGAGAGACTAAGAGAACTTGGCATACTGGACAGGCTGCCAGCAACACTCACCGTGAAAACTGGTGGGGGTGGACTGCATTATTGGTACAAGATCGTAGGACTGAACAAAAGAACAATCCTGTACGATAAAGAACTGAAAGACCCAGATAATGACGACCAATATTTGCATTTGGGAGAAATTCAGTCAACAGGAAACTATGCTATAGGCCCGAACTGCCTTCATAAAAGCGGAAACCGGTACAAGATAATAAACGATGCGCCGATTGCAGAAATCGATTATCAACTGATTCTGGAAATAATAAAACCACTAAGAACAAAGAAAAAGGACGATAGACCAGTGGAAGCGCCAAAACACTCAGATGGACATCACTCTTTGGCCGAAGTAGAACTCAGCAGGATTGCATGGCCGACTGGGAATGTACAAAAATCAATGACAGAACGTGGGGTGGAATATCATGGAGTAAATCCATTTCACGGATCAAAGGGTGGAGACAATTTTTCAATAAATACAACTAGAGGCGTGTGGGTATGCAGACGATGTTCATCTGGAGGTGGGTGGCGAGAGTTACTAGCAGTTAAAGAGGGAATTATCAGATGCGATCAAGCTGGACACATAAAAATAACAAATGCGCAATATAGAGAAATATACAGGCGAGCAGAAGAGCTTGGATTGATAAAAAAGCAAGTGGTAGAAGCGCCAACGATTGAAATAAATTTGGATACAGAGGAGCTTGAGTCCATCCCACGCAAAATACCAGATGGAGATATGATAGTTTTAATTGCCCCACCAAGAACGGGCAAAACACATGCAGTTGTCCAATGGCTTAAGGATAGCGGTAACGGGAATTATATTACTCATACTCATGCAATAGTCGAGCACGCGATAAAAATAGCAAAAGAATTAGGAATGAGCAGCATCGTGTGGATGATTGGAATAAACCAGCCCGATGCTTGTATTCATAGTAAAAAACAAGATTGTATGAAATGCCCGCTAGCGCATACAAATGAAAATCACTTTGATTTGCAGATGAAAGCGGAAAGACTTTTGAAGGAAAAGGGAATTTTGACAGCTAAAGATGTACCAAGAGATATGTGTCCCTACCACGTTTTAAAGCTAGCAGAAAAAAGCGCCCGGTACTGCTTCACAGTGGTAAATAATATAAACCGCATAAATTCACGCGGGCTAACCATTTTAGATGAGGAGCCGGTGTTAAGCCATTTCTACGCCACGTCGATAAAAATCGCATCAAATCAGAAGAGCATGGGTGTTGATGGATACAAAAACTACATCAAGAAAAGCAATGGTCTCCAATCCGATTTAGATCAAATTTTAAATCACAGGAAAAAACCTGCATTGAAGGAGTACGCGACAATTATAGTCTTTAACATAACATATTTAACTTATCATACAGAAACCTGGGAATCCACATTCG
>MTKX01001451.1_pt3 | contig 11532 bp, 13 predicted proteins | sample 1042771 | NCBI WGS metagenome assembly MTKX01 (sample SAMN06212183, study PRJNA360534) | anaerobic digester metagenome | biome: Wastewater treatment plant; material: sludge; isolation source: anaerobic digester fed with sludge from wastewater treatment plant | place: Denmark: WWTP Randers ... | reverse complement strand
AGTGAATGCCTACTCTGCCTGTCTAGACATTGAACAAGCTAGTCAAGAAAGCCAGAGGCACCAAGAATAAGACCACGAATCCAATAATCATCAAACCAATAGCCAGCCCATTTCCACCTGCCATTAAGATCCTCCTACTCCATGTTCTTTGCTTACTGCTTGGAAGAGGTGATATTAATTACTATCGGATACTCTGTGGCAGCTCCAGGCAGAGGCGATGGAGGCAATAGATTTAACTATCAATTGCCGAGATCTGTTTTGTGCGATCCATCCAGAAGAGCCAGATCAAGGCCCAGGGGGCCAAGCTGGAGAAGAGAGAGGCCATTGGGGCCAGGTTNNCCGATCCCAGGCTGTTCCAGCGTTATGCTCAGGAGCAGTGGTATGGTGAGAAGCTCTTCTCAGGCTGCTACTTATTCGACAGCCGGCTTTATCCTGATTATGCCTTCCAGGTGGTGAGGGTCCATCCCCGCTCCTCGGTGATGGGCGCTCGTACCACAGTCAGGGTGGAGCAGAAGGAAAAGCAGAGGAATATCGTCTCTTACGATGTTCGATTTGAGGATATTGTGGGCCAGGAGACGGCCAAACGCAAGGTCAAGATAGTGCAGAGGTTCCTGGCCGATCCAGAGAGCTTCGGGCGGTGGGCGCCGAGGAACATACTCTTCTACGGCCTATCGGGCACAGGAAAGACCATGGTGGCCAAAGCCCTCTCTGTGGAGACGGGCGTTCCCATGCTGGCGGTCAAGTCCACCAGCCTCATCGGAGAGTTCGTGGGTGAGGGCTCCCGACAGATTCACAGCCTCTATGAAAAGGCAGAGCAGATGGCCCCCTGCATCATATTCATAGACGAGCTGGATGCAATTGCCCTGGACCGGCGCTATCAGGACCTGCGGGGGGATGTCTCGGAGATAGTCAACTCCCTGCTCACGGAGATGGACGGCATATCCAACCGCAAAGGGGTCTGCACCATCGCCGCCACCAATCAGATCGAGGTCCTGGATGCCTCGGTGCGCTCGCGCTTCGAGGAGGAGATTGAGTTCAAGCTGCCCGATGCTGCCGAGCGCCTGATATTGCTGGAGAAGAATGCCGCCAGCATTCCGGTGCCCATGCAGGGCGTAAACCTCAAGGAGATTGCCCGCGGCACGGAGGGCTTCTCGGGAAGAGATCTGGTGGAGAAGGTGCTCAAGGCTGCCCTGCATCATGCCATAATGGATGATGCTGCCATCAGCCAGAAGCATCTGGAGGATGCGGTATCCGGAGCGAGAAAGCATTACCCACAGGCTCCTAAAGAGATGTTCTCCTGAGGCAGAGTCAGGCTGAATTCTTCTTTTTAATCGCATTTTTCAAGGCTCGACATCGTACGGCAAAGTGGCAAAGCAAGCCCTTTTGTACTTTTAAGGCATCTAATGTATGATCCAGCATGTGGCAGAAGATTTTAGATAAATTCCGGAGGTATCCGGCTCAGGAGAAGGTCATCCGTCTCATCCTGCAGAGAGGCTTCCAGATCAATGAGCAGGCCCGGGTGGTATCGGGAGGGATTGAGATCCCCCATGCCCAGATCGCCAAGGAGCTGGATGTGGACCGGCGGGTGGTGGACACCACCGCCCAGGCCATTCGCGAGGATGAGGGCCTATGGCGGATATTCCGCAATGTCCACTCCATGACCTTCCTGGGGGATGTGGCTCCCATCCTGGGGCTGGGCGTGATCGAGATCACACCGGTGAACGCAGCCAAGACCGGCCTCCTGGGCGATGTGGCCAGCGCCGTGGCCAAGAGCGGCCTGTCCATCCGCCAGGCCATCTCCGACGATCCCTATTTTGTGGAGAGCCCCAAGCTGACATTGATCACCGAAGGCAGGATTCCCGGAGACCTGGTGCGCCTGCTCATGGAGATCGAGGGGGTCAAGAGGGTGACGGTGTGCTAATGCGGCTGGAAAGAACTGTTACGTTATAATCATTGGGGAGCGCAGCTGGCTCAAAGGGAGATGCCCCTCTCTGATAAGCTATTTAAATAAATATCGCTAAACTGCATATTTAAAGATTGTAAATAATGAAAGGTGGATAACTAAATTCTTCGACTACCTGATACTCATACTCAATTTAATATATTCATAAAGGAGGAGAAATGCTCTTTGAGAGGATAATATCGAGAGGTCTGGCCCACTATTCATATCTCGTCGGGGACAGAAATGAAGCGATTGTGATCGATCCCAGAAGAGACTGTGAAGTTTATATTGAAAAGGCATCCTCGGAGGGCATGAGAATCTCTCATATTCTGGAGACCCATCGCAATGAGGACTATTTCGTGGGCTCTATGGAGCTGGCAAAATTCACAGGGGCCAAGGTATGGCATGCAGATGGGCAATGGGATTACAAATACGGAAAGGCTGCTCTCCCCGGCCAGAAATGGAAAATAGGTCGTCTGGCGATTGAAGCCATCCCCACGCCAGGTCATACTCCGGGGAGCATGAGCTATCTGCTGCTGGATTCAAAGGGATTGGCCTGGGCGGTATTCACAGGTGATGCCCTTTTTGCCGGTGACGTGGGTCGCATAGATCTGTTGGGCGAGGAAAGAGAGCCGGAGATGGCTGGCTTGCTTTACCAGAGCATCTTTGACAGGCTATTACCCCTGGGAGATGGTGTTATGGTCTGTCCGGCTCATGGAGCGGGCTCTGTCTGTGGGGAATCCATAGCGGAAAGGCCCTGGACCAGCATCGGCCTTGAACGCATCAGCAATCCCAGACTAAAGGCCAAGAGCAAAAAAGAGTTTGTCGATGCCCTATTGCAGATTCGCCCTGAAAGGCCGCCCTACTTTCGAATGATGGAAAAGGTCAATTTGCAGGGCGAGCCAATTCTTGGAGCCATCCCTGCACCCCGCCCGCATAGCCCGCAGGGCTTCTCCGACCTGGTCCATGAGGCCCAGATCGTCGACACTCGCACAGAGCTGGGCTTTGCCGCGGCACATGTGCCAGATGCCCAATTCATCTGGCGGGACGGACTGGCCAGCTTTGCAGGATGGTTCCTCAGCTATCAGAAGCCCATTTTGTTGGTCACTGATGACAATGACACCGAAGAGGCTGTCCGGATTCTGATTCGCCTCGGCTTTGATAAGATCTCGGGCTTCCTGGCTGGCGGGATGCTCAAATGGCATATGGCAGGGATGCCCTCACATTCGCAGCAGACCATATTAGTGCAGGACCTCTGCCATCTCCTGGATCAGGGCTATCAGATCTCGATCTTGGATGTCAGAACTGAGGCAGAGCTCAATAGAGATGGTCGGATACCCGGGGCAGAGCATATTCATGTCACCCAGATTGCAGAACGAAGGGATGAGGTGCCAAAAGGCAGAAAGGTTTATGTTTTCTGCGGCAGCGGCCTGCGCTCTATGATCGCTGCCAGCTACTTGGAACGCCATGGATGGAAGGACCTGGTGGTTATCCTGGGGGGCATGGCTGGCTGGAAATCCGTGAAGTGTCCTATAAAGAAAGCAGATGCTATTGAATCCTAAATCTGATTCAGTTGATTTTCAGCTATCTTTTTCCACCTCTTCTCAAATATCCTCTCCTGGCCGGAAAAGGATTAAGTCCTCCCTGAGCCATAGGCCGTACATCCCATGAAATCGATTATCGTAAAAGGTGCCCGTGAGCACAATTTAAAGGACATCACTGTAAAGCTGCCCCGGGACAGGTTCATTGTAATCACCGGCGTCTCCGGATCGGGCAAGTCCACCCTGGCCTTCGACACCATCTATGCCGAGGGCCAGCGCCGCTATGTGGAATCTCTTTCTGCCTATGCCCGTCAGTTCCTGGGCCAGATGGACAAGCCCGATGTGGACAGCATCGAGGGCCTCTCTCCGGCCATATCCATAGAGCAGAAGACCACTTCCAAGAACCCCCGCAGCACCGTGGGAACGGTTACCGAGATCTACGACTACCTCAGGCTTCTCTTCTCCCGTATAGGGGTACCCCACTGCCCGGTGCATGGCATCAAAATCGAGTCCCAGTCGCCGGAAAGAATAGCAGAAAGCATATTGGAGGAAGCAAAAAAGGCCGCCGGCAGGCGGGAAGAGCAGGCCGTAGGAGAAGAGGAGAGGCAAGCCACAACAAAGGGAAGAGCGGGAAGAGGGAGCCGAGAGGAAGGAGGGGCAGGCCAACAGTTCACTGTTCTCGCTCCCCTGATCCGCCAGAAGAAGGGGACCTACGGGCAGCTATTTGCCGACCTCAACGCCGAGGGCTTCTCCCGGGTGCGGGTGAACAAGGAGGTTCGCCGCACCGATGGGGCCATCGATCTGGATCGCTACAAAAAGCATGACATCGATGTGGTCATGGATCGGCTGGATCCGGCCCAAGACCGGGCCAGGCTGGTGGAGGCGGTGGAGAACGCCCTGGCCAGGGCAGAGGGGCTGGTCATAGCCCTCTGGGGCGATCATGAGCAGCTCTACTCCGCCAAGATGGCCTGCCCCGTCTGCGGCATGGTCTTTGAGGAGCTGCAGCCGCGGATGTTCTCCTTCAACACCCCCTTCGGAGCCTGTGAGGTCTGCGATGGCCTGGGCATAAAAATGGAGTTCGATCCCGATCTGATCATACCGGACCAGGAGCTGTGCATAGCCGACGGGGCGGTGGCGCTTTACAGAAATGTGATCGACGGCTGGCGGGGCCAGCACCTGGCTGCCGTGGCCAAGCACTTTGGATTTGATATCTTCACCCCCATAAAGGATCTCTCCCGGGAGCAGTACAATGTCTTGATGTATGGATCAGACCAGAGCATACAGTTCTCCATGAGCATGAAAAATGGGGACGCCTACTGGCAGCATAACGGCCAGTGGGAGGGGCTGGTGCCCCAGAGCATCCGCCTCTATGGCCAGACCGCTTCCGATTACCGCCGGGAGGAGCTGGAGAGGTTCATGAGGGTCCTACCCTGCCCCGCCTGCAGGGGCAGGAGGCTTAAGGAGAAGGTGCTGGCGGTAAAGGTGGCCGGAAAGTCCATTTTGGATGTTACCGACCTCTCTGTATCCGAGAGCACTGCCTTCTTTGCCAGCCTGGCGGAAAGGCTCACGGAAAAGGAGCGGGATATAGCTCGCCAGGTTTTAAAGGAGATCTCCTCCCGGCTTGGTTTTTTGGAGCATGTGGGCCTGGGCTACCTCAATCTATCCCGCAATGCCGGAACCCTCTCCGGAGGCGAAGCCCAGAGGATCCGCCTGGCCACCCAGATAGGCTCCAACCTCACCGGGGTGCTCTATGTTCTGGACGAGCCCTCCATCGGACTGCACCAGAGGGACAATGCCCGGCTTATAGAGACCCTCAAGAAGCTGCGTGACCTCGGAAACACCCTCATCGTTGTGGAGCATGATGAGGAGACCATCCGGGCGGCGGACCATGTGCTGGACATAGGACCAGGGGCAGGAATCCACGGCGGCTATGTGGTGGCTGAGGGCAGGCCGGAGGAGATCGAGGCCAATCCCGCCTCCCTCACCGGCCAGTACCTCGCTGGAGAGAAGAGAATCGATCCTCCGGCCAAAAGACGAAAGAGCGGATCCTTCATCCGCCTTCTGGGCTGCCGGGAGAACAACCTCAAAAACATAGATGCAGCCATACCTCTGGGAGTCTTCACTGCCGTCACCGGGGTCTCTGGATCGGGCAAGTCCACATTGATCTACGACACCCTCTACCGGGCTCTGATGAAAAAGATCTACAAGTCCAGCACTGAGCCGGGGCAGTTCGATAAGATGACCTTCGACCAGGAGGTGGACAAGGTCATTGTCATTGACCAGAGCCCCATCGGCCGGACTCCCCGCTCCAATCCCGCCACCTATACCAAAATTTTCGATCCCATCCGCCAGGCCTTTGCCGAGACCAAGGAGGCCAGAGTTAGAGGTTATAAGGCAGGACGCTTCTCCTTCAACCTGCGGGGAGGGCGGTGCGAGGCCTGCCAGGGAGACGGCCTGATCAAGATAGAGATGAACTTTCTGCCCGATGTCTACATCGAGTGCGAGGAGTGCAAAGGCAGCCGCTACAACCGGGAGACTCTGGAGGTCAAATATAAGGGCAAATCCATAGCCGAGGTCCTGGACATGACTGTGGAGGAAGCCAGAGAGCACTTTCAGAATATCTCAGGCATAAAGAGCAAGCTGGATACCCTGCTCGGTGTAGGCCTGGGATATATCAAGCTGGGGCAGAGCTCCACCACCCTCTCCGGGGGCGAGGCCCAGAGGATCAAATTGACCCGCGAGCTGGCCAAGCGGGGCACAGGTCGCACGGTCTATCTGCTGGACGAGCCTACCACGGGCCTGCACTTCGATGACGTTAAAAAATTGATCTCCGTCCTGGATGGACTGGTGGCCAAGGGCAATACTGTGGTGGTGATAGAGCACAACCTGGATGTGATCAAATGCGCCGACCATATCATCGACCTGGGACCGGAGGGGGGCAGCGCCGGGGGCCGGATCGTGGCGGCGGGAACGCCGGAGGAGGTGGCGGCGGTGGAGGAGAGCCATACGGGGCGGTACTTGAGGGGCAGGGTAGCCGGCAAGGAGAAGAAGTCAGCGGGGAAGGCAGGGCAAAAAGCGGGCAGCAAGGCAAGGCGACATTTGCCTTGAGCCTGGATCTCGCAGATCACGCAGAATTCCGAAAGAGATAACTATTTCCAGGGCATACTTCATTATTAATTGTTAGGATGTGTTTGTATGCCCGTTACCTTTGAGCCCCATAAGCGGCTGGAGACCCTTGAGGATTATCTTAATAGAATTCATTCCTATCTGCCTTTAGAGGAGATCAGAATTCAGCTTCTGCGCTGCAGGATAGTGGGCTATAGTCTGGCGGCGGAGATAAATGAGCCTGCTTATTCCCGTGATTATATCGACCAGATCTTCGGTCGGGTCTACCAGAGTCTCTCCCAAAAGTTCGGCCAGGATATCGTTGATCCCTATCTGGAGCCCTGCGCCTCTCAATATCAGATCCTGGATGAACTGAAATCCTATCTCTCCAGGGATATGGGGGAGCATTTCATGGCCTTCGTCCGCTCCAAATTCAAGAAGGCCTTCATTCCCACCCTGCGGCTCCTGACCGATCTCTGCCAGAGGGAGGACAAATACACTTGGGATGAGGTGAAGCAAGAGCTCCAGGAGATCATGCAGGAGATGGATGTGGATGTGACCTGGGAGGAATGCGAGGAGAGGCTGGAGAGATATTTGAAGAAGATAAAGCCGGTTTTGGATCTAAAGCCATCTTAGCCGGGATGACCCTCCAGCTGCAAGAGCCTCTCTTTTATATCCCGGCCATAGGCATAACCGCCCAGGCCGTCTTTGGCCAGCACCCGGTGGCAGGGAATGAGTATGGCAAAGGGATTGGCGGCCATGGCCCGGCCTACGGCACGGGCTTCGCCGGGGCTTCCGGCCAGCTCTGCTACCTGGCCGTAGGTCATGGTCTCCCCGCGGGGGATGGACCGGACCACGGCATAGATCCTCTTTTGAAAATCGGTGCAGAGGGAGAGATCCAGATCGGCTTGGGGGCAGGGGCCGCCCTGCTCCAGATAGACGGCAATCTTTTCTGCCAGGCGGCATGGCCTCTGGGGGGCATCGGGGGAGAGCAAGATTCGCTTAATCCTATTTCCATCGCGCTCTACCAGAATATTTAATCCCAGATCGGGGACGGGCGCGCCTTCAGTCATAGCTTATCATCCCTTGATTATCTCTCGAAAGGTCTTCAAGCTGCCCAGCTCGATGAACTTAACCTCCAGGCTGGCGGTGTCCAGAATAGCTGCGCTGGCCCGGCCGGTAAGGTAGCCCCATATCTCCCCGGGATTGACCAGGAGGGTCTTGCCATATCTGGTGGACTCAGCGCGGTGGTTGTGGCCGCGCACTACCACATCATATATCTGGGAGGCCACAACTGCCCGGACCAGAGGCTCCTCGGTGCCGTGAAGAAGGGCTATCTTGAGGCCATCTGCTTCTATCTCCCCGAAGTCGCCCAGATACTCGCCACCTATGCGGGCGAACTCGAGGGCCAGGCCCGCCCGGTCGCCGTCGTTGTTGCCGTAAACCAGTTTGATGGGAATGCCCAGCCCCTCGAAGACGTAGCAGTTGCCTGAGCCGATCATGTCTCCGGCAAAGAGGATCAGATCAACTTTTTGCTCAGAAAATATGCGCAGGGCGTCCTTGACCCTCTGGATGCAGTCGTGGGCATCAGATAGAATTCCTATGAGCATCTTGGTTCACCATAGAGCCGGATGGAGATCCGGAGTTGATGAGGGGTGTGGAGATAGGGAGAGATAAAGATTGAGGATAGAGATCATCGAATATTTTCAAGCCCAATTCTGGAATTATGGGTCACTTAGACCTCCAGCATCGAGAGTTGCCTGTTGGAAGGTTGCCGATCTTCAGCCCACCCTAAGATCTCTGTTTTAGCCGTTAGCCTGCTTTGTATCATTTAAAATATTAGCTGATCTCCAAGGCTCCGAAATAATAGGATCAGATAATGTCTTATCCTTAGATGTGCAGAATATAATGAAGGGAAACCAAATCAAATCCCTGAAAAATGTGAAAGCCAATCAGAGCAAAAGGAGACTGGGGAATGAACTGGAATTTGATATCGGCTCTCCTCATATTGTCCTTGATGGGGTGTGCCGCGGCATTGGATGTAAAGAATGGCGTAGAGATGAGGCCAGGAGAGGCTGTAGCAGAGAGGATGTTTGATAGAGGTTATGGCGAGCCCTGGGTTGGAGGAGATCCACCTTCATTGAATTCATTCAGCCATGGATCTTTTTATCAGCCAAGATACCGGTACTGGTGGGACGATCCTTTTTCCTATTACAGCTATCAGGGCAAGACCTATCGTCCTTACCGATATTACTATTACCACTATCCGGATTATAGCTGGTATCCATACACATATCGCTACTATTGGTATCCCTACTATAGCTCCTACTGGTGGTACTGGTAATTTGAAAGAGAGGCGATCTTATGGATTGGGATCGCCTCAGCTTTTCTTTTGCCAAACCGGCAAGCCTTATCGTTTCATCAGCTTGTCGGCCTTTCTAAGTCTGTAGCCCGCTGTCCCTGGTGCATTATGCTCCTCTCTCCAGTAGAGGTAGAAGCTCGCGTGACCATAGTTGACCAGCCGGCGGGAAAAGCCAGGCAACCGGGCTACCTCTTCCATCAATGGTCTGATCAGAACATCCGCCCTAACCTCTCCGGCCACAACTCCCATGGCCAGCTGCATCTCCAATGGAGGGCGGATGGAGTAGATCAGACCGGCCCCCCGATATAGCTCCAGGCGGGGCGAGAATATATCGTCCTTCTCAACCTTCAGGCCGGCGACGAGCCGCTCCTCCCTGTCGGTAAGGATCACCTGCAAGCCCTGAGCCGCCAGCAGCCCTGCCACCTGGCAATAATGGCCCACCCCCACCTCCACCACCTTTCCCCGGTAATTTCTGGCGATGTAGCCCGCCAGGTCCTCTGCCCCCCGCATTGAAGGTATGGATGTGGCCATTAGATACTCCCTAAAGCAGATCTTCCTGAATCTGCCTGTGCGCAATAATTATTAACATATATCACTATAAAGCTAAGCCAGCAAGAGGGGGAAAAGCTATTGTCATCAGATGTACTTGTCTCCAGTCCTTCGGGCTACGGAGAAGATTTTGGCCTGCCCAAGATCCTGGTTATTGGTTGTGGTGGGGCGGGCAACAATGCTGTGAGCCGCCTGTCCCGCTATGGCTTGCGGGGAGCCAGGACCCTGGCCATAAATACGGACAACCAGCAGCTAGGTGCCGCCCGGGCCGATGCGAAGATTCTCATAGGCCAGAAGCTGACCCGGGGCATGGGCGCGGGAGGAGATCCGGAGCTGGGCCGCAGAGCGGCAGAGCTGGCTGCTCCGGAGCTGGAGAGCATCTTAAAGGATGCCGACCTGGTATTCGTTCTGGCTGGCCTGGGTGGGGGCACAGGCACAGGATCGGCTCCCGTGATGGCCCGCCTGGCCAGGGAGAGGGGAGCAATAGTGGTGGCTCTGGTTACCACTCCCTTCCATCTGGAAAAGGCCCGGGTATTTGCCGCCGAAGAGGGGCTGGAGCTTCTTCGGAGCCATGCCGATACCTCCATTGTCCTGGACAACAACCGTCTTGTCCAACGCGCGCCTCATCTGCCTCTGGAGGATGCCTTCTCCTTTGTCGATGAGATCATAGCCGATATTGTATCGGGAATCTGCGAGACCATAACTGAGCCCTCTCTGATCAACCTGGACTATGCCGACCTGTGCACCATCATGAGATCAGGCGGAGCCTCCTTCATATTCGCGGGAGAGGCCAGCATGAAAAGCAGTCCAGAGAAGATCGTCAGAGCCGCCCTCAAAAATCCCCTCATCGATGTGGACTATCGCGGCGCTGGAGCCTGCCTGCTTCATCTGACCGGAGGGCCGGATATGACCATGAAGGAGGCGGCGGCAATCGCCAGCGCCCTGACCCAGGAGCTGGACCCCAAAGCCAATGTCATCTGGGGGGCCAGAATAAGGCCTGATCTGGCGGGAAAGGTCAGGCTCCTGGCCATCATCACCGGGGTTAAATCAGCACAGGTCCTCTCTGCCGCCAGCCCAAAGCAAGAGCGCCAGCATCCGCAGAAGGGCGGAGGGAGAAAGATGGATGAACTCTCACCTGCGCTGGATAGGATAAGATGAGCGAGCTACTATTATTTCAGATCCTGGCATTGGCTGTCTCGGTGATTCTGGTGCTGGGAACCATCTACAGCATCCGCCTTTATCTGGAGATATGAGCCAAGGATCTGGAAAGCAGGCTATAGAATTTCAGCATTTTGAGAATGCAGCCAGGATGGATGATGGCTATGCATCCTCTTTTATCTCCTCTGACCTGAGAGCTATCCTTCTCCTTTGGGCGTCAGCCTCTGGAACTTCCACAGCCGGTCCAGGCGGGCGGTGGCATCAACCCCCACTTTCGTGGTGATCCCCTCAACACTCCGCGGGTCCAGGGTGCTTCCCCGAACCTTCTGGTGCACCACCAGATCCTCGTCGCCTCTCATTCGGGTGGCGATGGCAAATTCAAGGTCCCGGGAGTCGTATATGTCTATATCAGAATCGACAACCAGCACATGTTTGAGTGAGCCGTGGGCCCGGAAGGCAGCCTCAATGGCTGCTTTGGCATCCTCTTCCGTCTCCTTCTCTATCTGGACCACGGCATGGAAGTAGTTGCAGCCTCCTTCGGTGAGGATGACATTTTTTACTCTGGCCACCTCGGAGACGGCTTTGTAGATCAGCGGCTCATAGGGAACTCCCATGAGCATCTTGTGCTCCCCTCCTGCCGGAAGAAGGCCATGATAGATGGGATCCTCCCTGGTCATCATCCTGGTCAGGCGTATGACCGGCTCCTGGCGCACCAGATCCCGGGTGCCGGTGATATCCACAAAGGGGCCCTCCGCTGCCCTCTCCCCGGTTATATATCCCTCCAAGACGATCTCGGCATGGGGAGCAGGAACACCATTTTCCAGGCGCACCACTTCCATGGGAGAGCCACGCAGAGCAGCGGCATAGGAGAACTC
>MTKX01000640.1_pt1 | contig 11543 bp, 14 predicted proteins | sample 1042771 | NCBI WGS metagenome assembly MTKX01 (sample SAMN06212183, study PRJNA360534) | anaerobic digester metagenome | biome: Wastewater treatment plant; material: sludge; isolation source: anaerobic digester fed with sludge from wastewater treatment plant | place: Denmark: WWTP Randers ... | reverse complement strand
TTTCATGCTTTCCGGATTGCTCTCCAGGTGGAATTGCAGGCCGATGGCCTTCCCCAGGATAAAGGCCTGATTGGAGCAGGCATCGCTCTCTGCCATCCGCGAGGCTCCCAGAGGAATGGAGAATGTGTCTCCATGCCAGTGCAGTGCAAGGAATCTATCCGGCAGAGCGGAGAATACCGTCGAGGCCTGGCCTTCCTCTGTCAATCGGATCGGGAACCAGCCTATCTCCTGGTATCTGTTTTTGGTGACAATTCCTCCCAGTGCGCTTGATATCAGCTGGGCCCCCAGGCAGACGCCCAAAACGATCTTTCCCCCGTATACTGCCTTTTTAATGAACTCCTTCTCCTCTGCCAGCCAAGCGTATCTCTCCTCCTCATAGATATTCATAGGACCGCCCATAATGATCAGCCAGTCAAAGCTGGATAGAGGGGGAAGCCGTTCTCCTGAAAATAATCGGGTTCGGCTGAGGGCATGGCCGGGGAAGAAGCCCAGCTTTCCATGTTGGCCAGGTCTTCAAACGGGACATGCTGAAGATAGTGAATTCTCATGAAAGCTTCCTCTTGTCTTTCCGCCACATTCTCCTGGTGAAGGAGATCTGTATTAGATATCCATCAACTGATCCATATGTTCTATTGTATTTAAATTTATAACAGATCCCGACTGCAGCTATATCTTCGAGGTCGAAAGCCTCTTATGGGACCAATAGCCAAATTTCTGTTATGAAAGCAAGCCAGAGTCCGCAATACCTCATCTACGGCGCAGGGGCCATAGGCAGCGTTCTAGGCGGATTTCTGCATAAGATGGGCGGCTTGGTTACTCTGGCGGGGCGGGGCGAGCACTTTAGGGCTTTGTCCAAGAGGGGTCTACAGATCAGGGGAATCTGGGGAGAGCACTTTATTCCACCGGAGGAGTTGAGGCTTTTTTCCGACGGGATGCAGGCGAAGAGGTTTCCTGTCATCCTCTTGTGCGTGAAATCAAAGGATACAATAGCTTCGGTGGCCGAGGCAGCGCCTTTGCTGGAGGAAGGCGGGATAATGATCTCCATGCAAAACGGCTTGGACAACTGGGAGTCTGTGGCCGAAGGAGTAGGCCAAGAGCGCACCGTCGGAGCCCGGGTCATCTTCGGAGCGGAGATCGAGGAGCCAGGCCGGGTCAGGGTGACGGTCAATGCCGATGACGTCCTGCTGGGCGAGCCATTCCTGCCTGTGAACCGGAGCCTCCTGGAGAGGATTCAAAGGGATCTCTCCCATTCCGGCATACCGATCCGGATTGTGAGCAAAAAGGAGATCTGGGCCGCCATATGGGGGAAAGTGCTCTACAACTGCTCCCTCAATCCTCTGGGAGCGCTGCTGGAGGTGCCCTATGGAAAGCTGGGGGAGAGCCCAGAGACCAGAGAGATCATGAGACAGGTGATCAGGGAGATCTTTCTGGTGATCCAGGCGAAAGGGATTGAGTTTCCCTTTAGAGATGGGGAGGAATACTTCCATTTTCTTCTGGAAACCCTCCTTCCCCCCACTGTTGATCACCGAGCCAGCATGCTCCAAGATATTCTAGTGGGCAGAAAGACGGAAATCGATGCTCTTAACGGAGCCATATCCAGATATGCTCAGGAGTATGGTCTGGCCACTCCCTATAATGATCTTCTCACTGCTTTGATCAAGTTCAAGGAAGAGAGAAATCTTCTTTCCCCTTGACCGAGCCTCATTAGCATAAGGCTGCAGATGGATCAAAGGACAGAAGTGCGGAGGGGAATTCTATGATGGTGGAATCCAAGATGCATAATTGGGACCCTGAGGACTATCGGAGGAGCGCATCCTCTCATTTCGGCTGGGCTATGGCTCTGATTGAGAGCTTGAAGATAAAGGGAGACGAGAGCATCCTGGATATTGGATGCGGGGATGGCAGGATCACGGCATATCTGGCAGGACTTGTCCCAGATGGCCGGGCGCTGGGAGTGGACCTATCACCAGATATGGTTGGCTTTGCCTGCCGGGAGTATGCGGCTGTTCCCAATCTGAGATTCCAGGTGGCAGATGCATCTCGGCTGCATTTCCATGATGAGTTCGACCTGGTGGTATCCTTCGCCTGCCTGCACTGGATAGAAGATCATATTCCTGTGCTGGAGGGAGTGCAACGCAGCCTGGTACCGGGAGGCCGCTTTCTGATGCAATGCGGCGGCAAGGGCAATGCGGAAAAGCTATTTTATTACACCGATAGAGCGGCGGCCAAAGATCTCTGGAAGCCCTACTTTTCCGGATTTTCATTCCCCTATCATTTCTACGGCCCGGAAGAGTACCGGGGCTGGCTGGAGCAGGCCGGGCTCTCAGCAATACGGGTGGAACTGGTGGCCAAGGATATGGTCCATCAAGGCCAGGCAGGACTGGAGGGCATCATCAGGAATACCTGGCTGCCTTACACTGAAAGGCTGCCCGCTGCGCTGAAAGATGATTTCGTGCGAGAGGTTGCCGAAGGATATCTAAAAGAACATCCTGTGGATGAGAGTGGCCAGGCCCATGTGCGGATGATGCGCCTGGAGGTGGAGGCCATGAGACCTCCATTAAATTCATAATCTGCTTCTTTTATTGCTCCGGAAAGCCCGGAGCCCTCCGAAAGCGACCACTTTTTAATCAGTCAGTTTGCCCTCTCTTTCCGACTTTAATGCCCTTGCGTGCCAGATCAGCTTATCTATCATCCTCTTGGCCTGGACGTGCTGCGATTTTCCCAGAAGCTGGCCCTGCTCATCGAAGAGCTCCTGCACCTTGGGAAAATGAACCGCGTCTCCCATGGGGACCAGATGAAGGGCGATGCAGACCAATCGAAGCTGCTCGGTCATGCGCACCCCTCCCCAGGCTCCAGAAGATACGCCGCAGATGCCCACCGGCTTTTGGGCATAAGCAGAGAAGAGCATATCCAGCATCATCTTCAGCTCACCAGGATAGCCGTGATTGTACTCGGGAGAGACTATGATCAGGCCGTCCATACGCTCTACCTTCTCAGCCAGATTTTTGGCCTGGGGGCTTTTTTTGCTGTTGTCCGTAGCCGGCAGGCGATAGTCCCGCACATCGATGATCTCGCTCTCCAGGCCCGCCTCAAGGGCTTTTTGCAGCATGAACCGGGCCGCCTTCTCCGACTGACGGCCCTCTCTGGCTGTGCCCAGAATTATGGGGATATACATCCGGCCGCCCCATTAGAGTTATCCTGGCATCCGGCTGCGGAAGCAGCGCCCTTCCTCTTATCGACGAAATCTGCTTCAGTGGGCTTGTTGGAAGGCTTTGAGATTGCCCTCCCGTACAAAATCGACATATTCTATTCCTCAAAGATAGCCGTTGTTTTCACCAGAGGACGATATAGAGCGCATCTCCCTCTTTCCTGCCCTTAAGAAGCTGGCAATGCCTGAGTATGGCAAACTGATTTTCCAGCTCCGTAGCAGGCAGATTGAACCTCTCTGCAAGCTCATTTCTGGTGGCTTTCCCCTTCTCGGCAATGAACTGGTAGATCTCCTTTTGCAGATCGGTGAGGCCATCCGTCCCCTCCAAGCCATGGCTGTCCCGGAAGATCTTCTTGGACCTCTCTCCCCAGGGATCGCAGACCCTTATCCGGCGTCCCACATCGATATAGCAGTCCTCGCAGAGGGTCTTTCCCTCGGTGGAGAAGACCTCATCCTCGGATACGCTCTTGCCGCAGTTCTGGCATTTTATGCCATCAATCATAATGCATCATTCCTTTTCCAGGATAAAAACAGCTCTGATCTATTATTCATCCAGCAGAAGTGCGGCAGTGTTATAGCCGGATCCCATGCGCACCAGCCCGGCAATAGCGGCAGCCTCCAGCATCTCCTCCCGGCTTGCTCCCTTCAGTTGAGCCAATTTCTTATGCCTGATGAGGCATTGCTCGCACCTCACAGCCGCGGAGCAGGCCAGGGCAATAAGAGCCTTATCCTTTTCCGATAAAGAGCCCTCTTTCATGATCTCTGTCATCAGCTCTTGAAAGGCTCTCTCCGAGCCTCCTCCTAGAGCGGCTATGAACTCCTCTGCCCTTGAACCTTCTGCGCCCATATCATCTCCCATCTCCTGCTCGTCTCCTGCGCCATCTCCTAGCCGGATGCGATGCCAACTCTGCCACTACTAAGGCAAATCATATTATATCAATATGATCAATGCGGCTACGAGATTCGATCTCACAAATTTTATTCTAATAGCTGCGACTTGGTAAGCATGGTGCCGAGATGCTTTTCCCTATGAAAGAAAGAATTAGCAGCAATACGGCTCCGGGCTGCCCTATTGATTTTTATCCGGCTCAATATTATCTATTACCAAATTGCACTGTTCCAAGATATTAATGAAAAGGTTCTAATAGAAAGAGCATATCATGGAATTTTTTATGAGGTCGTGCATTAACCTATTACTGATCCCTATCTTGCTGTTGGGATGTGCAGGTGCCTCCGAGATCCTTGTGGGGCAGACGGGCGAGAATTATTCTCAGATCCAGGCGGCTATAGATGTCTCCATGCCGGGGGATACCGTCAAGGTGCAGAGCGGGATCTACAGGGAGAATGTGAACATATACAAGCCTCTCAACCTTGTGGGTGTGGATAGCGGCAATGGCACTCCGCTGGTGGATGGGGGCGGATCGGGAAGCGTCATCACTATTGCGGCAGGAAACACCACCCTTCAGGGCTTCAACATAACCGGCTCGGGGCACTGCGGCTGCGGACATGCCGGAATACGGATCTCTTCCAGCAACAACCTGGTAATGAGCAATATACTTTATAAGAATAAATATGGCATCTATATTGAAACTGCCGGCACAAACAACACCTTCGTCTCCAATGATCTGCTCAACAACAGCATCAGTATCAGCGACAGCGGCAACAACAACTCCTGGGATGCCAGCAAAAAGTCAGGCGGATGGCGTGGCCTTTTGGAGATGATCAGCGGCCCCCGGGTCATGGGAAACCACTACACTGACTATGACGAGGCTGTGGAAGGCTGCAATGACACCAACAAGGATCTCATCTGCGACCAGCCCAAGGCCATAGGAAGCTCTCTGGACAGCTATCCCTCCATCTCTACCATGAACTAAAGAAAATCTGAAGGGAAAAACTTCTCCGAGATCGGTGCAGAGGCAGACTGCATCTACATTTTTTTCGCTGCCTATATCCAGGAGACGCCTGAGAGGAGACTATGAATTCGGACTATGACAAATGGCCGGCGGTAAGGTCCTCAATAAGGTTCATTGAAGGTTTTGCTTTAGATGCTACAGATAAAAAATATCTATTCTGCCATGACCTCTGCCAGCTGTTCGACCGTCTGCAGTCCGCCTCTGAAGGTCTGGATGCATCGGAAAAAGCAAGGTGCGGCCTGGATGGGGTGGCGGTGGAGCTCGTCCTGCAGATCGATATGGATAAAAAGGAGATACTTCTGGACAAGCTCTTCAAGTACTGCGATCTGGATTTTCATCTCTTCACCGAATTGCTTCAAATTTTAAGGCGCCACTATCCGGACTGCCGCCTGGTAGTCCCATCATTGCAGGGCTACGAGCTGGCGCGAGAGATCCACAGATTTCTGGGAGCCCCGGATCTGGAATGCGTCTATCTCAAGGGGGAGGCCGAGGAGCGGCTGCTCATGAGCGAAGCCCTGGAGGGCATCAGCTTCCAGAGAATCCTAGAGGACACCGAGAGGCACTATCAGAAGAGAGGCGGGATGGATAAGAAGAGGTCGGAGCAGGGGCCGGGCCGGGAGCTATCCATGTACCTGCAGGGAGAAGATGGCGAGGAAGAGGTGCTGTGGATGCGGGTGGGTATTGGGCTGTGAATCTCAATTAGCAAATACTGTCATAAACAGAATGATTGAAGACTGCCGTTTTGTTTGAGGCGGGTGTTATAGGGGATATTTTTTAGCATCATTTTATTCATTCTATTTAGCTTATGAAAACATATATAATGCTCAGCGGCATAGATGAACTGAAAATCACAGCGCGGATTCGACGGAGGAAATATATTGTCAAAACTTAATATATTCATTGATGGAACATGGTTGCTTTTCCAATGCGGTGCAGGCAAAGCCATGGCAAATGCAACAGATAGACCAGATGATAGATTTAATCTTGATTTTAGCAAGTTAAATACAGCACTGCTTCAACACGCAAAAAGTCATGATGGAAATTGTGATGAAATCGGCGATGCTTTTATATCAACATCGATATTCAAGCTTCCAGATGATTTTAGAGATTGGCCGAACCAGTTCGCGAATATCACAACAGAAAATATAGAGAAGACTAACCGAGCAGTCACTGCCAGGGAGCAATTCGTCACCTCAGCCGGAAGAGCAGGCTATAAGATGGATGCTGTCTTTCGACCGGCTATTCGTGAACATATAATTCGTCGGTTATCTGAGGGTCGATATCAAGAGAAGCAAGTGGATACATCTGTGGTGGCATTACTTGTACTGTATGCGATCACTAGGCCAGGTGATTATCATTGTGTAATTACAGGCGATTCGGATATTTTGCCAGCTATAAAAATTGCCTATCCTGAATTCACAAAAAATGTATTTCTTGCTTCAACACACCCGGATGAATTGAGTGCGACGCATAGGCAGACAGCGTTCTCGCTGGTTGATTTCGATTTTACAATTCCTCCGTTCTATCTCCAGATTAAGGACTCTGTACCTCAGTTGATCTCAGGTGATAATGTGTATCGGTGTGAAGAATGCGGAAAGATATTCACTACATTAAATCCGATACCATCGAGGTCGAGACCGAGGTGTCAACACGATATGCGCAGGTGAAAATTATTTAAGAAGCAAGTCGAATTCCGCATCGAAAGCAGATCTCGGCTGAGCTACAAAATAAACTTGCGTTACAATAGAATAGTAAATTTGAAGCCGCCGATGGGATTCGAACCCATGAACTGCTGATTACGAATCAGCCGCTTTAACCGGGCTAAGCCACGGCGGCCTGCTGAGGCAGGGGAGGAGAAGCCTCCCTGCCAATTTAAGTTTTCCCATTCCCTAGCAAGGCCTCTCCTTCTCCTCGGCCCCGCTCTCCAGCTTCTCTATCTCCTCCGCCAGCCGGGGCAGAAATATGCCTATATCTGTAACCAGGCCGATGGCCTGGGCTGATCCCCGGTCCATGAGCTTGGTCACTGTGGAGGGATTGATGTCCACGCATATGGTTTTGACATAGGAGGGCAGCAGATTTCCCACGGCTATGGAGTGCAGCATTGTACCCAGCATTATGGCCATGTCCACACCCTTCAGAGCCCTGTCCATGGCGTCCTTGGCCCGGACGGTGTCGGTGATCACCTCGGGCAAAGGCCCATCGTCGCGAATGGATCCGGCCAGGATGTAGTCTATGCTTTTTTGCGTGGCCTCATACATGATGCCCCCCTTGAGCTTTCCTTCCGCTATGGCGTTCTTGATCGAGCCGCTGGCCATGATCTCGCTGATGGCATAGAGGTGGTTCCTATGGCCGCCGGAGATGGCATTGCCCTGGCAGTTCATCCCCAGGCTGGTTCCAAAGAGCTGCCGCTCGATGTCATGCACCGCCACGGCGTTTCCAGCCAAGAGGACGTCCACATAGCCCTCCCGGATCAGCCGCGCCAGAGCAGGGGCCGCCCCGGTGTGCACCAGCGCCGGGCCGCAGACCACAGCGATCTTGCCCCCTGCGGTCTTGGTCCGCACGATCTCAGACGCAAGCTGGCGCACCAGCTCACCGCTGGGCCTCTCCGAACTGACCTCATTGGACATGAATCCGAAGAAGGTCTTCTCCCGGGGCCGCTCCGGGGGAACCACTTTTACTCCAGCGGTGCCGATCACCACTCGATCTCCCTTTCTTGATGTGGCCTATGGGAGTACAGCGGGCCCGGCCGTCTTCCAGCACAATCAGGCAGTCCATGTGATTGTGCTCCACCTCCACCCAGGAGCCCTGGTAGCGAACATAGGTGGGATGATTGGTGGTGGAATAAAATCCTCTGGGGACAACCATATCCCCTGGCGAGACGCCGGTCTTGGCATCCTCCATCTCCACCAGCCGGGCTCCAAGCGCATGTAGCTCCAGGAGTATCCGGTCCAGATGAGTTGCATCCTCGCCGGTGATGGTGATCTGGACATAGCTGGTGTCGTTTTTCTTCTGGCCAATCTGAAAGTTCTTGATCTCGAACTCGCCCCCCATGTCCATGATCTTGTCCAGGACCCGGGTCATCATCTGCGAGTCGATGAGATGTCCCTGCATCTCTATGTCTGCAATCTCACTCATAATCCTCGGCCTTCTACCACATCTCACCGTCTAAGAGCGCCTGGGTCTTATCATTTGTGCTCATGACCAGCTTGGTGATTCCGATCTGATAGCCCTCATCGTCCGGCATGGGCGGATCGAATAAAGCCCGAATTCCGCTGCGGCGCAGGTGATACTCGAAGTCCCTGGCCGTCTGCAGGCTCCGAACGTGAATTATAACCCTCTGCACTATATTCTCCCCGGCGCGCTTATGCTCTATGGTCTCAATCATGGGCAAAAGAATGCTCTCTCCTATCCGCTGAGCCCTTTCCCGCCGCTCCTCTTCCGACTCATTCCACTCCACGGACTGAAAGCCCTCCCGCACCACCCGGGAGAGAAAGAAGTCCGTGGCATAATCATTGTAGTATCGAAAGCCTATTGCAATGTCGCTGCAGTTGGTAGCCGAGCTGGTGTACTTTAATGGAGAGACCAGGTTTTCCGGGTCCTTGAGCACCACTCCCTCCCGGCCCTGCCGCCCCAGGCGGAGCACAATCTGCCTGATCTTCTCCGCCGCTACATCCTTTTGAAACTGGCCCAAAAAAGCGGTGGCCTTGAGGCCGAAGCTCTCCGCCAGCTCATGGGTCTTATGCACGCCCGCCGTCCCCTTGCGGTTCTTCTCCGCCACATCGAAGAGATAAAAATCGATGCTATCTGTGGGATAGACCTCCTTGGCCACATAGGGATTCTCCGGCCCCACCATCTCCCCGCATAAAACCAGGCTGGGATGCTTCAGGAATACCTCTTCAGAGATCATCCGTCGGGCCACCTCTGTGGAGTAAGGGCAGATGAAGCCGCCTCTGGTCAAAGCCACAGTCTCCCCGCTTACAGACAAGATCCGCACATTGTGGCCGTTCATCTTCTCCTCCACCGCCACCGCCCCAGAGAAGTGCCTCTCTATGGCCGGAGCCAAAAACAGGGGCCTGCGAATCTTGGGATAGCCGAAGACGATATCCCCGTTTTCAAAAATAACTGTGCCTGCCTCGACCCCCGATGTCTCCTTCTCAAAGCGGATCAACCGGGGCTCGGGCCAGGCAGACTCTCGAATTATGGTCTCTTGCAGGCCTTGCAGCCTGCTCTCTGTCATTCCCAGTATCTGTGCCACTCGGGCCAGATTCATCTGGTCCTCGCCAGATAATCCAGTATGGACCGGCGGGTGATCATGCCCACCACTTCTTCCCTGCGATTCAAGACCGGCAATCCGCCCCTGTCCTCCTCCAGGATGATCTTCTTGACCTCTTCCAGGGGAGTTTCCACATAAACATACTGCACATCGTGGGTCATGACGTCGGAGACCAGTATGTTGTAGATTCTGGCATACTGCTTGCTGGCAGTGTCATTGAGATCCCGGAAAGCCCGCAGGGAACGGGCAATATCCCTCTCGGATATGATTCCCACCAACCGACCGCCCTCCACCACCGGCAGCCGTCCTACATCCCTGTCCAGCATCATGCGCCGGGCATGGACCAGTCGGTCGTTGGGATTGACGGTTAGGGGAACCCTCATGGCATCGCCGGCTGTGCCGCTCACCTTGACCGCAGTCAGCACCTCCCTGGGCCTGACCCATCCCAGGACCTTCTCTCCATCCATGACCACCAGGACCCCTGTCTTCTGCATCAGAGCCAGGGCATCATCAACCTGCATATCGGGCAGAACCTTGATCAGCGAGTCCATGGTGGCGGAGGCCACATGCAGAGATGAGGCGGGCATTCCCAGGGACTTGCGAGCGCCCAAAACCCTGGCGATCTGCCTGGTGGTGATCACACCCCCCAGCTTATCCTTGTTGGTGACCAGAAGCCTTCGGAGATCATTCTTCTCCATCAGATCCAAAGCATGGCCCAGCCGCTCCGATTTGTCTATGTTCACCGGCTCGCTCATAATGTCTTTAACCTGCATTACTTCCACCTCCCAATCTCAGCGATGATCTCATCGGCAGAGAAATAGCCCACTACCTCATCTTTGTCCAGCACCGGCATGCCTATGATGTTCTTGTCCACCAGCATGCGGCTGGCGGAGATCGCCTTCTCCTCCACACCGATGGTGAAGATGGGTGCGGTCATGATGTCCTCGGCCACAAAGGGCACCTCTTTGACATATCGATACTGCTTTCTGCCGGCAGTGCTGTCTTTTCTGGTCATCTTGATATTCTTGGTCTCCATCTCATCCTTTGGCCCCATGATCTCGGAGAATGTGAGGCCGGAGCGGGTGACGATGCCCACCGGCTTGTTGCTGTCCTCGTAGACCAGAGCCCGGCTCTGCCCCTGCACATTCATCTCCTCCAGGACGTGACCTATGGTATGGTGGCGGTGAACCGCCAGGATATTCCTGGTCATGAGGTCGCCTACAGTGGCCTTGATGTCCTGCTCGGAGAAGTATCTCATCATATCCCGGGAGGTGATCATTCCCGCGATCTGGCTGTCGCGCTCCACGGGAAGTCCGGAGATGTCGTTTTCGATGAGAAGCTGTGCCGCCTGGGGCATGGTGGCATCGGGGAATATGGTAATGGGCTTCTCGGTCATCACTACCTGAATGGGAACCTTGTCTATGGGCCGGCGGCGCCATTCCGGTGCCGCCTGGTTGAGCCGGTTGGTGATATCGTATTTTGTGACAATGCCCACCAGCTGCCCCCCGTCCATCACCGGCAGCCTGCCGATGCCGTACTTGAACATCAGATTCCTGGCTCTCTGAATGGGCTCATTTCGCTCGATGACATATATGGGAGCGTTCATGTAGTCTTTGACTTTCTTTATGATCATGGTAGAATTCCTCTGTTCTCGGCCAAAGCTCTTACGTAGTCTCTCTCGGTCAGAATGCCGGCCAAAGACCCCCGGTCCATGACCGGCAGAGATCCGATGTCGTTATCCATCATCTTCCTGGCTGCTTGGCCCAGGTCAGCCTTCCTCTCTGTGGCCAGAAGGCTTCTCTTTATAAGGCTTTTTATAGGCTGCTTCATGACTTCGGTGACATCGCCGGTGATAACCTTCTGGAAGGCCTCACCTCCGCCCAGATACTTCATGATATCCGATGCTGTGACCATGCCCATAAGCACTCCCTCCTGGACCACAGGCATGCGCCTGAATCCCTTCTGGATGATCATCCTGGTCATCTTCTCGATGGTGGTCTGAGCAGGAGCGGTCACCACATTGGGGCTCATGAAAGAATCCACCTCCAGGCCAGTGTCCAGGCCCCGGCAGAAGCGCACGAAGTCCTCCTCGGTGATTATGGCCTTGATCCGCAGATCATCGTCCAATATAGGAAGCCCGCCTACGTTC
>MTKX01010199.1_pt1 | contig 11549 bp, 14 predicted proteins | sample 1042771 | NCBI WGS metagenome assembly MTKX01 (sample SAMN06212183, study PRJNA360534) | anaerobic digester metagenome | biome: Wastewater treatment plant; material: sludge; isolation source: anaerobic digester fed with sludge from wastewater treatment plant | place: Denmark: WWTP Randers ... | reverse complement strand
TACGACTCCAGCGTTTCTTTTCTTTTTTTTAAAATACAAAATGCTTTTTTTTCTTTTCTTTGCTTACTACGTAAGACGAAGCTTTTTTAAGCTTAAGCTTAAAAAGCCCGCTTCATTTCGTTGTTTTCAATTGTAGCGAAAAAAGAGGCACTTCCTGAGCAATTGAAAGCGAAGTGGAGTATTCATACCAGTCGGGGTACGATTGTTCCCAGGAGATACCTTAAATCTCCGAAAAACATACTTCTCTCTCGGGGATGACATCTCTTTTCGAAGAAGTCGAAAAAGTATCCTTCTCTCCGGAGAGAGCAACAGGCTTATTCGCTTCAATAAAAGAAATCTTCCAAAAACGAAAGAATAAGCCCCTCTGGAGCAAATAGAATAAAAATAGTGTATTCATACTGCTCCCACTCCGATTGTGCACGAGAGCTATCTCATTTTTCGTTTTTTGGCATATTCCACTGCTTCTTCGGAACGATTAAAAAAAAGAAGAGCAGGTGCGCCTCCCACGCACCCACTCTCTAAGAGGTTAACGACAACTGGGAATTGTCGGGGTCAGCCGATACCAGCCAACCCCGACACCAAGAGACAACTCCGAAGCCTTACTTAGAAGTCGGCTTCTGGAGCGACAACCCTCCGGTCTGGAAACGCCCAAAGGACATTTCCATACACGGAAGGAGTCTCGATGACCTGAACCCAGCCATATTGACTGAGATCAGTGTCCGGGCTAACCCACACTTCCAGGTATTTGAACCCGGAAGCATGCATCGCTTCTACATCTACAGGCTTACTTAAGTCTCTACTTCTCAGAGTAGGCTTTTCAGCAGGATCTGCAGACGTATAGCACCGTATCGTTACCTGAGCCATGGTAACCTCCTTTCCAGCGATTTCAGAATCCGGAAGCAATTGCTCAACCAGCGATGCCAACGCAGGTCAACCGCATTGGCAAAAGCGATCCGCCTTCGACCTGGGTATGCTCTGGGTTATTTCATCTTCTCAAAGTGTGGAATATGTTTTGAGAATCCGATCAACTTCTTTCCGAATCTCCCGAAGCGTATCCACAAGGAACTTATTCGCCTTTCCTAAAAATTTTTCTTGACAAATTCCAGAATTCGTTTAATTTATGAATCATGATTATGGAACGACGTGTCTCACACCGCCACCTTTTCGGTGGTCAGACTATTACCTGGCAAGCTTTTGACGAAGAAGAAGCGAAAAAGCGTGGGATTTCCTATTCCTACTGGAAGGATATCCACTATTCCCAGGAAACTGCAGAGAAAGTGCCCTTTTTTGTCCTTTCCGATGACGGAATCGTGGTTCCCATCTACTCCATTTCCTTCATTCGCTCCGGAATCGTCCTCAGAAGCGCTTTTGGAGAGTTTCATCTCCCCAGTAGTGGGTCTCGGTACTATCATGACCGAGCAAAAATGCTCGTTCTTACCGAAAATCGCTCTCAAACCGAGGATTATATCAATTATAAGTCCACTCCTGGGGCACTTTTACGGGGAGCAGTAGTAAGAATGGCGGCAAATGGTCTCGATGTGGGAGAAATTGTCAAAATTTTGTGCGTTTCTCCGAAAAGTCAGCGAGCGACAAAGATAAAACAGTTCTATAAAAGCGAGGAGTGTACCAGAATGGTAAGAGAAGAAGTCAGAAAAATACTAGAAAACTGTGGAGTTACCGAAGAAGCGGTAGTTCAAATGCTTCTGGAGGCAAGAGAAGTTGCATTGGAGAAGAAAGATGCTGCCAATATGCTTCGGGCTGCAGAAAACTTTGTGGATATGTATGGAATGAAAGAAAAAGATCGACAAACTGACACTCGAACTTTCGAAGTGGAGTCCGAAGTGGAAGACCTAAAGAAGCTGGAGAAAGTCTCCGATCGTCTTAAACTTACTCAAAAGGAGGAGAAAGATGGCAAAGAAATCTAATTGGATTGCCAAAGCCGCAAAAAGCATTTCCGAGAAGGGAACGGAAGGTGCTTTCACTGCGCAGGCGCATGCCGCTGGATATAACGATGTTCTTGCTTATGCCAGACATGTTTTGGCGAATAAGTCTCGCTATGATACAAGAACTATAAGACGAGCAGTATTTGCTCTCAATGCGAACAAATGATACCTGATTTCTCTCTGATTCTGAAGGAATTGAAGAAAGAGTTTCCCGAAGCAACCGACTTCGAGATATTGAAGATGGCGATGCGGATTTCTATTCCCATCTTTGCCACCACTTGTCTTCCCAGGTCGGTACCCTTGACAATGCCGGAGGTACACTTTGAAATCTACGATCTCCTTCAGGATAGAGAAACGAAGAAGTTGGCGATTGCACTGCCGAGAGGAATGGCGAAGAGTACGATTGCCTCGTTTATCTACATCCTTTGGGAAGTCCTCCATAAGTCCCCAGGCAAGGACTTATTCGTTGTTCTTATCTCCGAGTCCCGCAGTCAGTCAATTAACTTTCTTACCCGAATTAAGAATACTTTGGATCACAATAGGAAAATTCGGAAATACTTCGGAGACCTCGGTTCCAACACTGCGGAACGCTGGAGAGAAGATGATATTATTCTTGCCAATGGGGCTCGGGTTCTTTCTCTTGGTACCCGTCAGAAAGTACGGGGATTGATCAAAGATGACACTCGTGCGAATATTATTGTTCTTGATGACTTCGAATCCGAAATGAATGCCAATACTGCAGAATCTCGTGCTTCCAACCGAAAGTGGATTACGGAAGCTGTGATTCCTTCTCTTTCTCAGCCGGATGGAAGAATAATCGTAATTGGTACCACTATTTCTGAAGATTGTTTCCTTCAGTGGGTGAAGGATGCTCCGGATTGGAAAGTAATCTGGAAATCGATTATTGATGACGATGGGAAGAGTATCTGGGAAGAAATGTATCCGATGGAAAAGATCGAAGAAATCCGACAAGGTTTCGAACACATGGGCAATATTTCTGGATTCTTTCAAGAATATATGAATGAACCCCAAGCTCCAGAAGATGCACCTTTCCGACCGGAATATATTCATACCTATGAGGGAAAGATTGAAGAAGTAAACGGAGAATGGTATATTGACTATTTGGGAGAAAAACGATTAGTATATCTGTTCATGGGTATTGACTTGGCTTCGGCTCTTTCTCGGCATAGTGACTATACTGTGATGACCACCATTGGTATTGATGCCGATGGATACCAATTTGTTGTAGATATGGTAAGAAGAAAATGTAATCCTGCAGAGCATCCACAGATGATTATTGACCTCTACAAGAAGTGGCACCATCGTGGTGTATATATTGAGTCGCAATCCTATCAAGAAGCGTGTCGGCAGGCGGTAAGACAGATGATGTTGAAGGAAAATATCTATATTCCTGGAATTGAAAAGAAAATCACACATCGGACGAATAAGTCTCAGCGATTGATTGGTCTCGTACCGATAATGGCTCAGGGAAAACTTATTTTTCGACAAGCCCTCGATATAGAAGCAGAAAGGGAATTCTTGGCATTCCCCAGAGGAAAACATGACGATATACTTGACAGTATTTGGATGGCGACAAACTTTGGTTTCAGACCTCCGAAAAGAAAAAATAGCAATGTTTCGGAGCAGAATGTTGCGAAGAATGGAGGTCGGTTGAGTTGGATGGTAGTATGAAGAAGAAAGAAGAAGATATCGATGCCGAAGGTATTGCCCGATGCATCGTTTGGACAAATAGAGTGGGAGCTGTGGTGAAAGAGTTGAAAGAACACGGTATCTCTGCCACAGACAACACAGAACTTATTCGCTTCATAATAGAGAAAGCGTTTCCAGGAGAAGAAGAACTCCTTCCTGGAAGCTCTGCAATTGGCTTCATAGGCGAAACGACAGACCTATTTGAAGAAGATGTAATATCTGGGAGAACAAAGTGAAGAAAAAGAAAAATGTATTAAACTCAAAAGATACGGAATATGCCGAAGAAACTCAGGAACTGTTTGCGAAGTTCAGTTCTGGAAATAGAACTATTTGGGCAAATCAGGCAGTCGAGGACAGAGAGTTTCGCTATGGAAAACAATGGTCTGAAGAGGATGTTAAGATACTTGAATCTCGTTCTCAAGCGGCTCTTGTTATCAATCGTATTCATCCTGCAGTAGAGTTGGCAAAAGGTATTCTTACTTCCAATCATCCAACTTTTCGAGTAACTGCTGCAGAAGATTCAGACAATCAAACAGCGGGAGCAATGAATGGACTTATTCAGTATATTTGGAATATTTCGCAAGGAGACAGACAACTCTCCAAAGCAATAGATGATTTTTATGTCACGGGAATGGGCGTTCTACTTGTGTATATCGATCCTTATGCCGATGGTGGAAGAGGTGAAGTGAAATTCAAAGCAATCGATCCTCTTCAAGTATATATTGACCCGAATTCTCAAGATGAATTCTGTAGTGATGCATCTGATATTATCATCAGCCGCACTTACACCAAGGGGCAACTTCAGCGTTTGTACCCATCCTACACTGAAGCAATCGATACGGCAAGTGGAAACAGTTTTCGCAGTGATATGATCAACACTGGGAATAAGGGTGATAATCTTATCGTATTTGCCGGAGTTGAGAATCCGGATCTCTTCGATGGTGAATACATCCGTGGTTATGAGCGTTATACCAAGGTCTGGGTAGAATTGGTTCGAGTATTCGAAAGCTGGAGCAGGGCAGAGTATACTCTTACCCCTGAGAAGTTTGAAGAATACCTCCAGCGCCCAGTTTGGATTATTAACGGAAACATAACTACCGAAGAAGTTCTTGCTCGTCAGGCAGCAGAACGTCTTATGGCAGAGTATGAAAAGGCTCTTGCCCAATATCAGCAACTCATCCAAGTTGCTCAGCAAAATCCAGAATATGCACAAGCCATTGCGGAGCAGGGGATGCAACCCCCTCAACCTCCACAAATTCAGCAAGTCACAATGCTGGAACTTGCGGAGCAAGGATTGATTACTGCGGTAAAGGTGCCTATGCAACGGATTCAGATGGGTTTCGTTGCCGGAGACAAGACCCTTTACCGACGCTTGCTCAATTGTGAAGAGTATCCGATAATCCCGTTGATGAATATGCATACCGGTTCACCATACCCTCTGTCCGATGTCAGGCTGGTGAAAGATATGCAGAAATATATCAACAAGATTCGGTCTCTGATTGTTGCGCATGCGTCCACTTCCACAAACGTGAAAGTACTTGTTCCAAGAGGAACTGATGTGGAAGCCCTAAAAGAACAATGGGCTCAACCCGGAGCAATAATCGAACTTGACTTCACTGAAGGTCAGCCCGTTCCCGTAGCTCCACTACCAATGCCCAATGAACTCTATCAGAATGAGATCATGGCGAAACAGGATATCGACCACGAACTTGGTCTGTTTGAGAACATGATGGGAAGTCCTCAGGCGGCACCAGATACGTATCGTGGAATAATGATGCTCGATGAGTTTGGGCAGAGACGAATCAAAGTAAAGCAAGCTGTTATTGAACAAGCACTTACTCTTCTGGGAAAAGTTATTATTAGCTTCGTTCAAGAATTCTACATTGCGGAGAAGATGATTCGGATATTGCAGCCAAACAACTCTCTCTCTGAATTCGCTATCAATAAGCGTCTCTATGACGATTATGGAAAACAGGTAAGCGTAATGAACGATGTAAGCGTAGGAAAGTATGACCTAATGGTTATTCCTGGTTCTACACTTCCAGCCAATCGTTATGCTCAGTTAGAATTCTATAGAGACATGTATCGAGACCAAATCATTGACAGAGTAGAAGTACTTAAGAAAACAGATGTATTTGATATTGAAGGAGTTCTGAGTCGTATTGACACCATTGAACAACTTCAGCAAGCACTACAACAAGCACAAGAAAAAATCAAAGAGCTTGAAGGAGACCTTCAAACTCGAGAACGAGAACTTTTCCATTCACGTCTTGATCAAGCTGTATCAACTGAACGAATGAAGTTGCGTGAAACCGCACTTGAACAGAGGAAGGCGGAAGAACTATACAGTGCAAGATTAAATGATACGCTCAGAAATGCCGGCAATGCCGCTGCCCTGGAAACACAAAGAATGATGGTGGAAGAACAAACTCGTCGAAATTCCCAAAAGGAGGAATAATGCTACAACCACAATATGACATGTTCGGAGTACCCATTGATGACTCTTGGGAAGATGATACAAACTCGGCTTCCTTTGGAACACCCGAAAAAAAGGACGAGAATGCTACGCAGCCCTCGGATAACGATCAGGTTCGTTACCAATATTGGCAGTCGCAGTTTGATCAAGCCCAGAATCAGTACAAAAAGCTTCAGGAAGAGAATGAAGCATTGAAACAACAGCTGAACAGTATTCAGCAGCAACTTGCTAATACTGCTTCACAGCAAACCCAAAACCAAACACAAGAAGAAGACGAAGAATTTCCTGATCCACCGCCTGCACCTGTAAGACCATTTAACTTCAGCCAGGTGGAAGCATATAGTGATCCAAACTCGGATTCTGCAAAGTATATGGCTGCACTCATTGATTACAACACCAGAATGAATCAGTATAATGCACTGAAAAATGAGTGGCTCCAAGCAAAACAGCAGGAACGACTGGAAGCCTTGCAAAGAGAACAGGAAGCGAAAATTGGACAATTGAGAAGTGCCAACGAAGTGAAGACAGCTTTGGATAGCGTGATTAGTACGGTTATGAACAATTATGGAGTAGATTACAACACCGCCATAGACTTTGTTCTGACAATGTCGGACGATAAGTCTGTGACGCTTGATAATCTCTTTCAGCTGTATCAGTTGCAGAAGGCACAGATGCAACAGCAAAGTGGAACAACTCCAGCTCCAACCGTTCCAAGACCTATGTACTCTCCGCCTCCAAATCCAGGAGCTCAGTACAATCCCTATGGAGCAAATGTTCCTTCTCCGGATTTTCTGCAAAGACAGAGAGCGCAAAGCATACCACCCACAATGGGAGTGCATAACGCTCAGTCCGAAGGAGCAACTGACCCAACACTTGAACTTATTCGTCAAGCAATTGCACTGAGCAACAAGAATACTCAATATTGAAAATAGGAGAAATGAAAAATGGCTACTAACTTTTACACAACTTCACAAGGCGGAACTTATACTCAAACTACTGTTCCTCCTGTGAATGTAAGTCTCGACAATCTGCGTCGGACTTTCGATCTGAGTGGAGAGATTGCAGAACTGCGACCGCAGGAATCTCCCTTCTTCTCTTATCTTACACGGCTTCGGAAGATTGCAACTCCCGACCCTGTATTCAAAATGATGGAACAACGTCACCAGTGGCAACGGAGAAACTTCTATGTTTCTACTGGAGCAACATTAGCTTATAACAATGTTACTGATCTGCAAGTATCTTGTAAGTATGATTCTCGTGGAAAGACCACCACAGATGCCCAAGCACCAATATTTTTCGTCCAAGGGCAGATAGTGGCGATTGAAAAAGTTACCAATGGTTCTAACACTGGAACATTCTACGGAAGAGTTTCTTCGGCTACAACTGGTAGTGGATTTACCAAAGTTACTATGACTCCATTGTTTATCCTTACTGCAACCAGTAAAGCTGCCATTAGCTCCGGAAATGTAGTTTTTCCAGTTAATGCCCGTGGACAAATTGTGGGAACAGCATATCCTGAAGCTTCTGGAGCCCCAGATAGTTGGTATGATTTTCTAAGTCAGACCGAAGGATATGCTCAAATATTCAAAACTGCCTGCCCGATGATGTCTGGTTCTGCAATGGCTACTGAATATCGGGGAAAGAAAAATGAATTCATGCGAATTTGGGATGAGAAACTGCGTGAGCATAAGATGGATATGGAACATGCCTTCCTGTTCGGAGTGGGAAACGTAAATGTAACTACTGGAGCATTAGTCGCAGAAACAAACGCCGCTGTAAAAAGATATACTTGGGGAATCCTTCCCTTTGTTTCTCTGTATGGTAATGTTGCTACATTCAGTTATTCCAATAGTGGATTCAATAACTTCGTAGACTGGTCAAGAGATATGTTTGCTCCGGAAAATGGAAACAGTGGAAGCAAACTGGTTTTGGCTTCTCGGAAACTCATCTCTTGGTTCAACAAACTGGGAAATGGAACATTCTTGGGCAATACTCTTGCCGGTGGTTCCGCTCAGTTGGATATTCAAAATGTCAAATCTCAATTTGGTTTCAACCTTACTCGAGTAAGTTGTGTCTTTGGCGACTTCAATTTCGTTGCCCATCCTCTACTGAGGGAACAGTGGGAAGACTACTGTTTGGCAATCGATTTGGGTCAGGTTGCATATCGTCCACTTGTCGGAAATGGTATCAGCCGTGATACCTTCTATCAAACCAATGTTCAGGCTCCAGATATTGACGGTCGTATTGATCAGATTATAACTGAAGCTGGAATGCAAATTACGCTTCCTGAGACACATGCTGTGTTGAAGTGGAATGCATAAGGAGGAAAGATGGCTTTGTCAGATTTAACTGGAGCAACCTACACTGGATGGAAAACTAACGAAGAAACACTTGAATTTACTGGTACGAGTGAACAGACGATATATTCTTCTGCGCTTGCCAGTTTTCAGGGGAATGTTGTTCTTCCCGCTGCAATTATTCGTCCAACCCAGAATATTACAGTAGCTGAAAACACGATAAAGTTGCAGATTTCAGTAGATGGGACGAATTGGTCGGATATGGTAACCGGAAAAAATCCAGCTATTTCCGAAGCAAAAACTGGATGTGGAATATCTCTTGATGTAAGAAATATCAAAGCGCCCTTCTATCGCATTGCAATCACTCTTACTCCTGCTGCAACTGGAAATGCAGTAATTCGATATGCGGTGAAAGAATAATGATACTGAATCGGATTGATATTCAGGACTATGTGAATTCCATTCTTGGAACGAAGGATATTATCATAGAAGATAATGTTCTTATGTCTGGCATGGAAGATATAGTCAATCGTATTGGGATTGTCAATCCGAAAGCACTGAAGGTATTGGAGACGCCAGTAATCCTCACTCGTTCCTCCAGCTCTGCTACTGGTGTCTCCAGCTTTTCTACTATGCTTCAGTATGTTCCGGCAGATAATGAAGAGATAAAGGTCTACTATGTGAGAGGCAAGATTCCAAAATTGGCAATCCGAGTAGATAATCCGGAACAGATAATGAATCCATATTCGCTGCTGAATGATGGTTCGTATGGGAAGCGCTACTACTGGTTGGAAGGCAAAAACTTATTCGCATATCCACCAATACCAGAAGGAGCTGAAGATAGAGGACGCTATTGTGCAGAGATTGTGAAATATGGGATTGAAGGTGGTGGGAAACTTCTTTGGCATGACCGCTATAAGTATCCATTGGCACTGTATTGTTCTATATTTGAGCTCAATAAAGTATTTAATGCCTATGTTTCCCTCCTCGTGAATAAGATGATTACAGATAAGATACCTTATGATTATTCAAATGTGGAGAAGCGACTCAACAAAGACGATGTGGAACTCGCTTCAGCAGAGCTGCAGAAAATTCAAACAATTATAAGCGAACAAGCTACTGCTTCGGATAAGCTTCGGGTAACGATGGAGAATGTTGTGAATATTCTTCAACGGATAAGAAACTTGAGACAGGAATACTATGACTGGTTTGGTGTTCTTTCACAAGCACCAGGAGGAGTACAATGAAAAATGGTGAATTACTTGCACTCGCTCAGTTGATTGTACCGGAGCTTACGGCAAAAGCTTTTGTGCAATTTTATAATATCGCTTTTGAGAAGATTTCCAGAGAAGTAAGACTATTGACTCCTGTACTTAGACCAACCAGTGTAAGTCTATATAAGAACCTTCTGGAACAGAATGCAGTCAAGATAGACAGTGTGAAAGATGCTTCAGGAGACGATATTTTCTGGGAAGTGAGACACAGAAAACTACTGATATACGATTCCAATAAAGAACTTATCACGGATGCGACCATAGGAAATCATAAATTGGAAATAGAACATTGGGTACGCATAAGTAAAGCTATAAAATTGTCGTTTCCAACTGATGATGATATTGAAAGTAATCCGAATATTATTGAAGAATGGAATGAAATGATTCCTGGAGTAGAAGATACCGAAGTTCAGCTATGTGCACTATATTTGATGATTACAGAGTTGGCTGGAATCTTTCCTATGGAGCCTGGAACTGTTGAATTATATGCGAATAAGTTCTCTGGTGCTTTTCAGGCAGTTAAAACGAAATATAATAGCGGGAATTCTCCTGCGACAATTACACAGGTATACTTCTGATGTTGAGAAGAGAACCACTCGGAAAGACACTTATCTTCGCACACAATAAGTTTGCGATTCCGATTTTCCATGTTCAGCAGAAAGAAGAATTGCCGAAGCATTCTGAAGTTCAGATTGCAACTGCGATTCCTACATCTGTTGGTCTTCGTGTACCACTGAACCTTGGACACCAAGAGAAGAAAGAGATGGGAAAAAGGTTTAGAGATATTTCTGTTTCTTTCCAGAAAAAGATAACAATGTGCAAGCAAGCGAGTAAGTTGAAGGTCTTTGGTATACAGCCCAGAAGTATAAGTTGGAAGAAGAGTTTCAATCTAACACGTAGATATAGTATCGGTATACTGCATAAGCAAACTTACTCGCTTCTTAAAAAAATAGGTCTTCGAGCGCTTACCGTAATCTACGAAGCGTTCCAAAGATTCTTAATCTACATAAACGGATTACTGAAGCAGGTAATCTATACAAACAGAAGCAGGATAGAAATCCTGATTGAGAAAATACAAGGAGATAAATAATGCTGCCAAGTACAGTAACAATGAATGCATATATCAACGATTATACTAGAGAGATAGAAAGAGAGATTACAGTTGGTTCTTCTCATGTTATGGATTTGACGAACATAGAACCCCTAAGTAATTATTTCTATCACTATTGTGTAAATTATAAAATACCGATTATAAACCAATTAAAACTTGAGTTTATAGAGCCAGGTGGAACGCAAAGTGTTGATATGAGAACACTGTATATTGCAAGAGATTTACAATATCAGCTATTTACGAATCTACCATATATTAGTGCTATGGAAACTCCATTTCTTCCTACTTCATGGGATGAAGTGTTTCTTGGTAATACATTTAATGTAATTTATATTGCACCGTTTCAATTTAATATAGTATTTATAGATGGAATACCGGTAGGAACAGCAGCACCTCAGACAACATTTTCGTCGAGTAATATTTTGAATGATATTTTTCAAAATCTGAATTTAGGTTATGAACTTTACATATAAAGATGCCTATACTGGAATGGTGTGTCGAGTATATATACATAAAGGTAGAATACATAGTTCAGAAAGCATAAACAGTCAATGGTCAAGCGGCACAGGTCCTGATTGTTGGAGTACGATAGATAGAATAAATCCGGTAATTAATTCTAAGAATAGAGAAAACCTTACGAAATTATATTCACCAACTCAGAGCGAAATAGATGCTTACAATAATGCTACTAGTCATGCTGGAGGAATCGGTGGTGGTTACTCTAATTATCTATGTTTA
>MTKX01004604.1_pt1 | contig 11588 bp, 12 predicted proteins | sample 1042771 | NCBI WGS metagenome assembly MTKX01 (sample SAMN06212183, study PRJNA360534) | anaerobic digester metagenome | biome: Wastewater treatment plant; material: sludge; isolation source: anaerobic digester fed with sludge from wastewater treatment plant | place: Denmark: WWTP Randers ... | reverse complement strand
CGATGCCGATCTGGACGGCGAAGCCGAAACCGCGTCGGCCGACACCGAGGAACAGCACGTGGCGGCGCGCACGGTGTTAGAGCGCGCCGACCTGGTGCTGGCGGTCGGCACGCCCAGCCTGTGGGGCGTGGCCCATCTCGTCGGCCTGCTCGATGATCTCGCTCGGTTTGGAGTGCCCGCATCGGCCACCTCGGTGGTGATCAACCGTGCACCCCGGTCACCCGCCCGTCGGGCCGAGGTGCTGCGGGCGCTGACGCTCCAAGCACCGTCGTCGGGCACCAGGTCCATGGCCGCCCGGTCCAACCCGGACCGCACCGAGGCCGGACCCGCGGAGCGATCGGCCCCAGGCCGCGGCAGCACAGTCTTCCTCCCCGAGCGGAACTCGGTCGAGAGCAGTCACCGGGCGGCGGTACCGCTCCCCCGCAGCATCGTCCGTCCGCTCGCTGCGGTACTGAGCATCGAGACGGCCGCCACCGTTGGGCACGGGAACCACACGAAGCCCGGTGACCAGTCCGTCACGGACTTCGACGACGAAGCGCCGAGCATGACGTACTCGCCGACCGACCGCCGGTCGGCCGGAAATCCGGAGGAGGCGTCATGAGCGACCGGGCCGTCGCCGGCGGTGAACTCCGGCCCTCCGGCCTGCACCGGGGTGAAGCGCTGGCCCAGCCGACGGAGTTTGCCTCGCCCCTCGCCGAGATCGAGGCGAGGGTTCAACGACGCGCCAAGTCAATGGCCCTCGATCTCGACGTCGGCGGATCCGAGCAGGCCTTGCGCGACCTGATCGCCGACGAGTTGGCCGCCTGGTCGGTCGAGTGCCGCCGGGGCCTTCGCAGTCAGGACATCTCCGATCCTTCCCAGGTCGCGCAACGGGCGTTCGTCAACCTGGCCAAATACGGTCCGCTCTCCGTCCTGCTGGAGGATCCCGACGTCTGGGAGATCATGGTCAACGCTCCCGACGCCATCTTCGTCAAACGACATTCGGGTCAGAGTGGCTTTCACCACGAGGTGTTCCACGACGACGACCACGTCATCCGCACGCTGACCCGACTGCTCGACGATGCCACCGGGTCTCATCGCACGCTCGAGCCGTTGCTCGGCCTCCAGGACGCGCAGCTGCCCGATGGGTCGAGACTTCACATCGTGCACCGCGATCTGGCCCGCGGCGGGCACCTGATGGTGAACATCCGGAAGTTCACCGGTGTGGCGTTCTCCTCACTCGACGAGTTGGTCGAGCACGGCATGCTGGGCGTCGAGGCCGCTCGATTTCTCCGAGCGGTCGTGTCCGCCCGGCTGTCGATGGTCGTCTCCGGCGCACCCGGTTCGGGCAAGACCACGCTGTTGAACTGCGCGGCCGGCCACCTCGACCCCTCACTGCGGGTCGTCGTGGCCGAAGAGGTATTCGAGACCGACGTTCCGCTGGCCAACGTCGCCTCGATGCAGACCCGTGGCGGTCGGGGCGAGCGCGAGGAGGTCACCCTGCGTCAGCTCGTCGCCGGCTTCCTGCGCATGGCGCCCGACGTGGCCATCGTCGGTGAGGTGCGCGACGACGAGGCACTGCCGCTGCTGCGCACGCTGTCGTCCGGGGTGAAGGGCTACACCACGATCCACGCCGGGTCGGCTCGTCAGGCGCTCACCCGGCTGCGCTTCGTCAGCCAATTGGCCGACGCAGGGCGCAACCTGCCGTTGTCGGCGCTCAACACGTTGGTCAGCGAGGCGGTCGACGTCGTCGTTCACACCGAGCGCACCGCCGATGGGCCCCGGGTCATCGAGATCCTGGCCGTCGAGGACCTGGCCGGAGGTCCCGACGCCGCCCAGTTCACCGTGACGCCGGTTTTCGAACGGGCCCGACTCGACGGCCCGTTGGCCTGGAGCGGTCTCGTGCCGGTCCGCGTCAAGACCGCTCTGGATCGCAGTGGCATCGCCTTGGACGACGTGCTGCCGATGCAGCGCGCAGCCAACCGCCGGGGCGAGGTGGCCGAGGTGTCCCCATGAGCGCCTTGACCGGCCTGGCGCTGGCGGCCTGCGGGGCGACCGGTGTGGCCTTGCTCGTCGACCCGCTGATCGGTTCACCGATCTCCCGATCACTTCGGGTGGAGCCTGCGGCGCTCGGAGCGGCGGCGCGTCAACGCCTGAACCAGGCGGGGCTGGCCGATGTCTCGATCACGCAACTGGTCGCCATGTCGGCGACCGCTGCCGTGGGCGCAGCGGTGCTGACCCTCGTGACACTGGGGGCGGTCGTTCCGGCGTTCGCAATGGGTGTGCTGGGTGCGCTCATGCCTGTGGGGCTCATTCGACGTCGACGTCGCCGCCAGCTCGAGGAGGCCCGGGAGGCCTGGCCTGCGATGATCGAGGAAATCCGCCTGTTGTGTGCCTCGGTCGGCCGCTCGATACCCCAAGCGCTGTTCGAGGTGGGTCGCCGGGCGCCGGAGGAGCTTCGGCCGGCCTTCGATGCCGCCCATCGCGAGTGGCTGCTCAGCCGAGACCTGACCACCACGACCGAGCTGCTTCGGGACCTACTCGGCGACCCGACCGCCGATGCCACCTGCGAGACCCTCCTGATCGCCCACCAGCTGGGGGGCTCCGACCTCGACCGAAGGCTGGCCGCGCTGGCCGAGGACCGCCGACAGGATCTGCTCGACCGCAAGGACGCCCGGTCGCGGCAGGCCGGGGTGCGCTTCGCCCGCCGCTTCGTCCTGCTCGTGCCCCTCGGGATGGCACTGGTCGGGATGTCGATCGGTGATGGACGGGAGGCGTACCAAAGCGCCCTGGGCCAGCTTCTGGCACTGGGCGCACTCGGCGTGCTGTCCGCCTGCTGGGTGTGGTCGGGCAGGATCCTGCGCCTGCCCAACGAAGCGCGGGTGTTCGGCTCATGACCCGGGCAATGGCGCTTGCCTTCCTCGGGCTGATGGCGGGCTCGGTCTTGATCATCTCCTCCTTTCCTCGGCTCAACCCGGCGCCGTTGGCCCAACGGCTGCGCGCCTACCTACCCGGCGGGGGCGCAGCGGTGCGTCGCCAGGCGACGCTGAGCGGCCTGCGGACGCTCGTGGCGCCCCTGGCCAAGAGCTGGGGCGACTCCCTGGCGCGCACCGTCGGCCTCGACGACGACGTCGGCGATCGTCTGCTGAGGTTGCACCGCGACGATGACGCCACTGCCTTTCGGGTTCGCCAACTGATGTGGAGCCTGACCGGACTGATCGCCGGCGCAGCGATCGCTTCCGCCTTGAAGCTCCCGATCGTGTTGTCGCTCTTCGTGTTGGCCGCTTCGCCGATCTTGGTCTTCCTCCTCACCGAGCAGCACTTGGCCCGGCTCGACGAACGGCGCCGAACCCAGGTGCTCCACGAGCTACCTGTCGTCGCCGAGCAACTGGCGATGCACCTATCGGCCGGGTACTCGCTTTCTGCGTCGGTCGCCCGCCTCGGCCGGCGCTCCAGCGGCGCCTGCGCCGAGGATCTGAGAGTGGCGGCGCGCCGCATTCGCGGAGGGGCCTCGGAGGTGTCAGCCCTGCGGGAGTGGGCGGAGCTGTCCAAGGTCGAGGCGGTCTCCCGCCTGGTCGGGGTGCTCGCCCTCAACCAGGAGGCCGGCGATCTCGGCACCCTGATCGGGATGGAGGCCCGCAGCATCCGCCGCGAGGTGCATCGCGAGCTGATGGAAACGATCGAGCGGCGCGAGCAGATGGTCTGGATACCGGTCACCGTCGCCACCCTCGTGCCCGGGGTGGTCTTCCTCGTCGTTCCCTTCATCCACGCCCTCAGCCGATTCACGGGCTGATCGGGGCGGTGCCCAAGCCAGCCCCACTCCTGCCGTCTTCGCCCGTTACTCCGACACTGACCCAACCGAGGAACCAAGAAACCAAGAAACCGAAAGGGAGCAACATGAACACCATCCAGACACTGACCGGCCCGTCGACGACAGCCACAGGCTCGTCCGATCGGATCATCGACGGCGCAGATGACGTCGGCACTGACGTTGGCGACCTCACCACCGACGCCATGACCGTCGCCCCACCCCGCGCATTTGGGGGACCGAACCTTCACCCGGCAAACCAGACATCGAGGCAGGCGGCTCGGCGCCGTCGCAACCCTCGAGCCGACCTGGCCGAGGGCGTCATCTCGACTGCGATCGCCGTGCTGGTGATCGCCTTCCTCGGCCTGCTCATGTGGGTCGGGTTTCGGGTGATGTTCAACTTGGCGACCACCAAGGCAAACCAGACGATCGAACAGATCGGAAACTGATGCTCAGCCGGCGGCGAGAGCGCGGCTCCGGCACGCTGTCGGCCGCCCTGGGGGTGACGGTGTTTCTCGCCTTCCTGCTCTTGGCCACCCACGTGCTGGTGAACCTGTGGGTCGCTTCGTTGGTCGACCACGTGGCGTGGGACACCACCCGGCGTGCGGCCTCCGACCCTCGGTACGCCGACGTTCCGGCCGAGGTCCAAGCCGAAAGCCTGGCCTGGGCGCGTGCCCGCCTGGGTGGCCACGCCGACCACGTCGAGTTGCAGTTCGTCGGGGACCCGACCGGGCGCTCGGTCATCCTCCGGGTGCGAGCCCGGCCGGCCACGGTCGTCGGCGCAGCGACCCACCTCGGCGGCGTCCATACCGACGTCGTCGTCCGGCGGGAGCCATCGTGAGGCGCAGGCGTTGGGCTGACCGGGGCGTCGTCGGCGGCTCAGATGGGCTGCTGGCCGGGGTGCTCGTAGCGCTGGTGGGCACGCTCATGATCGTCAATGTCTGGTCGGTCATCGCTGCCCGCACCGATGCGGACGCTGCAGTGCGGGAATACCTCCGGGTGTACACGCGGGCCGACAGCGCCGCTGCCGGTTCGGCAGAGGCCGACGCAGCGGCGCGGGCCTCGCTTGTCGCCTCCGGGCGCTCCGATGCGGCAATCTCGATCACACGGCCCGATGCGGCTGCCTTCGGCCCTTGCGGGCTGGCCCACGTCAGCCTTCGCCTGCGCGCTCCGCTGGTGCGGGTGCCCGGATTGGCCAACCTCGGATGGCGCACGGTCACCGCCGACGGCGCCGAGGTGATCGACCCGTGGCGGGCAATGGACCGCGGTCCTGCCTGGCGAAGCGGGGGTGTGGCATGCGCCGGGTGAGGGCACAGCGTCGAGGTGCGCCCCGTCGCCGAGTGCGGCGGACCGATCGGGGGTCGTCGCTGATGTTGGTCCCGGCGGGCGTGCTCGTCGTCGTCCTCCTCGGCGCTGTCGCAGTCGACCTGTCGGCGGCGCACCTGGCCCAGCGGCGGCTGGTTCAGGTCACCGAGCGTGCCGCCGACGACGCCGCCGGCATGCTCGATCGCGATGCGCTCCGTTCGGGCGGGCCGGTGCGGACCAACCGGGGACAGGCCACCGAGCTGGCCAGGATGCACCTGGCCTCGCTCGACGTCCCCGGGCTCGAGCGCCGGTGGGTTGATGTGGCGGTCTCGCCGGATGGCACTCAAGTCAGCGTCCGCAGCGGGGCAACGGTCCGGAGGCTCTTTGGGCGGGGTCTGCCCGGGGTGTCCCCCACCTACAGGATCACCGCCCAAGCCACTGCCCGGTTGGGTTGATCGTCGTGGTCACCGACGTTGGCTCGGTCACCCGGCTCGTGCGCAAGCGAGCCTCGGCGGCCGAAACGCTCCACGACCCGACCGGTTCGGGTTCGTTGACACCCGACACGCTGGCCGTCCGCCGAGAGATCGACGTCTTGAGCCGCTGCGACGCGGCCGGCATCGTGCAGCTCGTCGGTTTCGGAGAGCATCCGGTGACGTGGCTCGAGACCATTGACGCCGGCGCCCATACGCTCGCCTCACCGCCGCTCGCCGTCGCCGACCGCCTGGCCGCGTTGGCTGCACTGGCCAGGGTGCTCGCCGGGCTCCATCGACGCGGTTGGGTTCACCTGTCGCTCGAGCCCGAGCACGTCATCTGGCGTCGTGGCGTCGCCACCGGCCGGGGAGCGTCCCACTCGGGCGGCGACATCGACGTCACGCTGTGCTCGCTCGGCTCTGCGGTCTGCCCGGCGGGACCGGCCGAGCGAGCGGCGGACCGCGAGGCGCTGGCGACGATCATGGCATCAACGCTCCTCACCCCGGGGGGCGCCACCTTCGCACCCGAGCTCAGGTCCGCCCTGGCCGGCGTGGCAGTGGATCTCAGGTCGGGAGACCTCGACGACCTCGATGCGCTGGCCACCGGCCTCGACGATCTGGTCGAAGCAGCGCAGCGATCCACCGACGTCGGGGCGAGTGAGCACCGCACACCCGGGAGCGACTCCTCCGTCCGGCGACGGTTGGGAGAGCTCACCCGCCGGCTGTCCCCCCGGTCGCCGGTCCGTCTCGGTCTGGCAGCGGCGCTCGGGCTCACCGTGCTCGGCGGCGCCGGGATCCTCGTCGCCCGGGCCGGGCCCGGGACCCCGCCTGGTCGCTCGACCGGATCGGCCGCGTCTGCCCGATGCTCGCAACCGGCGGTGCCGCCGCCGCGCGTCGACCCCGACGGCAGCGGGTGCGGGCGCTCCGCCGGATACCACTCATCGGTGCTGACCGTCGGCACCGCCCGATGGAGCCTGGGCGACGACATAGCCGACGGTCGCCTGGTCGACTTGGACGGCGATGGCTGGAGCGAGCTGGCCGCACTGCGCAACGACGGCGAGGTGTTCCTCGTCCGGCACTTCCCTGTCAACGCCTCCGATGCGGTCCGGGTCCGATCGGTAGCCACCGCCCCCGGGGCCACACGGTTGTTCGCGACTTCCTCCGGCGTCGGGCTCGATGGCTTGAGGGCGAGCGACGCCGACGGGGCACCGACCCCACTGCTCCCCAGCGCGACGGGGCCTGGCGCCGGTTCGGAGTCGGACCCCGGTTCGCCGGCGACGGTCAAAGCGGCCCCGACCACCGGGGGCGGACCATGAGCAGCACCCGGACGGTGAGGCACCCAAAGCCGCTCGGCACACCCGGTCGGTTGGCGATCGCGCTGCTCAGCACCGCAGCGGTTGCGGCCGCTGCGACCGCCACCGCCGTGGTTGGGGGTCCCAGCGCTGGAGCGCTGCCCCGCACTCGAGCCGACCTCGACCTCCTCTACTCCGGCGACGCCGCCGTGCTGGCCGTGGCGGTGGTGCGCTTCGCTGCGGTCGCGTTGGCGCTGTGGTGGCTCGGCTTGATCGTCGCGTCCTGGCTTGCCGCCTGGAGAGGCCGCCACGATCGTGTCGGGGTCTACGCCCGGCTGCTTCCCGCTCCCCTCCGGATGGCGGTCACGCTCAGCCTCTCCCCCATGCTGGTCGCGCTACCCGCCACGGTGGCGGGGGCGCAGAACCAACCACCGATAGGAGTTCCCAGCAGCATCGCCGGCCCGGCCGACGATCCGACCAGCCCGACCGCACCGTCCACCCGGGTACTCGAGCTGAACCCGCTGCCGGACGGACCGCAGCCTCGACCGGGCGCTGGCGGGTCGCCGACAGCCGGCACGACGCCGGCACCCGGGTTGCCGGTCGACGGTCGCATCGACGCAACAGCCGACGGCGACCCTGCCCCTGGGGTTGCCACGATCGGTCAGGCTCCCTCGGGCGACCAGGCGTCCTGCCCCACGATCGTGACCAGGGGTGACGTGCATTGGTTCGACCAGGCCCGCGCCCACCTCGACGCCCAGCTCGGTCGCCCGTCCTCGGAACAGGAGGCCGAGATCTACTGGTATCGGTGCGTGGCCCACAACGTCGAGCGGCTCCCGGAGCCGGACGAACCCGACATCGTCCCGCCCGGGCAGGTCCTCGAGCTGCCCGAACTCCCCCGCACCACATGACCACATCTCCGCCGTCCTCGTCGCCCAGCTTGCTCAACCTCCCGAACCCGGGAGCCCAGAACGCGACCTGACGTACCCCTCAGCTCCCGAGTTCGCTCACCTTCTCGAACCCGGGAGCCCAGAACGCGCCCTGACGTACCCCTCAGCTCCCGAGTTCGCACGCGCGCAGGGGTCGGGTCGGGTAGATGCCGACGTGGCAGGCTGGGCCGGTGAGCGCCGAGATCATCCTGAGGCGGGTGGAGCTGACCCTGGCGGAGCCCCACCGGGCCGCTCATGGCACGGTGGCCGCCCGTCCGACGCTGATCGTCGAGTTCCGCTCAGATAACGATCCCGCCAGTCCGACCGCTGTGTCCGGATGGGGTGAATGCCCGGCCCTGCCCGACCCGGGCTATTTCTATGAGTACACCGCCGGCGCTTGGGCCATGTTGTGCGACGTGCTGATCCCGGCGGTCATCGCCGGCGGATTGCTCACCCCCGACGCGGTCGAAGGAGCGATGTCGGCCGTGCCAGGGCACCCGATGGCCCGCTCGGCGCTGGCATTGGCGGCCGAGGACCTGGCGGCCCGGAGGAGGAACGAGACGCTGGCGCAACGCTGGGGCCCAGCAGCCGACACCCTGCCGGCCGGCGTTGCACTCAGCCTTCGAACCGGTCAGCAACGCCCAAGCCGTGAACGCTCGACCACGGGGTATCAGGGTGACACCTCCGCCGGTGGCAACGACAACAGCAACAGCCGCAACCCCGTTGGTAGCGGTGATGCTGCCAACGCCGACCTGGCCGAACGGGCCGTCGCCCTGGCCGGAGCCGGATACCGGCGGCTGAAGATCAAGATCCAACCGGGCCTCGACCTGGTCCCACTTGGCGCCGTCAGCGATGCGCTGAGGTCGAGCGGCGATGGCGATGTCGAGGTGGCCGCCGACGCCAACGCGTCCTATCGCAGCGACGACCCGGACCACCTCGACGCCCTGATCGCCCTGGACCGCCTCGGGCTGGCCTGGCTGGAACAGCCCTTTACGGCCGACGACCTGGTCGGTCACGCCCAGCTGGCGCAACGCCTCGACACGCCGATCTGTCTGGACGAATCGGTGACCTCGCTCGGCGTTGTCGAGACTGCGCTGGCCCTGGGCCTGCGGCCGATCATGTGCGTCAAGGCCGCCCGTCTCGGCGGACCGACCCCGGCGAGGCGGTTGCTCGATTGGTGCCACGACGAAGGCCTGGACGCCTACATCGGGGGCATGTTGTCCTCCGGTATCGGCCGGGCCGCCGATCGTGCGCTGGCCGGGCTAGCCGCAGCCAACCGGGTGGGCGACATCGGCGGCGACGACCGGTACTTCACCGAAGATGTCACCTCACCGGTTGCCATCGATCGGGAGGGGCGGGTGCCGACGGTCGGTGTCGAGGGTGTCGCAGGGCTCGGGGTTGACGTCGACGTCGAGCGCCTCGCCAAACTCACCACCGATGAACGCCGCTGGACGCTCTGAACCGGACCGTCGGGTGCAGCCGGCACCCGTCAGTCGAGGCGAAGACCCATCTCGCTGAGCCGCTGAGGGGCGTGCTCCTCACTCACGTCGAGGATGCAGGCGATCGCTCGCATGTCGTCTCGCCGGATGGTCAGCATGCGGCCGTTGAAGTCCTGGCGCTGCACCTGGATCATGCGCAGATAGCGGTTCAGCATTTCGGCTGCGGGGCCATCGACCCCGTCGAGGCGGGTGAGATCGATCTTGGCTCCGGCCTCGGCGTGTTCGGTGCGTGAGATCTCGCTGTCGCCGTCCTCGGGCAGCAGCTGATCGACCGGAACCTTGTAGAACCGGGCGAGCCGTTGCAAGCGGGGCACCGATATCGCCCGCTCCCCCCGCTCGTAGGCGCCGAGCACCGAGGCCTTGAACTCCTGATCCGAGTCGGCCTCGACCTCTTGCAGCGAGAGCCGCTTCTGGCGGCGGATGAGCCGAAGACGCTCTCCCACCGCACGGCCGTACTGGCTGCGGGCTTCCTCGTCCTCGTCCACGAAGCTGGTCCCCATCTAGGTCTCCCTTTCGAAGATGGTGATCCCGCCGGATCGGTGCAGTCGAGTGCGCCGAGTATCTGGGCGATCCGCCCCATCGGCTCCCCTCACCCAGCTGCGGTCCCTCATCCGCCACGGAATCTGTGCAGGTAAAATCCTACATGCCCGCTCCGTGGCCGTGGTGATCTTTTTTCTCACGGAGCGCGACCGCTCGAGCCCCCGCCACCATGGCGGCCGTCTCGGCCCGCATCACGTGGGGCCCAAGGGCGACCTGGTCGGGTACCAGCGCCCGCTCCCGCTCGGAAAACCCGCCTTCGGGGCCGATCAGCACGGCGCGATCGACGGCCGTGGGCGTCCGTCCGGTGCCATCGGCGCGCACCCAGGACACGAGCGAGACCTCCGAGGGGCCGGATGTCGGCTGCCCGGCGACGAGCTCGTCGACGGTGATCGGGCCGACGATGGTCGGCAACCACGCCCTGCGGCACTGCTCCAGCGCAGCCGCTGCGACGCGTTCAAGCTTGGCCAGATGCGATGACGCCTTGGATCCCGACCAGCGCACCACCGACCGATCGGTCTGAAGCACGACGATGCGGTCAACCCCCACCTCGGTCAGCTTCTGCACACACCACTCGGGGCGCTCCCCCTTGACCGGGGCAAAGGCGATGGCCACCGGGTCGGGGGCGGGCACCGAGCGGACGTCCCCGTCGGGGTCCAACTCACCGACCGGGCCGACACGCACCAGCCGCCACGATCCGGCCCCGTCGGTAACGCTGATGGCGGTACCCGGACGAAGCCGGCGGGCCGACCACAGGTGACGCGTCAGCTCCTCGGACGGAACCGGGTGCTCGACCGAGTCAACCAGGGCGTGGGCCACCAGGTCGTGGGGCGGCCCCCCATCACTTGAAGGCACTGCGGATCTTTTTGCCCAAGCCGGTCTTCGGCGGGGTGACCGCCTCCTCCCGCAATTCGGCAAAGCGGCGCAGCAGCTCCTCCTGCTCATGGGAAAGATCGGTCGGGGTGTGCACCGACACGTGGGCGATCAGGTCGCCCCGGCCCCGGTCCCGTCCGCGGCCGTCGAGCCGCGGCACCCCCAGCCCGCGGAAACGGTGCTCCCAGCCCGACTGGGTTCCGGCGGGCACGGTGAGCTCGTGGGCACCGTCAAGCGTGTCGACCTCCAACTGAGTCCCCAGCGTGGCCTGGGCGACGCTCACCGGGACCTCGATGTGCAGCGTCGTACCGTCGCGTACCAATTCGGAGTGGCCCGACACGTTCAGGTGGACGTACAGGTCACCGGCAGGACCGCCCCGGGCCCCGACCGCTCCGCGACCGGTCAGCCGCAGCGTCGAGCCGTCGTCCACCCCGGCGGGCACCTCGACGGTGAGGGTGGCCTCCTCGACGATCCGTCCGTCTCCGTCGCACTTGCTGCAGGGGCTGGGAATCAACTCGCCGCTCCCCTGGCAGGTGGGGCACGGCGATGCGGTCACCATTTGGCCGAGGATCGAGCGGCGCACCGACTGCACCTGTCCCTGACCTCCGCAGGTCTCGCAGGTTTTCGGGCCGGTGCCCGGCGCGGCGCCGGTGGCTTCACAGGTCTCGCAGGCGACTGCGGTCCGCACGGTCACGTCGTGGGCACCGCCAAACACCGCCTGGTCGAAGGGGATCCGAAGGTTGGTTTCAAGATCGGGACCTCGTTGCGGCCCGGTTCGGCCTCGGGTTGCGCCGCCGCCAAACCCGGCGCCGAAGCCCGACCCGCCACCTCCGCCGAAGAAGGCGTCGAACAGGTCGGAGAGGCCACCCATGCCGTCGGCCATCCCGGCGCCGCCATCG
>MTKX01004527.1_pt3 | contig 11603 bp, 9 predicted proteins | sample 1042771 | NCBI WGS metagenome assembly MTKX01 (sample SAMN06212183, study PRJNA360534) | anaerobic digester metagenome | biome: Wastewater treatment plant; material: sludge; isolation source: anaerobic digester fed with sludge from wastewater treatment plant | place: Denmark: WWTP Randers ... | reverse complement strand
AATCCCTGTAATGCATAAGGTTGTGAACACCCCCAGCAGAAAAAAGGCAAGGTTGGCCCGCGTCGTTTCAGACTGGTGTGAAGCCAAAGCCGGGTATCCTTTACGCCATTTCCGTGATATGGTTTTTTCCGTCCACATGCACCATGATGGGCTTATGTTTGGCCGCTTCCGTTGTATCCATCTGGGCGTAGGTGATGGCGATAATCAAATCGCCGGGATGGCCGAGCCGTGCCGCCGCGCCGTTCAGGCAAACGGTGCCGCTGCCCCGTTCTCCTCCAATAATATAGGTGACGAACCGGTCGCCCGTATTGATGTTCAATACATGCACCTGTTCATATGCCGTCATGTGGGCGGCGTCCATTAAATCACGGTCCAGGGTGAGGCTCCCCTGGTAGTTGAGGTCGGCCTGGGTGATGGTCGCCCGGTGGATTTTGCTTTTCATCATTGTCAGCAGCATGGATTAGGGGTCTCCTCTAGCGCCCGGAACCTGTTTGAGAACCGGCATCATCGGTGTTCGGATCAAACTTGATATTGTCGATCAATCGCGCCGTGGGCAGGAAGGCCGCCACGGCCAGAACCACGGGACGTATGGGTTCCCGGATGGGCTGCATGGTTTCCGCATCCACCAGGGCCACGTAATCTATCTCCACGTTGCGCATGGCGTCGCGCACGCCTTGCACTAAAACGCCTCCATCGCGTTCGCCGTTCCGCAGTTTCTTTTCTGCGTCAAACAACGCCCGGGAGAGGCATAAAGCGCGCTTCCGGTCTTCGGCGGTCAGATAAACGTTGCGGGAACTCATGGCAAGTCCGTCAGGTTCCCGCACGATGGGCATCTCGACGATTTCAATGCCCATGTCCAGGTCACGTACCATGCGCTTGATTACGGCGCATTGTTGCGCATCTTTTTGACCAAAATAAGCACGGTGCGGTTTTACCGCGTTGAATAACTTTGTGACAACCGTGGCAACGCCCCGGAAGAAATGGGGGCGGCTGCCGCCGCACAAGCCCTGGCTAACTTGTTCCACGTCGATGTAGGTGGAGAAGTTACGGGGATACATCTCGGCTGCCGTGGGCATATATACGGCGGCAATCCCTGCCGTCTCGAGTTTGGCCAGGTCCTCCTCCAGGGGGCGGGGATACTGGTCGAAATCTTCAAGGGGGGCAAATTGCGTCGGGTTTACAAAAATACTGGCCACGCCAAGGTCGTTGTCCCGAACCGCAGCCTCGGCAAGGCTGAGATGGCCCGTGTGCAGGGCCCCCATGGTCGGCACAAACCCGATGGTCTTGTGAAGACTGCGCTGCTCATCCGCCCAGAACCGCATGTCATCAGCATGTTGAATCTGTTTCATTCGTAACCGTGCTCCGGTCCAGGGAAGGTGTTTTCTTTTACTTCGCGTACATAGGTTTCAAAAGCGCCGCGCATTACGCCGCGCGCATCGGCATAGGTCTTGGTAAAGCGGGTCTTACCCCAGCCCAACAGGTCATGGCAGACCAGGACCTGGCCGTCGCAACCCGGTCCCGCGCCGATGCCGATGGTGGGAATAGTGAGGCTTTGAGAAATCTCCGCGGCGAGGGGGGCGGGAACGCATTCCAGAACCGCGGCAAAGCAACCCGCTTCCTGGAGTTGCAGGGNNAGGCAGCAAAGCAACCCGCTTCCTGGAGTTGCAGGGCATCTTCCCGCAGGCGCCGGGCGGAAGCCTCGTCCCTGCCTTGCACTTTATAGCCGCCAATCTGGTGTATGGACTGGGGGGTAAGCCCGAGATGGCCCATCACGGGAATACTGGCACGCAGAATCGCACTGATGACGTCGCCGAATCTGGAGACCGGTCCTTCGAGTTTGACGGCCTGGGCGCCGCCCTCGGAAACCAGCCTGCCCGCGTTGCGGACCGCCTCGGTCACACTGACCTGGTAGGAAAGGAAAGGCATGTCGGCGATAAGCAGGGCGTGTTTGACACCCGTGCGCACCATCTTTACATGATGCAACATCATGTCCATGGTCACGCCCAGGGTGTTTTCCATTCCCGCAACGACATTACCGAGGGAATCCCCCACAAGGATGGCATCCACGCCCGCCTCATCTATCAGTGCGGCCGTAGGCATATCATACGCCGTTAATACGGCAATCTTCTCGCCCCGTTCTTTGCGTTCACGGAAGGTGACAGCACTTACAGGCATAACACTCGCTTTCTCGAACCGTGACGAATCCGTCCCGGTCCCTGTTGGGCTCCAAGCGGAGCGGTTCAAGAGCATATGGGATCCGCGAAGCGTACCAACCCTGTCGTATCAAGCCGTCCTGCGAGTTCGGCTACGGTCAACCCCGTTTCCGGGTCGACCGCCTCCGGTGCCAGCTCCGCGAAAGGCGTCAAAACAAACGCCCGTTCCCGAAACCGTTCATGAGGCAACGTCAGGGCGGAGGTGTGCAGCACTTTCGCGCCCCAAAGAACTAAATCGATATCAATACACCGTGGGCCCCATCGTCGGCTGACTTTACGGCCGAGCCGCAGTTCCATGGTTTTCACGGTATTCAAGAGTTCAAGCGGCTCCAGAGCCGTCTCAATCTCCACTACTATATTAAGAAATTTTGGCTGCGAGGTCAAGTCCCATGGTTCTGTCTCATAGATTGCAGAACTTCTTAGTACCCGAAGCTGAGATAAATTATTAAGTGTGGCAATGGCCTGTCGCAACATTTTTGCACGGTCGCCCAAGTTGCTACCCAAGGATAAATAAACCATGGAAACAGGTTTATCTTCTGAAATTATCTTTTTCAGAATACCGGTCCTTTCATGGCACAGTATCCGCAGAGCGGAAACGTTACCGGAGTACGGGCAAACTGGCTGCGGCAATGGACTGGCCAACACGCCGGCTTTTTTCATCCGGGAGCTGGATGCGCATGCGTTCCCCGACTTCTGGAAATTCCTTCCGGAGTACTGAGGTTGCTCCTTCGAGCAACAGGTCGCCGCCGATGCCAGACGTGCAGCGCCCCAGGATGAGTGCATGCTTGATCTCATAAAAATCCGCATAATGGGCCAGGGTATATCCAAGGAATACACCCATCGTTTCCCATATGGCTCGCGCGTTTTTATCGCCCGACGCCAACTTGTCCTGCACCAGTTTGAGCTTCTCCGCCAGCGTTACCTCCTGGGGGAGTTCAAGACCCACCTTGGGGGCGAGACGAAAAACGCATTGCTGGGAGAAATGGGAAGCGCCTACACCATAATCACGCGACCAATCTTCCACGGTTGCTTCGGGATTATAATCCACAGGACAGAAGGCCAGTTCGTTCAGCCATCCGGTGATATTGCCTTCCAGGTTAACATACCCGCCCGCTTCGCTGCTGCCTAACGCCACCCCGAGGACGCCATTGTCCCCCAGCGACATGGATCCGGCCAACGCGGTCACTTCGCCGTCGTTCACAATGGTCAGGGGAACACCCATCTCGCGGCCGATTCGTAAAAACATATCATGGACGTCATGAAAGCGCTCTTTGGGCACCCCTCGGAAAAGAGAGGCTACCATGGCCCGGTTGTTTACGTAAACACCGGCGGCGCTGCCGCCGATGGCGTCCAGACGCGGCATTTTGGATGCCGCCGTCTTGATGCCCGTCATGACTTCATTAAAATGATAGGACGGATCCGCATGTTTTGCCGGTTCCCAGACCACCTCTTCGCTGTAAACCGCTTCGCCGTCAATAACGGCACTCGCTTTGCGGTCTGACGCACCCAGGTCAAAGCCGATGCGGCAACCTTCCAAGTGCCGGCCCAGGGGAACGGAAGACTCCTTTTCGACGGGGACATCTTCCGCAGCGCAAGAGACCACGCTGAATGGCTTTTCATAAACGGATTCACCCATGAACCGATAATCAAAGGCACGTAATCCGTTTGGTTGATAGCATTCCTGTAGATAGGCGCCCACGGAACGCGGGCCGCCCACATGAACACGGCATGCACCGCGTTGCCACAGCAGGAATTTTAATAAACGCTCCACATAAAGGTTGTTTGCGGCACTTTGGGGATGTCCATCGCGAAATACCCGGGTCTCAAAGCAGGATACCGAACCATCACCCCGTTCCAAGGCCAGAATAAGGGGTACACCGCCGCCCGCTGCCTTTACCGCTCCTGAGAATGCGCGGTTTGCGAGTACGGGTGGCCTGAAACTGGGTTCCAAAGGAGGGACAATCCGGGGCGGGGTTAAAAACCATGATAGAGACATCTACAGTTCCTTTTATTATTTTGTTTGCTCACAGAATCGAATTTCCCCCTATATCTAGAGGACTTTCTCGCGTTATACCCTTGTTCCAGAAGAGTTTAGCAACGGGAACTCGATACCTTCCCGCCAGCAGGACGCTGGACCTCATAGGAGGTGCCGACGGCACTGGTTAGGGAGAATACTTGATTATCATAGCGAAGTTTCACGGGCGGACGCAACCAGAGGAGTCACGTTTTTGTAAATCTGAAGAGATATTTCCCGCGCCTTTTGAATAGTAAAGATGTTCATCTAACGCGTCATAGATATGAGTCAAGAGGCGTTCGGTGGATTCTTAATAACCCTGATTAAGGGGGGGGGAGGGGAAAAGCCTATATATGGTATAAATGTTTGCCAAACGTAAATTTAAATACAACCTATCCAAAAAAACGCTTGACATGGAGGACCTTTTGTGCTATACTCGCGCTATTGACGGTGGAGGAATCCTACCTGAAAGATACGGGAAGCCTCCGTAAGGAATGTGTTTACAAAGTTTAATCTCATGATATCGTATTGCGTAAGGTGCATACTCACAAGCCGAAAGGAGGGATGATTGAGGCGAACGCCAATAAACGCTTTGTGCGCCAGAACGCGGATTTACAATACGTTTAAAGCATCGGTCGTATTTCCCATGGAGGGATAATACAAATGCGGCTGCAATGTGTGGTCCGTATTAATGAGCCGATGCGGTGAAAACCAACTATATTTTTAGGAGATGTTACACATGAGTTTTAGAACACTGCTTGCGGTCGCTCTGATCGCGACCTTGGCTGGCATCGCTGGTGCCGAACTGCAGAATGTCGAAATCGGCGGCAACCTGCGCATCCGCGCCAACTACTTCAATCTTGACGACAGTCTTCCGGATATGAGCTTCATCGAACAGCGCACCCGCCTGAATGTGAAAGCTGATTTCACACAGGAAGTGAGCGCCTTCGTTGAACTCGATTCTTATGATATTTGGGGCGAAGATTTTCGTTCCTGGTATCTGTGCGGCAATGATTTCCGCGGCACCGACAATGTAGAACTGTATCAGGCCTATATTGAAGCCCGGAATATGTGGGATACTCCGCTGACGGTCCGTGTCGGCCGCCAGGAAATCGCCCTGGGCAACCAGTTCCTCGTTGGCGTTAACGATGCCTCTTCCCTGTTCTATGGCCTGTCCTTTGACGCCCTGCGCGTGACCTTCGCCAATGACGTGGTCTCCCTGGATGCCATCGCAGCCAAGCTGGTCGAAAACCTTGGCGATTTCGGCGAAGATGATATCGACTTCTACGCCTTGTATGGCAGCTATCTCGGTATCGATGATGTTACTCTGGATGCGTACTGGATGTTTGTCCGGGATGATGAAGGGTATCTGGGCGGTATGGCCGGCGGGACGACCGTTGACCTGCACACCGTTGGCCTCCGCGGAGCTGGCGTAATTGGTGGGTTTGATTTCGAACTTGAAGCGGCGTATCAGTTTGGCGATGTGGATGATGTCCCCTCTGCCTGCCCGCTTCCCTTTGGTGAAGCTGACGTTGATTTCGACGAATTTGCCGTGAACCTTGAAGCCGGTTATACCTTCGACGCCTCTCTGCAACCCCGCATTTTTGCGCGCTTTGCCTATCTCGGCGGCGGTGAGCCGGATGACGCCCGTTGGAGCAATGACCGCACCCTGCCGTTCAACCGTCTGTTCTCCAACATCCAGTACAGCGAATTCCTGGATGACTTCACCTTCAACAATGGCCAGCTGTCCAATGTGTTTGTATACTCCCTTGGTATCCAAGCGCTGCTGACCGAAGCGTTGGAGATGAAACTGGTGGGTTCTTACCTTCAGGTCGATCAGGAAGTCTGGAATGCGGATGACGATCTTGGCTGGGAAGTTGGCCTCTATGGCGAGTACTACTACAGTGAAGATTTGGTCGTTCGTGCCGGTTATGCCCACTTCTTCGGTGGCGACGGCCTCGCTTTCGCCCCGATCGTTTGGAACGGCCTGCAGTCTTGGGCTGGCGGCGTCGACGACGACTACGACTACTTGTTCCTGGAAACGGAAATCGCTTTCTAAGCAACAAGTTTCGTTAATCACCTAAGATGAATATAGGTCCCCGCAGCNNGTTTTCCGCTGCGGGGATAATTGTTTTGTGGCGGAAAGTGCCCCATGTCAACCCGGGGATCGGATAGATGCAAAAGGGCGGAAGTGCGGAAAAGCACACGGACAGTTTCAGCAACCGGGAAGCCGGGGAGATGCCTGGTGGCGCGTAAAGAATAAGGGGATATGGATTGACACCATACGGATAATGCGTGGCGTTAGCGGAAAAAAAAAGACTACTCCGCAACGATGATATTCACGGATGCCTTCATGCCATCTATATTAACTTCACGGGCGTTTTCCGTTACCGGGCCGTCATAGGCACAGGCGGATGCGAGAACCTCGCCCGCGATGACGTTTTCAAAGCGTTGCAGGGCGTCTTTAAGTACTGCGTCGTTCGTTGCGATAACCAGGCGGATACGGGCGTCATAGGGGAGATTATGTTCCTTGCGAAGGTCCTGTACCCCCCGAATGAATTCGCGGGCCCATCCCTCCTGGCGCAACTCTTCCGTGATGCTCGTAGACAAGACTACGACCATGTTTTGACCCTGAGCCGCTGTGAAACCGTCCTTCGCCTGCATGCGCACGTCCACTTCTTCCTCGGAGAGGCGCACAGTTTCCTGCTCAAGGGAAAGGGTAATGGCGTGTTCCCGTTGTAATTGTGAGAATAGTTCCGCGCCGTTACTCCCGGCCAATACCCCGGCGATTTCTTTGACCCGGGCGCCGAAACGGGGGCCAAGCACCTTGAAATGCGGTTTGACTTCGTAGGTAACATACGCCTCGGGGTTATCGGCGAATTCGAGTTCCTTGATGTTCAGCTCTTCCAGAAGGAGGCCCGAATTGTTATCGAGAGCGTTCCGAATACCCCGGTTCGCCACCATGATGCGGCATAAACCAAGGGGTTGCCGCACTTTGATGTTGACGCCGCGTCGGGCACTGAGGCCCAGGTTAACGGCATCCCGCACGGCGGCCATAGCTGCGATAAGGCCAGTATCCACCGCGGACGCCTCGGCACGGGGAAAGGGTGACAGGTGAATGCTTGCGGGGGCTCCGGACAGGACGGATGTCAGGTTCTGCCAGGTAACTTCCGCGAAGAAGGGCGTGAACGGCGCCATCAATTGGCCGAATTTGAGCAGGCATTCATAAAGTGTCCAATAGGCGTCCGCCTTGTCTTGCGTCCACTCGCTGGCCCAGAAACGCGCCCGGCTGCGGCGCACATACCAATTGGACAGTCCGTCAAGGAATGCGGAAAGTCCGCGTGTCGCCGGGTAGGTTTCATAATTGTCCAATGCTGCCCGGCAGTCCAGGGTGACCCTCCCCAGTTCGCTGAGAATCCAACGGTCCAGCTCGCTTCGCTGACCATGCGGCCGATACCCCGGGGTTTCCGAAATGCGGCTATTAAACTCATCCCGGCCGGCCTGGATGAATTCAGACCGGGTTAGTTCGCAGCCCAGTGCCTCCAACAGTTGTTCGGGTGCACCGACCGGTGAAAAGCCATCCAGGTTGGCGTAAATCACAAAAAAACTATATACATTGTACCATCGCAGCAGGATTTCGCGCTGGGCCTCTTCAACAGTACGTTCCGTCAGGCGGTTGGCCGTGGTCGGAGGATTTTTAGCCATGAGGCTCCAGCGCAGGGCATCGGCGCTATGCTTGTCGAACAGTTCCTTGGGATCCTTGTAGTTTTTCAGGCGCTTTGACAACTTCAGCCCGTCTTCTCCGTGTACCAGGCCAAGGCAGATGCAATTTCGGAAAGGCCTTGGCAGCGGTTTTTCGAAGACGAGCGTGCTGATGGCCAGCAGCGCATAGAACCAACCCCGGGTCTGATCAATGCCTTCGCTGATGAAATCGGCGGGAAAATTCTGTTCGAAAAGTTCCTTTGAACCCGGCGCATGGGGATATNNCGCATGGGGATATCCCCACTGGGCGAAGGGCATGGCGCCGGAGTCATACCATACGTCGATGACTTCGCTCACCCGCCGCATCCTGGCAGAAGGATCCTGTGGGCTCTGATAGGTAATCGCATCGATATAAGGCTTGTGCACCTTCAAATGTTCGCTCAATCCAGGGCGTTCCGCCTTGGCCTGCTCCCAAATCTCCAGCCCTTCCACCCCAGGTTTTGCAAGCAGTTCTGCGTAGGAGCCGATACATTCCTGGTACCCGGTCTTTTCGCAAACCCAGACCGGCAGCGGGGTGCCCCAGTACCGTTCCCGAGACAGGGCCCAGTCCACATTGCCCTCAAGGAAATTGCCGAAACGGCCATCACGGATATGTTCAGGCTGCCATTGGATATGCTGGTTATTTTCCAGGAAAGCCTTGCGGAAATCCGAGGTGCGGATGAACCAGCTTCGGCGTGCATACTGAATCAGCGGGTCCTGTTCCGCTCGCGGACAGAATGGATAGGAATGGCGGATTTGTTCGTGGCGCAGCATGAGGCCGCGCTCCTTGAGCAACCGGATAATCGCTTTGTCGGCATGCTTGCAGAATTGGCCTGCGAACGGTTTGTCATCATAAGGGTCCGTATCGGTAACCCGGCTGTCGAAAGCGCCGTCCGGGTTTACAAAGCACAGGAAACCAATCCCCTGCTCGCGACAGATGCGGTAGTCGTCCTCGCCAAATGCGGGGGCGATGTGAACAATACCGGTTCCCGTGGAAAGATCTACAAAATCCCCGGCAATAATGACCCAGTGTTTATCAGAGGGTTGGCCGGTCAACACATCGACCGGGATATCGTAGTTGAAGAGAGGCTGATAATGAAGCCCCACGAGTTCAGTCCCTTTGAAGCGCCTTATGATGTCAGGCGTTTTACCGAGATTGGTCTCCGCAAGCGCTTCAGCGAGTACCAGGTATTCGTCCTCGCCGTTTTCGGGTGACACCCGCGTCAGGACATAGTCTATCTCCGCACTCACACATGCCGCACAGTTGCTGGATAACGTCCAGGGGGTGGTTGTCCAAATGAGGAATGAAGCTTTTTTTTCCTCGAGCCCGAAATGCGCTTTGGCATCGTCATCCATGGGCAGCCGTACGGTGATGGAAGGGTCATCGGTATCCCGGTAACCTTCCCCGACTTCGCCCGCGCTGAGGGCCGTGCCGCCCTGGGCCCACCACCAGACCACTTTGTGTCCCTGGTAGAGCAGGCCCTTGTCAAAAAGCTGTTTCAGGGACCACCATACACTTTCCACATAAGGCTGATGATAGGTGATATAGGCGCGGTCGAGGTCTACCCAGAACCCGATAAGGTCCGTCATTTCCTCCCATTCATGCTGATAGCGAAATACCGATTCCAGGCAAGCCCGGTTGAATTTTTCAATACCGAAGGCCTCAATGGCCGCTTTGCCTCCCTCGATTATGCCCAATTCCTTGCATACCTCAATTTCAACCGGTAGGCCGTGCGTGTCCCAACCCGCTTTGCGCTCGCAGAGGAATCCGTCCATGGTTTTATATCGGGGAAAGATATCCTTGATGGTGCGGGTGAGGCAGTGGCCGGGGTGGGGCAATCCGTTCGCGGTGGGCGGCCCTTCATAAAACACAAATCGGGACGCACCTTCGCGCTTGGAAAGGCTCCGGTGATAGACTTGCGCCGATTTCCAGAAAGCTCGGACTTTGCCCTCGGCCTCCGAAAAAGAAAAGGGGGAGGGTACCGGTTCAAAAGCAGGTTTATTCATGGTTGGAGTATTTCCTGGATTTAGGAAAATCGGACGCGGCCTTTACTTTGGCTTGGACGCCGATCGGGTATGGAGCATTTATAGTTGTCAGGTTTGTTTCGGGGAAGTTATCATTGTGGCGCATTCGCTGGTGTAATTTCAAATTCGCTGCGCCCGGTCTGCTCCCTTTAAGGGGTAGGTGTGTCAAGCAGGCGTCCCGCGATGAGGCTGCCACAACGGGGGCAGGTTTCGTGTGTTATACGGTTCTGGAGCAGATGGAAACCCCGTCGTTGTATGAGCAGGTCCCCGCAGTGAGGACAAAAGGTGTTTTCACAGTGTCCCATTTCGCCTCCCATGTTTCCCGTATAGACATAATGCAACCCCGCTTCTTTTCCGATATTCCATGCCCGTTCAAGCAGTCTTGGTGGTGTGGGGGTGGCCGCTGTCCTCTTATAGGTGGGATAAAAGGCGGTAACATGCCAGGGGATTTCCCTGGACAGGGCGGCCAGGAAGGCCGCAGCGTTCCGGAGTTCTTCAGGCGTATCATTAAAGCCGGGAACGATCAGCGTGACAATTTCCACCCAGCAACCGGAAATGAATAGATGCTCTATGCTGTCTAAAACCGGTTTTAAACGACCTCCCAACCGGCTGTATCCTGCTTCGGAAAAGCACTTCAGGTCCACATTACAGAAGTCCATGAAAGGATGAAGATATTCCAGGACCTCCGGCGTAGCGTAGCCGTTGCTGACAAAGCCGCAGAGCAATCGGTGTCCTTTTGCACGCTCAAATACCCGGGCCGCCCAGTCCGCGGTAATGAAGGGTTCATTATAGGTACTCACTAGCGTGGGTAAATGATGTTTCAACGCAAATTCAACCAGGGAATCGGCGGTGCAGGGCGTAAAACCCGAGAGGGCGCGCGGGTCGCGCAGGGCCTGGCTGCTGACCCAGTTTTGGCAGAAGTCGCAATGAAAATTGCAGCCAAGCATGCCGAAGGAAAGAACGCGGCCGCCCGGGGTGACATGATAAAATGGTTTTTTCTCCATGGGGTCTATCTGAAGCCCGGCCACGTAACCCGATGGAGCGTATAGCACGCCATCACGGTTATAGCGCATGCGGCAAATTCCCCGGTTCCCCGGGCTTACCAGGCAGCGGTGGGCGCATGACAGGCAGCGCACTTTCATTCCTTCTTCGTGGAAGCACAGTGTCGGGTCGGCAGGAGACGAGTGCAAGTCAAGCCTTGCTTGAAGAGAATCGGATGAAGGCGGTGGTTCCGTTTGCATGTTCTTTATCCTTTGACAGTGACATCATAATCGTATGCTTATAAAAATGCAAACATAATTCTTTCCACAGGATGGATTGAAAGAATCGCTTCTATAACGATTCTTAGTGAATTCCCCGGCATTTTTACGAGGGATGTGTCCCTTTCAGTTTTATATTTGAAACGGTAGAATTGTTGGCATCCAATAAGACATCCCTGTATTCTTCTTGAATAATGATTTTGGGTGGAAAGATTCGTGTTAAATTTGCCTTGACTTTTTTCTTTTCAACCGTTATAATCCAAGCATGCGGGTAAAGGTTCTGGGTACCTTCGAATATCGTTGTAAGTGTGAAATGAAGGTACCCCCGAAAAGTTGAGTGTTTATGGAAGG